>VTLG01000428.1_pt1 | contig 10501 bp, 12 predicted proteins | sample 4694571 | NCBI WGS metagenome assembly VTLG01 (sample SAMN12604809, study PRJNA352737) | marine metagenome | biome: ENVO:00000447; feature: ENVO:00000209|ENVO:00000569|ENVO:01000036; material: ENVO:00002151; isolation source: viral sequences binned using virsorter ... | reverse complement strand
ATCCTGCCAAGAATAGTGGTAAACCAGATGCTTTTGTTTCACCAAGTACTGCGAATCAATTCAAAGAGTATCAATTTAGTGCTGATAATTTAGATGAATTTACTGGATTTAAAATTAAAATTGTAAGCAGTGGAACAAATGAAGCACTTGCACCTAGATTTAAAGATTTCAGAACACTAGCATTAGCATGATACCAGTCGAAGGGCACAAAAATTTATACAGAGATGAAAAATCTGGGGCTATCATAAACACCGATAGTCACGGATTTTCTCAGTATAAAAAAACAAGAAAACTAAAATTGACTCAAAAAGAAGAGATAGATACCATGAAAAAGGATATTGAAGAAATTAAAAATTTACTCAGATTGATAGTTGAAAAATAGATGGGTTATATTAAATATAAATATATCTTAGATCCTGATATTGTTTTTAAATGGCAGTTTACGTAAGTAATCTAACTGTTAATACTGGAACTACATTTTCTCAAATTTTCACTTTGGAAAGTGCAGATACAAATTCTGCTACAGATTTGACTGGTTTCACTGCAACTGCACAGATGCGAAAGCATCCTGGTAGTAGTTCTGCAACTGATTTTACAACTTCTATTATAAATGCAACTGGTGGAAGAATAAGAGTTGGACTTACAACAAGTCAAACTGCAGTTCTTAAACCTGGTAGATTTATGTACGATGTTCTTATTACAGATACATCGGGTGAAGTAACAAGAGTTTTAGAAGGTTCAGTTCTCGTTAGAGAGGGAGTTACGAAATAATGGCAGACATTAAAGTAAGAGTTGGTCAAAAAAATGCTATTAAGGTTACTTCCTCATTAGCAGGTGCTTCGGCAGGAACTATTGGTGAACTAAGTGATGTGAACGCCAGTAACCCACAAAATGGAATGGTTTTAGTATACAACAGCACCACTCAACAGTGGACTGGAACTTTGGAGTTGACTCCAGGCACTGCACAGAATTTGGACATAAACGGAGGAAGTTTCTGAAATGGCAAGTATTATAAGAGTAAAAAGATCGACTGGAACGACTGCACCAACTAGTCTTAATTTCGGTGAACTTGCTGTAACCCTGAGTGGTGGTGGTACAGTATCGAATAAAGGTGATAGATTATTTGTTGGAGATAATGCTAATAATCCACAAGTCATTGGTGGTAGATATTTTACAGATTTATTAAGTATAGGACCAGGTTTAGTTGCAGGTCAATCAAACCCATCTGCAGCTGCTAGAGGATTTGTTCCTGTTCTTGATCAAAACCAGAAAGTTGATCAATGGAATGTAGATAATTTAAGATTAGATGCAAATGTTCTTTCAACCACAAATACAGACGGAGATTTATTCATATCACCTAATGGAACTGGAGAAGTAATTATTCCAGATGATACATTTCTTACCTTTGGTGATAGTAAAGATGCAAAAATAGAATATGATGAGAATGGAACTGATAGAGTACAGGTAACTGGTGCTGATTGGACATATGCTAACGGTGTGTCTATTATTATGGCAGATGTTACCGATTCATCTACAAAAGACAATGGTGCTCTTGTAGTCGAAGGTGGAGTAGGTATAGAGAAGAGTGTTAATATAGGTGGAAATTTAGGTGTAACAGGTGTATCTACATTTACAGGTATCGGTACTTTCATTAGTGATTTATTTGTAGGTGGTGATCTTCACATCAAAGACGATTTATTTGTTGATGAGATGACTATCCGTAACTTATTAGTTACTGGTATATCAACTTTCCAAGGTGATATTTTCCAAACAGGAGGAACACTTACTGCCTTAGATGCAAGATTGGGTGGAGTTGGTATTTCATCTAATATCATTTCAACTAAGCAAGGTCATGGTAATCTTCTGTATATTGACCCATATCCAGATGGTTTAAGTAATGAAGGTACAGTTATTGTTAAAGGTGACTTACAAGTTGATGGTACAACTACAACAGTTGACTCATTTACAGTTAATCTTAATGATCCAATAATCAACTTGGGTGTTACAACTAGCACAAGAACTGTTATGATGACAGCACTTGCTGGTGTTAGCACAATCAAACTTGATACAACTGCTGGTATTAACACAGGTGATAGTATCTCTGGAACAAATATAGCAAGTGGTACTACAATTTCAACTTATGATTTAAATGAGGCATTGGTTACAATTACTAATGCTGTTCAAGTTGGTGGTATTGCAACTACAACTCAATTAACAGTCACAGCAAATGTTGATACGAACACTGATCGTGGTGTAGCATTCGGTTATAATACAAGTTCAGGTTCTGGAAATCAAAAACAAGGTTTCTTTGGATATCATGATCTTGGTGGTGATGCAAGTAATGCACCAGAAAGATCCTTTACATACATACCTGATGCTACAATTGTAAATAATCTTGTAAGTGGTACAAAAGGTTTCCTAGATATTAAAGGAATATATTTCCAGAATGGTGATTATGACACTACTGGAAATGGTATCGTTTACTTCGATACAACAGGTAAGCAAGTTGGTGCTGCTGGCACTGCTGCAGGTATAAGTACTTCAAACTTTGTACTTACAACTAATGCCTCTGGCATACCAAAATGGACAGATACTCTCGATGGCGGGACTTTTTAAACTATGACACAAAATAATGATGTTGATGTGAATACTTTAATAAAAGTATATAATCAAAAAATTTCTACATTAACCAACCAGAATATTCTTCTTGAAGCAAAATTACAAACGACTGTTCAAGATCATTTAGATGCACAAAAAGAATTAATGGCAGAAAAACTTGAATATCAAGAAAAATACGAAAATCTATTAGCAGAGATAGAAGAAGAAGATGGCAAAACCAGCAACTAGACAACAATTAATTGACTACTGTTTTAGGAAGTTGGGTGCTCCTGTCTTGGAGATAAACGTTGATGATGATCAAGTTGATGATTTGGTTGATGATGCGATACAACTTTTCAATGAAAGACACTTTGATGGTGTTGAAAGAATGTATCTTAAATATGAAATCACTCAAGGTGATATTGATAGAGGAATGGGGGTGGATATTCCTGGTGAAACTACTATTAACAGTAAAACGGGTGTAGGAATAGTAACTACTACAGCAACATCAACAAATATACCTGGTTATGGAACAACCACAACAACATTTTACGAAAACTCAAATTTTTTACAAATACCTGAATCTGTTGTAGGTGTAAACAAAATATTTAAATTTGATACTAGTTCAATATCTGGTAGCATGTTTAGTATTAAATATCAGTTATTTTTAAATGATTTGTATTATTTTAACTCTGTTGAACTTCTTCAATATAGCATGACAAAAACTCGTCTTGAGGATATTGATTTCTTACTTACACCAGAAGCACAAGTTAGATTTAATAAGAGACAAGACAGATTATACTTAGATATTGATTGGGGAGCACAATTAGCAGGTAATTTCTTAATTTTAGATTGTCACAGAGCATTAGATCCTGATAACTTTACACAGGTTTATAACGATTACTTTGTTAAACTTTATTTAACTGCATTGATAAAAAGACAATGGGGTCAAAATCTTATTAAATTCAGAGGTGTTAAATTACCTGGTGGATTAGAACTAAACGGAAGAGAAATATATGATGACGCAGAAAGAGATTTAGAAAGAATTAAAGAGAAGATGATGCTCGAATATGAGTTACCTCCTCTTGATTTTATAGGGTAATGATCAATGGCATTAAATCCCTTTTTTCTACAAGGATCTCAGAGTGAGCAAAGACTTGTTCAAAGTTTAATAAATGAACAACTTCAAATTTATGGTGTTGAAGTCACATATATTCCAAGAAAATTTGTAAGAAAACAAACAATAATTAAAGAAGTGCAATCATCTGCTTTTGATGATAATTTTTTATTAGAAGCATATGTAAACACTTATGAGGGTTATGGTGGTCAAGGAGACATCATGACTAAATTTGGTGTGAGTTTAAGAGATGAACTTACTCTTACTATATCAAAAGAAAGATTTGAAGATTTTATATCACCATTTTTAAATTCTGATGATGATTATGAATTATCAACAAGACCTCGTGAAGGAGATATTATATTTTTTCCACTTGGAGCAAGATTATTTGAAGTTAAATTTGTAGAGCATGAGGAACCATTCTATCAATTAGGAAAAAATTACGTATATCAACTTAAATGTGAACTATTTGAATATGAAGATGAGGTTATTGATACTGGTATTGATATAATTGATTCTCAACTTGAAGATATTGGGTATATTTCAACTCTTCAATTAATAGGAATAGGTGCTACTGCAACTGCAAATGCACAATTGAATGTGAGTAATAAAGGATATATTCGTCAAATTGTATTAAATGATGATGGTAGTGGATATACGAGCACTCCTACTGTTGCTATTTCTACTGCTCCATTTGGTGCAGGTAATATAACTGCAACTGCTGTTGCAATAACAACAACAAGAGGTGGAGTATTCTCAATAGAGAGAATTGAATTGACACATGCAGGTATAGGTTATACACAAGCACCATTGGTTTCCATAACAGGTGGTGGTGGGGTAGGTGCAGCAGCAACTGCTGCTGTAGAATTAACAAACTTTGGTATTGTTGACTTTACTATGTCAAATAATGGTGCTGGATATGGTTCAAATCCAATAGTAACTATTACAGGAAATAATACTATTCCAGCTGTTGCAGATGCAATCGTTCTTGCAGATAATACAATATCAGATATTACACTCAGAAATGCAGGTGCTGGATATACTGTTTCACCAACAGTAACAATTGCAAACCCATCATTAATTAATGGTGTGGGTAACTTTACACGAGGTGAAGTTGTTAAAGGAGTTTCATCTGGTGTTGAAGCACGAGTTAAAGAGTGGGATACTGATACTAAGATACTTAAAATATCAAACGTTGGTATAGGAACAACCACAAAAGCATTCTTACCTGGTGAAATTATTCAAGCAACTGAATCAACATTCTTTAATTCAGATTCAATTATATCAGGAACTATTGGTATAACTACTACTTTAATAACTGGTATTAACACATCCAATATTAGTTTAAATCAAGAATTAGATCAGGTTAAATTTGGACAAACGATTGTTATAGGTACTGGTGCAACTGTTACAGGTATAGGTGTAAGTTCAATCACCATAAGCATAGTATCGTTAAATACTACTGGTGTTACAACTTCTATTTCCTTTGGATCTACAGTATTCTCAAATTATGCTTTAGATTTCTTCGATGAAGATAATCAAGACACAACCTTTGAATCAAATGAAGTCATCGAATCTGAAGCAGATGATATACTTGATTTCTCAGAAGGTAATCCATTCGGTACATTCTAATGTTAGGACAATACTATTATCACGAAATACTCAGAAAAACCATAATTTCTTTTGGTACAATTTTTAATGATATTCATATACGTCATAAAGATGGTGCAGGAAAAGAAACAAGTGACATGAGAGTTCCTCTTGCTTACGGACCAATGCAAAAGTTTCTAGCAAGATTAGAACAACAACCAGATCTAAATCGTGCAGTTCAAATCACATTACCAAGAATGTCATTTGAAACAACTAATATTGCATATGATGCAACAAGAAAGGGTGGAATAACACAAACATTTAAAGCATCTGATGGTGGCAAACTTAGAAAAGTTTTTATGCCAGTTCCATATAATCTTGGATTTGAATTAAATATTCTTGTTAAGTTAAATGATGATGCACTGCAAATTGTAGAACAAATATTACCTTATTTTCAACCATCATTTAATGTTACTGTAGATCTTGTAGATGTAATTGGTGAGAAAAGAGATATTCCAATAGTATTAGATAATATTTCATTCCAAGATGATTATGAAGGAGATTTTGCAACAAGAAGAGCACTTATATACACATTAAACTTTACTGCAAAAACTTATCTCTTCGGTCCTGTATCTGATTCTAGTGAGGGTCTTATCAAGAAAGTTCAGGTCGATTATCATGCTTCTGTTGATACTGAGAATGCAAGAAGAGAGTTGAGATATACTGCAACTCCTCAAGCACTTAAAGATTATAATGATGATAATACAGCAATATTAAAAGATGATTTAAGTAAAACTAAAACTAGATTAAATGTTTCTAATACTACTGCTTTATCTGTTGGTATGAGAATTATTATAGATAAAGAAATCATGAAGATTAAGGAAATCGTTGATGCAGATACAATTACGGTAAATCGTGGTTATCAAAGCACCGCTGCAACGCATCTTGGAAATACATCAATTGATGTATTAACAACAGCTGACGATTTACTTGTTGAACCTGATGATGACTTTGGATTTAATGGTAGTCTTGATGTATTCCAAGATTCTAGATCATACAGTCCAACACAACAAAGAGATATTGGATGAATACTATGACTAACTATGATTCAATTGATAAAGCATTAAATACAAGTAGTGCGATTGATGTCACTCCTACAAGCAAACCACAAAAGGTAGAATCTACTAAGGATGACGTTAAAAAGGACTATGATTATACTCGTGCAAATTTATATTCGTTAGTTGAAAAAGGTCAGGAAGCACTTAATGGTATTTTAGAAGTTGCTGGTGAAGGTGGTAGTGCCAGAGCATATGAAGTTGCAGGACAGATTATAAAATCAGTTGCAGATACTACTGATAAGTTGATGGACTTACAAAAGAAAGTTAAAGAAGTAGATGAAGATAAGAAACAAACAACTAATAACGTAACTAACAACGCATTATTTGTAGGATCAACATCTGAGTTGTCAAAGATGTTAAAACAAGGAATACTAAATAATAAGGAGAATTCTAGTTCTAATGAGTGATTCTGTTACTATCGAAGATTCAAAAGGAGAGACCTTCGCAGAAGTGATTGATGTAATTGGTGTTTCTGAAGTAAAAAAAGCATTTCAACAATCAGTAAAAGAGGGTTCACTTCATAAGTGGTTCAAAGGTTCAAAATCCAAAGATGGCAAACCTGGTTGGGTTAATGTCGTCACTGGAGGAACTTGTGCTAGTGACAAACCTGGTGAAGGCACACCTAAATGTGTATCATCATCAAAGAGAGCAAGTATGACAAAAGCAGAAAGACTCTCTGCTGCTCGTAGAAAGAAGAAAGCAGATCCTGGTCAACAAGCAAAAACTGGTGCTGCAAAACCAACCTATGTCTCAACTGATAAACCAAAAAAGAAAATGAGTGAAGAGATGAAAAGAGATGAATACGGTGATCCAATCGGTGGTCCTAAAATTTCAAAGAAGCAAATGAAAAAAAATCTTACATCAAATACACCAGATGAACAACATACCACAACTACAAGTGAGGGGTATATTGATTTACCATTACATGTTGAGATACCAAAGAATGATGGAGACTTTAAATTAGGTCTTATGTTCCGTGAGAGTTTAGATATTGACAAAGGGATGCTCTTCATATTTGAGGAAGTTGGTCAACATTCATTTCATATGAAAAATACTCGTATTCCACTTGATATTGCATTTGTAAAAGAAGATGGAACTATTGAAAGTATAAAGGAATTAACACCATATAGTAGTTTACCAGTATATTCAGATGGTGAAGTATTATTTGCAATAGAAGCAAATCGTGGTTGGTTTACAGAAAATAATGTAGAAGTTGGAGATGAGATAGTTTTAGCAGAGGGAGATAAGAAAGGTAAGGGTAGTGGTACAAAAGATGCTTGCTATCATAAGGTCAAGTCAAGATACTCTGTGTGGCCAAGTGCATATGCTTCAGGTGCATTAGTTAAGTGTCGTAAGGTAGGTGCTGCAAACTGGGGTAATAGCACTAAAAAAGAGGAGTACAACTTAGAAGAGAAAAAAGGACAAAAGTGTTGGCCAGGTTATGAAAAGAAAGGCACTAAGATGATGTTTGGTAAGAGATATAATAATTGTGTGAAGAAAGAAGAGTTTTCAGATTGGAGAGATGAACTAGGTTATGAGGGTAAGGACGACTCAAAAAAGTTACAAGAAGATGATATGAAGGGTATGAGTGTCAAGTCAGGACACAAAAGACCCACAAAATCAGGTGCTGGTATGACACAGAAAGGTGTCGAAGCATATCGTCGTAGAAATCCAGGTTCAAAATTAAAAACTGCTGTAACAACTAAACCATCTAAGTTAAAGAAAGGTAGTAAAGCTGCGAACAGAAGAAAAAGTTATTGTGCAAGAAGTGCAGGACAAATGAAGAAGTTTCCAAAAGCAGCTAAAGATCCAGATAGTAGATTAAGACAAGCACGTAGACGTTGGAATTGCTGATAAATTATGAATGATAATGTATACCTTGGTAATCCAAATTTAAAAAAAGCAAATACTCCTCATGAATTTACAGAGGAGCAGGTCATTGAGTTTATTAAATGTAAGAATGACCCAGTTTATTTTGCAAAGAATTATATTAAGATTGTCTCTCTAGATGAAGGATTAACTCAATTTCATCCTTACTCTTTCCAAGAAACTTTAATTAAAAGATTTCATGAAAACCGTTTCAACATATGTAAGATGCCTCGGCAGACGGGTAAATCTACTACATCTGTATCATATCTTTTACATTATGCTGTTTTCAATGATAGTACAAACATTGGTATCCTTGCAAACAAAGCAGCAACTGCCCGTGATTTATTAGGTAGATTGCAAACTGCATATGAGAATTTGCCTAAATGGATGCAACAGGGTATAATATCTTGGAACAAAGGTTCATTGGAGTTAGAAAATGGTTCTAAAATACTCGCAGCAAGCACATCTGCTTCTGCTGTCAGAGGTATGTCTTTCAACATTCTTTTTCTGGATGAGTTTGCCTTTGTACCTAATCATATTGCTGAGTCGTTCTTTGCCTCTGTATATCCTACTATCACTTCTGGTAAAAACACCAAAGTCATAATGGTTTCTACCCCTCACGGGATGAACCATTTTTATAGGTATTGGCATGATGCAGAAAGAGGAAAGAACGAATATATCCCAACAGACGTTCACTGGTCTGAAGTACCAGGCAGAGATGACGTATGGAGAGAGCAAACAATAGCAAACACATCAGAACAACAATTCAAAGTTGAGTTTGAATGTGAGTTCTTAGGATCAATCAATACTTTGATTGCACCTTCCATATTAAGAAATATGGTGTATGAGACACCAATTACGAAGAACGCAGGTCTTGATATTTACGAAAAACCAGAGAAAGATCATAATTACATAGTTACAGTTGACGTAGCAAGAGGACTTGGTAATGATTACTCGGCATTTATAGTATTTGATGTCACTCAGTTTCCATATAAGGTAGTGGCAAAATATCGAAATAACGAAGTTAAACCAATGTTATTTCCAAATATTATACTTGATGTTGCAAAAGGATATAATAATGCTTACATATTAGTTGAAGTAAATGACATCGGAGATCAGGTTGCCAGCATACTTCAATATGATTTAGAGTATGAAAACTTACTTATGGCGTCGATGAGAGGTCGAAATGGTCAGATAGTGGGTCAAGGGTTTTCAGGAAAGAAAACTCAATTAGGTGTCAGAACCACTGCAGCAGTTAAAAAACTCGGTTGCAGTAACCTGAAAACACTGATTGAAGATCATAAACTACTTACTTGTGACTATGAAATCATATCAGAATTGACTACATTTGCACAAAAACACAATTCATTTGAGGCAGAAGAGGGATGTAATGATGACTTGGCTATGTGTCTAGTGATATTTGCTTGGTTGGTTCAACAAGATTATTTCAAAGAAATGACTGATAATGATATACGAAAGAGGATATATGAAGAGCAAAAAAACCAAATCGAACAGGATATGGCACCTTTTGGATTTATAGAGACTGGATTAGAAGATACTCAATTCGTTGACAAAGATGGAGATGTGTGGCATACTGATGAGTACGGAGACCGTTCTTATATGTGGGACTATAGATGATTTCAGCTTTACTTTTCAGTTCAAGTTTTTTAAATTTTGCATTTTACATTTATGCAATAGGATTTGTCATTGCTTTAGTATTAGAGCAGTTTGTAAAAAGGACAGACAATCAGAGAAATATTTACATAGTAGAATCTAATAGAAAATATCTTTGGAGACAGACTTGGATAATTAATATTAATTGGTTTGCATGTAATGTAGGGTTATATTTTATATCAAGAAACATGCAACCTATGGGTGATACCTTCTGGGATGGTGCATTTTAATACATGTAGACTACATGAAAAAGGGCATTTTAATAAATAATTTCAGAAATAATCTGAGATTCGGAGAATAAAGATGCCACTAAATTTAGCATCTCCTGGAATTGTAGTTAGAGAAGTTGACCTAACCGTTGGTCGTGTTGACACAGCATCTGACAAAGTTGGTGCTATTGTAGGACCATTTGCCAAAGGTGCAGTTGATCTTCCAATTTTGGTGGAGACAGAACAAGATTTACTAGACAATTTTGGAAAACCATACTCTGCTGACAAGCACTATGAGTATTGGATGGTTGCATCATCTTATCTTG
>VTLG01005053.1_pt1 | contig 10503 bp, 14 predicted proteins | sample 4694571 | NCBI WGS metagenome assembly VTLG01 (sample SAMN12604809, study PRJNA352737) | marine metagenome | biome: ENVO:00000447; feature: ENVO:00000209|ENVO:00000569|ENVO:01000036; material: ENVO:00002151; isolation source: viral sequences binned using virsorter ... | reverse complement strand
CCAAACAAGGAAAGCAAGCGTAAAAAAAGAAAAAGACTGCTCCTGAATAAAAAGTTAAAAGCTCAGGGCAGGACTAGAAAGCAGTACCTTAAATGGAAGAAAAAACAAGCCAAACAGCCAAACCTTTTAGTAAGATAAATTTTCAGGTTAATGATATTTTTGGAAGGGAAGCCACCAAAAGGTTTTTCTTTAGAAGGTGGGGAATTTTATTAAAAGACTCAAGAGACAAATTTGGAATAGACCTATTTGGACTTCATAATGATACAAAGCTTTATGTGGAGTGTGCTGTAAACAACACAAAAGGATGGATTAATAATACATTTTATACACAAAATACTGCTATAAAAGAGATTGCTATTTTACAAAGAAGGTTAAAAACGCTTCATCCTTCAAATGAAAAAAACAAGTGTTTATATTGCATGACCAATAAAACAGGAACATCTTTTGCTATTTGTAAGATGACACATGAAATCCTTACACAGCCATTAAAGCCTTTTAACATTCAACCCTTATGTGAGGACAGACCAGCAAAAACAGAAGAAGCTTTACTGGTGAATAAAAAACATTTTAGATTCTATGAAATTTAAATTTATAGATGAGAAAGAAGGCTTAATAAAAGAAACTGCTCTAAGGGACATTAAGCTGGTGACAGGTTATAAGTTTTTAAAAGAATATGCAAACCACATTCCATACAAAAAAAGAATTAAGATTTTAGCAGATGAGTTTCATTTAAGTGAGCAGGGAGTTAAAAATATAATTCAAAAGCTTACGCACTAGACTTAGGCAAAGGTTGTCTAGGTTGGCAAGCAAGCCCTCAGAAAAACAATGGTATGTGGACTGGGGGTTTTTGCTATTTAAAAATAATTGTAAAAAAGACTTGACAAGTATTATTTAGGTGCATTACTTTTAGTCTAGTTATTTGATAAAGATTTTAAAAATTGGGATGCCGAAATAATTCTGAAATAAGACGGTGTGGTGAGACACTTAAAAAGGTATTCGTACTATAGTTGAATTGTACAATAAAGACTAGAAACAGCCTACCCTTTAAATTTCAGGGGGAAGTTTTTTAAAAATTAGAACTGAGTCACCGAAATAATTCTATCATGTATAGACGGTGTGGTGAAACACTTGATTTGGGAATCGTCAAAGCTGAAAACTAGTTAGTAAGCAGAAAACAGCCTGACTCTTTAAAATTTAGGGGGAATGATATTTGAAAATTGATATGCTTAGAACTATAAATCTTGGGACACCTGAAAAAGGAACAAGTAAAATACTGAAGATAGCAGAACGCACTGAAACTTCTGTGTTAGCACCAAAAGCTAATGAGTAAGCCTGTTACCAATGAATTTACTTGAGACCAAGAAGTTGTTTTGCTTGGATGATAGACTAAAGCTGTGCATGGCTTGAATCTATAATTAGACTACCCTTGCTTTAAGAAACAACTGGGATGCCTTATGGGTCTAAGTATATCAATAATTTTGTCTTGCTTTTATTTGTGCAGACAGTTTATTTTTACTACCCTTTTTATTAAGGTGTTTCATTCTATCCCTCCTCATACAGCCCTTTAGTCTCTGATTAGGGGGCTGTTTCTTTACTGTTTAAACACATACATGGGTCAAACCTTTTTTACTTTAATTGTAAATAATACTTGACAAGCATTAAAAAGGGTTGTAATATTATACCATGAAACAAACAAAAACAACCGAAATGGAGAGAAGAATGAGAAAACAATGTATCGTAAAAAAAGTCGTAAAAAAAGAAAGAAAAATAAATAACAATGCACAGGCAATTAGCCTTAGCCTTACTGATAGTCACTATAAAGGTTCAAGCAATTACCCCATTATTAGTTTGGAAAAAAGCCTTAATACAAACAGTGCTTTTAAAGGACTTGAGATAGAAATAAACGAAGATGTGACCGTTTGTATAAGCACTGCTGAGGTAACTGGTCAGGTTTGGGTGGGTGTTAGAACAGCAAAGGAAGACAAGGTACTTACTAAAAAAATTGATAAAGACAGGAGTGATGATGGTTGGAGTGAAAAAAGCTATGCACAGTGTGGTAGTGTAGAAGTAACACTACAAAATAATGATGAGCATATTCAGTGGAATAAAAGTATAAGGAAACTTATTAAGCTAAAAAATTTATAAAAATAAAAGGAGAAAGCAAAACAATGAAGCCCTGCAGAAATGTGGGGCTTTTTTGTTATTTAAAATTAATTGTAAAAAAAGCTTGACATTATACTGTTTAAACAGTTAATATTATACCATGAATTATGAAACACAAACAAACAAACAGGAGAATGAAATGAAAGAAGCAAAAGAAGTTTTTGTGAAAAACGCTATTACAAGAGAGAAATCTTCTTGGCAAGTGCGTAAAATGATTAACACCCTTATTGGTATTAATAAAGAAAATGGCAGACAGACCATAAAGGTTAGAAAAAACATTTTAGACTATAAGGCAACCGTAAAGGTTTATGATTTGATACAGAGTTGTATGATAGAGTATATAGTTTTTCATGCTGTTTATAATCATGAGAAAAATGCTTATTCTGTTATCTATGATGAAACCTTGTTTATAATGAAAGAAGAACTGTTTGGAGCAGAGGAAGAATAAGCCTAGTTAAATAAAAGACATTAAGCCCCCTTTTTACAGGGGGTTTTTTGTTTCTATAATTAATTGTAAATAATACTTGACACATACCGTTTAAACAGTTTATATTCAGTTATGAATTACGAAACACAAATAAGGAGAAACAAAATGAACCGTAATCAAAAAACAGCAGAGGGATGGTTAAGGCAAGTGGCAATCTTAATTAATAAGAATATCTTAACCCCAAAGCTTATCGAAACTATGCCACTTATGAGGGCAAATGAACTTTATCTACATGGAAGCACAATCAAGAAGCTTCCTATAGATAATATTAAATTTTCTTGTGCCTACATGCCTAACATGAGAGTAAGTCAAACTGTAGTGGATAATCAGATAGTTGGAAAATCAAGAGCTATTGGACAGTGTCATTATGGATATGAAGCTAAGGCTGAGGGTGGCAAAAAAGAGACTTTTAAGACTCAAATCTTTGTCAGTCCTACTTTAGATAATCCAGTACAAGTTGCTGAGGTAGTGCTACATGAGTTAATCCACACAATGACTGAAGGTCATAACCACAAAGGTGCTTTTAAATGGATTTCTGAAGCATGTGGGTTGGCTTTTACACCAAATGGAAAAGGTCATACTTATGCAACTTCTGAGCTTACAGAAAAGCTGGAAAAGATAACTAAGAAGGTTGGGAAATATCCTCATAAGAAATGGACACCAAATAAGAACTATAAAAAACAAACTACTAGAATGTTTAAATTAGTTTCTTTAGGTGTTATGATTGAACCAACTGAAGGTGTAGGAAATAATGGATATAGCCCTAAGCCTTATGTGGTAAGAGCTTCTAGAGCTGTATTGGGTGCTGGCTTTCCATTAGACCCTGCTGGTAAAAAGATGTATTTAGAAGTCAATGAAGAACAGCTAGAAGAAATATTTGGCAGAGAGCTTGCTTCAAAAGACTTCAAATGGCACACTATAAACCTTCCTAGTGGTGGCAGAGGTTTAACAGAAAAAGATTACATGGATGGCAGGAAGGGCTTGATATGAAAGAAAGGATAAAAGAAGCACTGTGCTTATTATTTATATTCGCAGTGTTCACATTCATTCTAATCTTTGTGAATGTCTAAAACAACGAAGCCCCTTAATTGGGGCTTTTTTGTTATTATAATATTTATATTTATATAATATCTTTATAATATTTATAACACTTTATTAAGTGTATGTTAACTGTTTAAACAGTACAGAAACAAAGTTACCAAACTTTTTTTGCATTTATGGGTATAATTATACATGGCTTATGGTAGCCTGACACTGCTAAAGAGTAAAAGAAGGCAATGTAAGGGCAGAAAAACAAAACCATAGGAACTTTTGAAGCTTCATTAGTTTTCTTATAAAAGAAGGAAATAGTATATGCCTTACGGTAGCTATCCCAGCAAGAAGAAGAAAGTAGCCAAAAAACGCCCAAAAAGGGGTCAAAAAGGCTCTAAAAGGAAAAAGGCTAGGTCTTATTAGCACCAAAGAAGAAAGTCCTGTACTACAGGAAAATAACAGGAATGAGGATGGAACCTTTAAAAAGGGGATGTCAGGCAATCCTAATGGCAGACCTAAAAAGGGTTTTGCTATTTCTGATATATTAGATGAGTTAGGTGATAGAGTAGTTGGAGAAAATAAAACACTAAAAGAAATGGTTTTAGAAAAAGTATATGATATGGCTTTAGCTGGTGATTTGAACAGTGCAAAGTTTATAGCAGATAGAACTGAAGGAACTGCACTACATAAAATGTCAGTCACTTCTAATGAGCCAATCCAAGTAATGAAGATAAGTGAAGCAAATGAGTAAGCTGTTTAAACGGTCTATGAATGAAAATAATACTGGACAAAACTAGATGGGAGATTCTAAATCACCCTTCTTCTATAAAGATTCTAATAACTGGGAGAAGATGGGGCAAGTCAGTTTTATCAGCAGTCTTTCTTTTACACCAGCCTTTTCAGGCAGGGGAACGCAGATTATATATAGCACCTTATTATCGTCAGGCAAAGCTTATCATGTTCCCATTAATGAAAGAACTGATGCAACAATATGGAAATGTAAAAATTAATGAAACAGAATTATCCTTTAGGTTTGATAATGGAGCAGAGCTTGCTCTTAAAGGTGCTGACAACCCTGACAGTCTTAGGGGGATTAGTTTGGGTAGGAATGAAAGCAATGGAGTTGTCTTAGATGAAATGGCTTACATTAAAGAAGGATTTTTTGAAGAAGTGGTAACACCAATGCTATTAGACCACAATGCTAAGGCTTTATTGACTTCAACACCTAATGGCTACAATCATTTATATTCTACATACTTACTTGGCTTAGGAAAGAATCCTAGATATAAGTCATGGCAGTTTAGCACATTGGAACATGGTATGATTCCAAAAGAATCTGTGCTAGAAGCCAAACGCACAATGACCAAAGACCAATATCAGCAAGAAATGTTAGGGACTTTCTTGACTGCTGGAAATAAAGCTGTTTGGAACTTTGATAGGAAAGACCACCTAAGAGAGATTGTTGACATGCCACCTAAAATGTTCTTTGGATTAGATTTTAATGTACACACTATGGCATGTGTAGTTATGGGCAGATACTCAGATGGAACCTTAGTAGTGGTAGATGAGCTGGTGTTACATAATTCTAACACTGAAGAAATGGCTAGGTTAATGAGAAAAAAGTACCCATACATCAAAGACTGTTATCCTGACCCTGCTGGCAAAAGCAGAAGCACAGTGGCAGTGAATAATCGCAGTGACCATTCCATTCTTAGGGAGCTGGGTTTAAATGTTTATGCAAAGAATAAAGCACCACATACCAAAGATAGATTATATAGTTTGAATAGAATGTTAAAAGACAGTGAAGGCAAAATAAGAATGACTGTTGCACCTAAATGTGTTAACCTGATAAAAGATTATGAGCTATGCCAAAGGGAAGCTAATGGCTCACTATCAAAGAAGGATGAAAACCTAACACACTTTTTAGATGCTTCAAGTTACTACATAGATTTAGTTGAACCTGCTTACAGACGCACAGCTACTACACTGGAGTTTTAAAATGATTATACCTGACCTGTCACTACAAACCATACAAACCACACTAAAGAATGAACTCAATAGGATTGAGTCTGAAAGGTGGAAAGAGATTGAAATGTTTTTGGATTATTATGAGAACATTGAGACTGAGAAATATATAAGACCTTTCTTTGATTCTGAAACTCTTTCTTCTATTCCACTGTTTACACAGTCTATTGTAAGAAGATTCTGTAAGGCTTCTAGTTTAGTTTATGGTAAGAGTGATGACATTGAAAGACAGGTGGATGAAAAATACTTAGAGCTATCTAAGGGTTTGAATCATAAATGCAGACAGCTAGAAGAACTTAATTTCTTATTAGGCAACATGGCTTTTAGGACAAGATACAATCCAAGAAAAGAACAGCTACAATGGGACTTGGTTCCTTTCTTTCATGCTTACTTTGTTGACGGTATGCAAGATGAGCCAAAGGCTATTATGTATCCCATTCAAAGAAGTGGCTATGGAAAGCTAGAAAAAGAACTATATGCCTTTTGGTCTGTAGGAGAAGATGGAGAGCAGGGCTATCATTTTTTAATTGATAGCAATGGAAAAATTTATAGTATTAATGAGGGGAATATTAACCCTTACAAAAACAGTGCAGGTGAATCAATCCTGCCTTTTACATTTACAAGAAGACAGCCTAGAGTTAGAGATTTTTTTGGTGGTAATGCAAGTGATATTATTCAGGCTTCACAACAATTAGATTTAGCAATGACTGAGTTAGCCTTAGCTGTTAGAATGGGAGCAACAGGTGGGGTGAAATGGATTAGTGGATTAGACGTTAACCCTAGTGAGCCTATTAAAATCGGAATCGATAAAGTTTTAATTTTACCAAGCGAAACTCAATTTAATATGACACAGCCCAGTGGTGGACTAAAGGAGATTATAGACACTACAAAATTCTTTATAGAGTCAGTAGCAAGTAATAATCATTTAAATATTAGTTTTGCTGATGTAGGAAACTCAGCTATTAGTGGTGAAGCATTAAAGATTTTAAACATTGAAAGTATAGAGCAAAGAGAGGGCAGTGTAGAAGATACATGGAGAGGCTTTGAGCAAGAAAGATTTGATGTGGATAGAGCTGTACTTATGCAAGATGCAAACATTAAAATAGCAGAAGATTATTATGTGGACTTTCCTGAGATGTCTTTCCCAATCAGTGAGCTAGATGAATTGCAAGTGCTTGAAAAAAAGAAGTCTATGGGTATTATAACGCAAAAAGAAATATTGCTCCATTACAATCCTGATGCTGATGAAGCTGAATTGAACTCTAAGCTAGGTGAAATAAAAGAGGAAAGGAGTCAGGAAGCAACTGCAACTGCTCCACAGCAACCACAGGGCAGTTTAGTTGAAAGACTGATTAATGCATAATGCCAGTAAAAAAAGATTTATTTGATGAGTTTTACGATGACCTTGATGAGATTAGTAGAAAGCTTTTTGATAATGTTAAAAAGATGGGTGGAGCTATTGAAGGATTTAGTGACACACAGATTATTAGAATGGCAAGAGAATTGGACTTCTTTATTGAGTTACAAGAAGCAGGATTTAATACCAGCTTCTCAAAGCTTATGGAAGGCTATGACAGGGAAGCTGAATCAATCCTTAAAGACTTCCAGCAGGTCATTAGAGCTAGGACAGGTGGGAAAGCAACAGAAATACTTTTATCACCAGCAAACACTGAAGCCATTGCACAACAGCTTCAACTACTTAGGGATTTGGATGGTGAAGTTTTGCTAGGAAGATTTGCACAAGAAACAGCCACACTTAAATCAGGCTTACTAAAAGGGATTATCTCAGGTGAGCCTTCAGGTGTTGTAGCTGAAAGACTGAGCCTAGAGTTTAGTGAGCAGTTATTAAGTGATAGGTCAAGAATGATTGCTAGAGATTCGTTTGCACAGTTTGGTAGGACTGCAACAATGAATGTGTTTAAACAGAATCCCAATCAGTTATTTAGATATGTAGGAAGTAAGGATAAAAAGAATAGACCAGCCTGTAGATACTTCATAGATAATCAGCAAAATAAAAAAGGATTTACTGCTAAGGATATAAAAGATTTAAGTAAGAAAATGGCACAGGGGAAAATACCTTTGCCAGTATGGGACAATAAGAAAAAGAAATATAGTTTAAAATATGAAAAAGCAGTATTTGACCAAGTGAAAGCTGGTGGACATAACTGCAGACATTCTTTTAGAGCAGTAGGAACAAGAGCTAAGGTATGAAGGCACAAGACGTAGCAATATTCTCAAGAAGGTTTATGGATGAACTGGGTGCAATTATGAAAGATAGAATTATCTTTGATGCAGACAGGGGAGTGTTCCAAAATAATAAGAAAAAATTAAAATATAAATCAGCAGAATATAAGATGAGAAAGAAAGCAGGGAAGGCTTTAAGTGGAAAGAAAAAAGGTGTGAGTGCTGACACACAAACAAGTTTTGTTAATATGAGATTATCAGGCGACACTTTGAATAGGATACAAAGTGTAGTCACCAACAAAGGCTTTGATATAACTTACTCAAATGGTGAAATAGTCTTAGGAAATGCAGAGCATGGTTACAACCTATATGGTTTGAACAATAGAAACTTTGCTTTTTTAGCTAACCAAATGGAAGGTGAGTTACAAAGAAAGATTCGTTTGTATGAAGCAGACGATATTGAAATTAATCTTGGAAAAAAATAACAGGAGTCATCAATGTCAGAAGATGTAAAAAATGAAGCCACTGTTGCAGAAGACAGTGTAAAAGAAACTGCAGAAGAAACCACCTCTCAGGGTGTTAAAAGTGTAAGTGATTCAATACCTTATGCTAGATTTTCTGAAGTAAATGCAAAGCGTAAACAAGCTGAAGCAGAACTGGAAGCCTTTAAGGCTAAAGCTGAATCCAAACGCAAAGCTGAATTAGAGAAACAGGGAGAGTATAAAGCTCTGCTAGATGAATCTAAAACAGAAATGGATAAGCTAGAACAGAAAGCAAAGCAATGGGAATCCTATGAGAATCAAAAAAGAGAACAGCTTATGCAAGCTGTTGAATTAAGTGAATCTCAGCAAAAGATTGCAAGCAAGTTAGATTTGATTGAGCTTGAATCTTATGTGAATGATTTAAACAAACAACCCCAACAGCAGGTCGTTAAAACTGATGCTTCTATTCCTGCTAGTGGCATGCCAAACTTAGCAGACAATCCATTTTTGGAAACTGATAAGAAAGGTGGCTACACTAGTAAATGGGAACAGATTATGGCGAAGTATCAAAAATAACAATCTGCAGAATAGGACAAATAAATAATGGCTAATGTAACGATTAGTACAAGTACCGTCAATAAAAAGGCGATGTTATCAGATGCAGTCCTAGCTTCAATGGAAAGACAAATGGTGTGGGAAAACACAGTTGACACTTCATTTTCTTCATTGGTAAAGGGTGGTGGTGGACAGGTTTTAACAATACCTAAAGCAACTACACCTTCTGCTGGTTCTAAAAGTGCAGGCTCAGATGTAACATACAGTGCTGACACTCATGGCTCAATCACTTTAACGGTTGACCAACACAAATATGTGGCGAAGCAAATTGAAACAAGTTCACAGGTATTCTTAATGGAAATGCCGTCTGCATAAGTGATTATGCTTACTATTATTGAAGTATTAAGCTGGAAACCTAAGTGGGAAACCATAGGGCAATCAGAACCGAAGGCTAATCAAAGATTAGTCAGGGGCAGAGCATAGGTGTTGAAAAGATATAATACACCCAAGAGACTTCAACAACTCAAAAGAGTTGAAAAGATATGCCGATACTCCATTGAAAAGTGGAGATGTGAGATAAAAAACTCACTACAACATTTGATGGACTCAACCTTCTATGTTCCAAATGGAAACAAATCAATTTGGATATTCTTTAGCAAAAGCTGTAGATGACTACATAGAGAGTGTAATTGAAGGTGACACTGGTTCAATTTCAGACTTAGGTGCAGATGACACTTTTACTTCTGCTCTAGTTAGAACTGGTATTGCTTCCTTAATGGCTTCTGATGTTCCTTTTGATGGAAATGTATTTCTAACAGTTAACCCTGCTAGTTATGCTTCTCTATTGGGAATTGACGATTTTGTAGATGCAAGTAAATATGGCTCAAGCAGACCAATCCAAAATGGAAATATTGGCATGCTTTATGGCTGTAATGTATTCTCAAGTTCCTCTATTTCAGGAACTGCTGATGCAGATGAAGCTGGCTACATGTATCATAGAACTGCTGTGGCTTTCGCAAGAGCTTTAGATGTAAAAACTGAAGTTGACTATAGTGTGACTGCTTTGGCAGACCAAGTTGTAGCTCATACCATTTATGGTGGAGTTTTGGCTTTTGGTGATAGGGTTTACGAATACCATAATGTCTAAAGGATATTAAGGATTACCCTTATTATGTTGGAATGGGGGCTGTTTACACAGCTCCCAAACTAACTAAAGGAAAGAAACAAATGGCAATATTTGATTGGAAATGTGACTGTGGAAATGTTTGGGAAGAAATAACATTACCCCAAGAAGATGAACCCACAGCCTGTCCAAAATGTGAGAGCAAAAAGATTACAAAATGTATGGGTGCGCCCATGACTGTTTTTGTTGGAACTGGGTTTACTACATGGGATGGATATGTGGCAAACTCAATTAAGGAAATGCAAAAAGAACATAGAAAAAAATCATATCTTAAAACCAATGATGGAGTGACAACAGCTCATGATAGCACAGATAAACAAAGAATTAAAAAAGCAATTAATGCAATCAAATAAATATAAACAGACTATTTTAGGAGTATAACATGGCAAGTC
>VTLG01001584.1_pt1 | contig 10503 bp, 17 predicted proteins | sample 4694571 | NCBI WGS metagenome assembly VTLG01 (sample SAMN12604809, study PRJNA352737) | marine metagenome | biome: ENVO:00000447; feature: ENVO:00000209|ENVO:00000569|ENVO:01000036; material: ENVO:00002151; isolation source: viral sequences binned using virsorter ... | reverse complement strand
GGTATATCTGATGAAAGGATTAAACAATTATTTTTAGATGCTGGATATGATGTATCAAAAATTGAAAGGGATTGATATGAGATATGAATTGAAAGTTCCTGCTGGAACATACAAACACAATAATTTATTTTTACTATTTTTTAAAGTGATTACACACAGACTAGGTCATTTAATCAAAGATGGTAAATATATGGACTAATGCAAGCTGTTGATGTCTACTTGATGTATTGTGCGTTGAAAGCACACTTTGGAAAGGGTGATTATGATTTTGTAAAGTATGGTGGTAAATCATCTGCAACAAAAGAGTCCTTCTGGAAAAGAACAGACAGACTGTTCTTTGTCAAAACTCAAAGAAAATACAAAAAGAAACAAGTCATACAAGATTACCTTGTGTCTAACTTCGTGCAAAACACAAAAGGCTGGTTAGGTGATTTTAATGATGAGAATTATATTGAATGGAAAAAGAGAATACAGAGTATGAGTTATAATTTTAAACAAGAGTTAGAAAAAATAGGTAAGGTAAATATTCTTGGTATCAAAAATGGACAACACCCTACACTATTAAAAGAGTATCTAGGTAAAAGAGTATCAATAGAAACTTTAGTTATTTTAGATGACATAAGTAACTTTACCAAGATGTGGAACAAGAAACTAGAGAATGATGTTGTATGGCCTAAAGTAAAAAAACTTATGTTTGATTACAAAAAATTCTTGACATACGACAAGAAGAAGTGTACTATAATACTTAACAATTTTATTAACCAATTTTATTCGTGAGGTAAAATATGTCAAAAAGAAGTGAAGCATTTTTTGAATACAAATGCGAAAAACAAAAAGACCGAATCAAACAACTCGAAAGAGAGTGTGCAGATTTACAAGTAAAGAATCAAGAACTTGCAGAGAGATGTAAGAAACTTGCATCTAGAGTTCCTGAGTGGCCTAAAGGTTTTAGACCAAGAAGAAAGACACCATTTAGGAAACCGAATGAAACTGCGTCAACTTGATATGGAACTCTTTGGTGGGTGCAACTATTCGTGTAGTATGTGCCCACAAGGTTCTGATGAAGGAAGAGAACAAGAGTTTAAGAAGGCTCTGTCTTGGTCAAACTTTTTAAAGATTATTGATGAGGCAGAAAAACATGGTGTAGAATCTATTAGTTTACATGGTGGTGGTGAACCAACACTAAACAAATATTTTATACCAGCTATCAAATATATTAAGAAGAGGGGTATTCAATGCACATCATTAAGTAATGGATACAACCTTGATGATTATTTGATTGACCAGATTATAGAAAGTGAAATTGATATATTTAAAATATCTGTGGTAGGTTATGATGAACAGACTTACCAAAAAATGATGAGTAAAGACGCATTTAAATATGTGCGTGAGAATGTAAAGAATTTAGTAAGACAAACAAAAGGTACAAACACCAGAGTGCAATCACAGCATCTTATATTAGACCCAGAGAAAAAAGATTATGAAGTAGAACAATTAAGAAAAAATTGGATTGACTACACAGGTATAGATGCAGAGATATGGTTGATGCACAATTGGAGCGGCACATACAAAGGTAAGTATGGAAGAAATAAAGATGACAGACGAGGTTGTGGAAGACCATTTCAACCTATGTTACAAGTAAGAGCTGGTGGACTAGGTAAACATCAAGGTGCTGTCGTTGCGTGTTGTATGGTGTTAGGTAATGACAAGGCTGCAACACTAGGTCATTTAGATGACCAGACCATAGAAGAAGTATATCATGGGAAGAAGTATCAGGAGTTACGAGATGCACACAAAGAAGAACGATTTGACGATATACCATATTGTAAAGACTGTGACCAGCTATATCATGTTCCAGAAAGTTTAGTCTGGACAAATATGAAAAACAGAAAATACAAACAATCAAAAGTATTAGATACACTAGAGATACAATGAATATAAATTATAAAGACACACCCTTTCCATATTTCTATGGTTCATTAGATAAAAAGATGTACGACTATGCACATAAACTGTGGTCAACAGACGAAGATTTAAAGTCATATAATATATCTAAAAATCGTTCTAACATAGAGATTACAGATAAGAAACTTATTAATTATCTTACAAAGGTAGGTGCAGAGGTAAAGGCTCTATCAGAAAATTTTGGTATCTTTGAGAAGTATTATCCTAAACTAAAAAAGAAAATAGTTTGTAATGATATAAAATTTACCTATTCTGAAAATCCAATTACAGATAAAGGATATCCACTTCGTGACTGGCATCTAGATTTGGGTAATAAGATTGTAACAGGGTTATGGTATTTTAAAAATCCAAAAGAGCAAGATGATGGTGGTAATTTAATATTAGGTAATCCACACACTGGAGAAGAAGAAACATTTCACTATGGTGCAAATAAAATTATACTCTTTCCTAATACACCAGATAGTTGGCATAAAATCACTGCAAGAAAACCAACTAAATATAATAGAAGATTTATTTGTTTAGAAATAAAATCTACTAAAGTAAGACTGCATAGTTATCAGGCAGTCAAAGGTCAAGATACAATGAAAACTTTTGATGTGAGGAATTATTATGGCTAAGAATGCAATCGTGTATGGAAATGGTGAATCAAGAAAAGAATGGGATATCACTAGAAAATTTAAGGACACAGAAACTTGGGGTTGTAATCGTATCTACGAAGAAGGTGTAGAACTTGACAATCTAGTTTGTGTAGATTACATTAGACAACATGAAGTGTATAAATCTGGATACGCATACACAAATAAATGTTGGTTTCTAGACTGGCACGTTCAAGAGGGTTTAGATTTTTTAGAGAGTTCTACAAACAGTTCAGAGCTTATAGACTTAATCAAACAAGGTGTACCAGAAGAATATATCTTTGAGAACGAAAGAAATGGAAGTGATAAAGTTGTCATTCGTGGTAAACTACCTAAACTTAAATGGACAGACCCAGACTTAGAGATACATAAGAAAAGTCCAAAGACTATGAGAGATGTAGGTGTCTTCATTACTTGGGTGCAAGACGTGGATTGGGTAAATGATATAGACAGTTTCAGAGGTCGTAATGCTGGTGCGACTGCAATGTGGTTAGCTTGTGAACGAGGTGCAGAGAATGTTTATATGATGGGATTTGATTTATCCACTCCAGACAAACCACTTAGTCATTTGTATCCAGAAACAACACATCTACCCACCTCTGCAAAAGCAAATGGATTTGATAGTGTCAACTGGCAAACACAAAATAAGAAAGTGTTTAAAAAGTTTCCTAAAACAAATTTTTATTGGGTAACAAAATCAGTAGAAGAACAGTTACTTGTTGATAAGTTTGATATGTGTAGTAATGTAACCTTTTTAACTTACAAGGATTTAGAAGTATGGAAGTAATGATTTATGGAAATGGTGAGTCAAGGAAACAGTTTGACAAACTAAGATTTATGGGTAACTACACGACTTGGGGCTGTAACGCAATCTATCGTGATTTTAAAGTAGATAATCTTGTATCAGTAGATTACGCAATGCAACAGGAGATAGAATCATCTGGATATGCAAGAGATAATGTGTGTTATTTTACAGATTGGAGTGTCATACCAAATGCAGATGATATGTTGTTAGACACAATGAAGATGGAGTTTGAACCTCACATGATACACGAAACATTAAGAATAGATAGAACAGATTGTGTTATACAAGGTAAAGACCCAAAGACAGCTGAAAACAATATCAAAGAAGCACTTGACAAGAACCCAGATTTAGATTACAATGACCTCAGACTCAAAGCAGAAAAAGATGTAGGTTTATATATCACTTGGGTTGCAGAGAATAAAATAAAGAATGTAGAGTACCCTAGAGAATGGTGTGCCGGTGCAACTGCAATGCACCTTGCGTGTCAAGAGGGTGCAACAAAGGTATATATGTTAGGATTTGATTTATCCAGTTATGACAGTCCACTAAATAACATATACAAGGGAAGTCAGAATTATCTTCCTGAATATGCGAAAGGGTTCAACCCAGTAAACTGGAATTTGCAACTAGGAGCTGTCTTCGGAGAGTTCAAAGATGTGAATTTTGTCTGGGTAAGTCCTATGCACACTTCACTAGATGGTGTGCGTGAAAAATTTGAGAATGTAGATTTTTTAACATACGAAGAATTATACAAAACATACGATAACATAAGGAGAATATAATGTCGTTAGATAAGTTAAAATCAACTAATACTCTTGACAAGCTAATTAGTGCAGTCAAAGAAGATAATAAAGACCCTTCAGAAAAAAAATCCTATGTAGATGAAAGACTATGGAAACCTGAACTAGATACATCTGGTAATGGTTACGCAGTTATTCGTTTTCTACCAGCAATTGAAGGTGAAGACTTGCCTTGGGCAAAACTCTTTAGTCATGCCTTTCAAGGCCCTACTGGTCAGTGGTATATTGAAAACTCAAGAACCACACTTGGTAGAGGTGATGTAGGTAAAGACCCAGCATCAGAGTACAACAGTTCTTTGTGGAACTCTGGTGTAGAAACTGACAAAGAGATTGCAAGAAAACAAAAGAGAAAGTTATCCTATTACTCAAACATCTATGTTGTGAGTGACTCTAAGAACCCACATAATGAGGGTAAGGTTTTCTTGTTTAGATATGGTAAGAAGATATTCGACAAACTGATGGCTGCAATGCAACCTGAGTTTGAAGATGAAAAACCTATCAATCCTTTTGATTTCTGGAAGGGTGCAAACTTTAAGTTGAAGATTAGAAAAGTAGATGGTTTCTGGAACTATGATAAGTCAGAGTTTGAAGCACCATCACCAGTTCTAGATGACGATAGTGCGATTGAAAGAATTTGGAAAGAACAGTATTCTCTTACAGATTTCACTGCACCAAGTAATTTCAAATCATACGAAGAACTTAAGACAAGACTAGACGCAGTTCTATCTGGTAAACAAGTGGTAAGTAATCAAACTGTTGAGGACGAACCTATTGCACAACCAAAGGTAGATACTAAACCTGTTGAGAATAAACAAGTTGAAGATGAAGATACAATGGATTACTTCAATAAACTTGCGAATGCTTAAGTAACTTACAAATGGTGGGGGTAATTACCCTGTTGGGTCAGATGCAAGATTCAATGCATCACTATCTCCACCATTTGGAGTAACAAAAATACCACCCTCTTGATAACTGTTATTAGTTGTAATTGATTTATTACTCATATCTTGGTAACTCATAGCATTTATATCACCACTGTTTGCATTTTCTGATTTTTCTCTTGCATTTTCATCTAAATTATTTACTCTTTCTTCCGTTACCAAATTAGAATTTTCTGATTGTTCAACGTCAGGAATTTTTATTTGTTCCTCTTTTATTTCAAAATTGCCTTGTCTTGCAGCTAAAAGTTGATTATTACTTCTTTCAAGTTTTTCTACAAGTTTTTGCTCTTTCTCAAGTGCATTAATATAATCTTTATCCTGTGGGTCAAATTTCTTTTTTGAACGCATCTTCTCAAGTTTTTCTCTCTGTTCCTGTAAATTCTCTTCATCATCTACAATTTCTCTTCTAGCAAGTTCTGCAAGAGCTTCATCACCTGTGACTCTTTCACCTTTTTTTCTTCTACCTCCTGAACCTTCAATTATAACACCTTTATCACCAGCACTCTCAACTTCCTTCATCATTTTCTCTCTCTCAATCTTATCAAGTTCCTCACTAGACCTTTCACCAAATAATTTGTCTGCGATAAAATCACCGCCTGGTAATTTTCTAATCATATTCTCAAGAGTTTTTATAATACCTGTAAACACACCTTTGATTGCGTTTAATACACCTCCTTCAAATTCAACACCGAGCATACCTAAAACTGTGTCTATTGCATTACCTATTGCTCTGACAATTAATTTACCTATATCTGCTAAATCACCAAATGCAGCTGTAAAATCACCAGATATGATATTACCAAGAAAATCAAATATCTTACCAAATATTTCAGCAACATCTTTAAATAGTTTTTGAATACCCTCTATCAATGCTGGAAATGTTGTTTCTTTAAGAAAACCAAATAATGCTTTTAAGTTAGGTTCAATTTTAGTATAAAACTCTTTTAGTTTTTGAAATAAAGTTTTGATTGCAGCTAAACCATCTGTTTTTAAAAAATCTACAATTGATATAAATGCTGGTTTTAATATATTTTCATATACATTAGTTATAGCAGGGATTGCTTTGTCCATAATAAATGTTTTGATTGCTGGAAATGCTTCATTTTTAAAAAATTCCATCAGAGAGTCAAAAGCTGGTTTTAAAGTTTCATTGTAAAATGTACTAATTCTTGGAATAACTTTTTCTTTTAAAAATGCACCAAACTTTTTGAAATCCTCTGCGTCAAACAAAGATAATAATAATACTGGTATTCCTAAAAGTGCAAACTTAGGAATTTTTTTGACAAAACTCCCTATTATCTTAAAAAGTCCACCACCAAACAAAAATGATAATACAGAAAATATACCACCCAAACCTTTTTTTGCACCACCTGTTGCACCATCTATGACAGCGCCTGGAATCGCAATTATACCTTGTGCAATTCTTTGCAATAAATTTGTTTGTTTTGCATCTTTAGCATCTGCATCTTTTTTATCTTCTTTTTGTCCAGACTTACCTTTTTCATCACTATTTTTTTGTGTGTCCTTTATTGTTTTGGTGGTTTCTTTACCAGCACCAGTCACACTTTCCATAATTGTTTTACCCAACTCAAGAAGACTTTCTTTATTAGTATCTCTAGAAAACGCAATATTTTTATTAATATTTTTATCTCTAGAGGTTTCTTCCTCATTATTTTTTTTAAGTTGTTCTAAAACTAATGATAAATCTGACATTATTTTTTCTTCTTATCTGAATATGCATTTGCACCAAAGAAACCCATAACGATAGCTGCAACTGAAACAAAGTATGTTGCGGCCATATCACCAAGTATCTTTCCTGCTTGTTCTAGTCCAATGAGATTTGCAAGTACAACTGCGAAAGGATATAGTAACATACCAAGTAGAGAGAACCAAGCCATCTTACGCATTGCATCTCGTCTTGCATCTGCATCTTCTAATTCTTTTCTTTTAAATTCCAAGTCCATCTCCATCTCTTCTTGTGAGATGTGTCCATCACCATTTAAATCTTTCTTCGCAACTTCATCATCAACAGTTTTAGTTATCTTGTCCACCATAACTATCCCCTCATTTTTTGTTTTTGTTCCTTTATTCTTTCATTTTCTTCTTTAATAAAATCATTGAGTAAAGATACATAAATCTCTCTCTCATAAGGAATCATATTTTCCAAATCACTCAAACTATAATTATGATGTTGCATTAACGAAAAATTAATTTTATAGTGGTTTACCAAACTCTCATTTGAGAGCACTAATCTAAAAAATTTATGAGGCCCTCCACAACGACCTCACTTTTAACTTTTGTGTTAGGGTTTGTAACCTCAACCACATGACGCAATCTAGGCATAGTAACAAAAAATTGAGTTACCTCTGATAACTGTTCTGAACTCATTTGGTCTATAAAATCATTCACCTCTTTGTCATTTATGTCTACCCTACTATATATTTTTTCACCGTCATGTATTTCATATATACACTTATTTAGAAACGAAAATACAGCAGAAGAATCTTTAGACAAATCACCAACACCTGACATATCTTTTAGTATTGGATATCTTAAAACAAGTTTTATTTTGTTCGTTAACATTACCTCATTTGTGTGTTCAGCTGTCATTTTTACCTCAACATCTTCTAAGTTAATTTTCATCTGAACTCTAGTTTTACCATCATCTGGACATAAAACACTTACCTCTGATGTTTCTCCTATTGATTTTGTTCGTAATTTTAAGAATACATATTCAATATCAAATATGGGTGCATCATCTGGGTTTAATTTATCAAAGGTGCAATTTCTTATCAATTCACCCATAATTAATGATAAATCTTTTTCATTACCACCCTCTTGTGCAACCATCAAGTTTTTTTGTTCTTTGACTAAAAATGGTCTGTATTTTATTTTCTCTCCAGTAGATGGTAGAACCAATTCATAAATTGGTGTTTCTAACTTTGGTAAAGCCATAATATTTTATCCTTATAATCTAGACAATACTCTCGGTATTGCAGCTCTTATCTGCCTCTCTGCACTATTCACTACAACCTCTTCAATTCTATCAAGTAAAGGTTTAGGTAGGTCTGCCTCATCTGTTAAATTTTTCCAGTATCGATAACTAAAAGTTACACTTATTTTTTGCACATCTGTTGCTTGTTGTGCAGATAAAGATTGTGCAGCTATATTTTTTGGAAAACACTCTATTAATTGCACCCCATATCTTCTTCTGTCTTGTTGGTCTAATTGATGTATTTCTAATGCACCACTGTAGTCATCATAGTAACCCATTGACCAAGTTTGTGGATTGTACGCAAGTCTTTGCCAAGTTTCAAAGAATAATTTTTCTCTTAAATCAGATGAACATCTAAACACACCAGTGATTTCTGCATAAGAATATCCTTGCACTATCTCTCTTGTTGGGCCGTATATATTAGTATCTGGTGCAGTATCAAGATTACGGCCAGGAAACTCTATTGATTCACATTGTAATCCAGTTTTTCTTGTTGTTCCCTCACCAGTGTTCTCTTGCATAACTTTTGCAAATATATTACTTAATGCACCTTTAGGTCTACCACTACTTCCTTGTGGTGGTAATAATACAACCTCATATCTTGAGGGTAATGCATAACCATCATCAGAACGAAACTCTGCAAGTATCTCATTTAAAACACCATATGCAGTTCCCTCTAAAACTTTACCTAAATTAAATTTGGGCATTATGCTCTTCCTTGTCCTCTATATTGTTTGTGACTTCTTCTTTTATTTTTATTCATTGTAGATGTAATTGGTTTTCTACCTTGTGATGTTCCTTTTTTTATATGGTCTACTGAAACTGTTACACCAAACTTAGCTTTCTTCATTATATCATCTTCCTTGAATCTTTGTAAACTTCAGACTGACTTCCCTTCTTAAATCTTGCAACAGGTAGTAATGTTGCAACTATAAATTCATCTGCGTCTACTCTACGAAACCTTGATTTAACTTTACCAGCAAGATATCGTTTGATTGTTGGTCTAATGAGTCTAATACTTTTTAAATTATTATAACTTACATTTAATCTGGTGGACTCATCAAACTTTGTATTATTACTAAAATCTACAACTCTATCTAGTAATCTTACACGAAGAGGTATAGGTAGATAATGAAAGTTAATACCTAAAAATCCATCATTGTAATTTTCTAGTGGTAACACTAATGGAAAAGTATCATAGTATGGTAATTTCTTTTTTAACTTTGGGTCATAGATAAACATATTCAGTCTACCAAAAAAAGGTCTTGCAGCCTGTTTACCATCTCTTATCAAATCTAAAGTTTTAGGTGTACCAAACTCCTTTATCTTATCACGATACCAATCAGTTGACTTAGGTCTGCCTTTTGCAGCCTTAACAACACTTTGAATATATTTACTAGGAACTGCCATTATCTCTATTCATGTGGTCATTTCTGTTATCGTTTCTCATCATATCAATACCGTCCAAAGTTCTACTTAATTTATCTCTGTTTCTTAAATGCTCTTCTGCAATCTCTTTCTTGGATTGTCCATTATACTCCACTGCGTAGTGATTGTCAACCATAAAGTCGTTAAGTATTATGTATCTGTCTAAATGTGGTTCGTGAACTCTAAACTTACCAAGTATTCTACCAAACTTACCAGACTTATCTTTCTCTGTAATAAGTGTTTGTATCGAACCAACAGGCATGAATGTTTCTACTAACTCTTTAGCTTTTAAACCATACTTCTTTTCCTCTAAATCTCTGGTTCTACTCTCTGGAGTGTCGATACCATATAGTCGAATACGTTCCTTGTGTAACCATACACCGAACCCTAAGTCGATATCAACATCAACCGTATCTCCGTCAATTATCTTGACTATTTTACATCTGTATTCGTACATAATACTATTTATACTGTGGATTGAGATGTTTCTCTGTGAGTATCTTAAATTCCATACCACGATTTGCACACCAATCTTTTGCAGACTTCCACTTTGCGTTATTGATACCCCAAGTTTTAACTTCACTATACCATTTGCGTGTGCGTTTTTTAGGTGTCTTGTTTGGCTGTTTACACTGATACTCTGGTTTAACTTCTATGATAAACTTCTTGACACCACCAGATGATTGTTCTATCTTAATGTAGAAGTCTGGAAAGTATCTATGTATTTTACCGTCCCAAGGCGACCTGTAGGGAACAATTACTTCTTCACTACCCCATTCAATCACCTTATCGTTCCTATCACAATATACCATAAACTTGCGTTCCCACAAAGAACGATAGATTATCTGTGATGGATTACCCTTATACTTCTGTGGGTTTTTTGGAATATATTTACCTTTGTATGTCATGTTATATAAATACCTTTACATAGGAG
>VTLG01008595.1_pt1 | contig 10504 bp, 11 predicted proteins | sample 4694571 | NCBI WGS metagenome assembly VTLG01 (sample SAMN12604809, study PRJNA352737) | marine metagenome | biome: ENVO:00000447; feature: ENVO:00000209|ENVO:00000569|ENVO:01000036; material: ENVO:00002151; isolation source: viral sequences binned using virsorter ... | reverse complement strand
AACGATATTACTGTTAATAGTGATACTGACTGGGTAATAAGAGCTAATGCTATTGAGAAGTCAATGATGGCTGACAATAGTGTTGGTACTAATGAGATCGAGTCTAATGCGGTAACTGCTGATGAAATAGCAGCTAATGCAGTAGGTGCTAGTGAGTTAGCAGATAATGCTGTTGATACTGCAGCTATTGCTGATGATGCTGTAACAATGGCTAAGTTAAATAGTGGAGCATTACCTACTGATATAACAGTAGCTAGTGCAAACCTAGTAAATGAAACTATAGCTACAGAAGATATAGCTAATCAAGCAATAACTCAAGCAAAAATACACAATAATGTTATCTTTACACCAGTAGGTACTGTCATCTGGTATGCGGGATCAACTGCACCAGCGGGTTATTTAAAAGCTAATGGAGATGCTATAGCTAATGGTAGTGGTACTACACAAAGTATTACTGCTGATTTCTCTGCATTATATGCGATAGTTGGAGCTAATTTACCTGACTTACGTGGTGAATTTATAAGAGGATTTGATGACGGTAAAGGTACAGATAGTGGAAGAACTATCCTATCTTCACAAACTGACGAATTAAAAGCTCATACGCATGTCTATGTTGACCAACAAAACATTCAGGAAGGATATAGACCGTGGAAAGCCGGTGATAATGATTGCGGAGGAAGAGACAAGGACACAGAAAGCACAGGCGGCAGTGAAACAAGACCAAGAAATATAGCACTACTTGCATGTATTAAATACTAAACAAATGATATGGCTACTACAGCATCAACAACTGATTATACAGGGAATGGAAGTTTAACTACATATAGTTTTTCATTTCCTTATTTAAAAACTGAAGATGTTAAAGTTTCACTTAACGGTAAGACTTTAGCAACAACTAAATATACATTCGCTACAGCCACATCCATCCAATTCAGTTCTATTAGTGGAACTTTAGATACGTTCCAAACTAATACACAAATAGCATCTGGTGCTCCTAAGAGTGGAGTTAAGATCTTAATTTATAGAGATACAGATGTTGCATCTGCTAAAGCAGTCTTTGCCTCTGGTTCTGCATTTAGAGCAACTGATTTAAATAATAACCAAGACCAGAATTTATACTCTGAACAGGAGATAGGAGATACAGCTAATCCTAAAAATAAAGCTACTACACATAACGGTACAGGAGTTCCTGATCAGGGACTAGGTAAAGAAGGAGATGTTTATATTGATACAACTAATGATAATATCTATGGTCCTAAGACTAATGGTGCTTGGGGAACAGCTAGAAGTTTAAAGGGATCTACTGGAGCTGCAGCTAGTATTGATGATACACCTGTTGATGGTGTAACTGATGAAGCTATAAGTTCTAACTGGGCTTTTGATCATAATGCTGGAACAGGTAATGGTAAACATGTCCCTGCAGCTGGTAGTTCTGGTCAGTTCTTAAAACATGATGGAACATGGGGTACACCTCCAGATACAAATACTACTTATTCAGTAGGAGACGGTGGATTAACTGAGAACAACTTTACTGATGCTGACCATACAAAACTAAACGCTATAGAAGCTTCAGCTACTGCAGATCAAACAGGAGCAGAAATTAAAACTGCTTATGAAGCTGAATCAAATACTAATGCTTATACAGATGCAGAAAAAACAAAGCTTAGTGGTATAGATACTTCAGCTAATAACTATTCAATATCTTCTGACTTATTAGATGAAGATAATATGGCTAGTAATTCTGCTACTAAAGTACCTAGTCAACAATCAGTAAAAGCTTATGTTGATGCTAATAGTGGTAGTAGTGGTACAACAAACCTAAGTGCTACTGCTAGCGGTACTGCTTTAACTGTTGAATCTAGTTCTGGTACTAACGTAAATCTTCCAGCTGCTACTACTTCAGCTTGGGGTGTAATGAGTGATGATGATAAAACTAATTTAGATGCTAATACTGCTAAAGTAACTAATGCTACTCACACAGGAGACGTAACAGGTGCTACAAGTTTAACTATTGCCAATGGTGCTGTTAATACAAATAAGATAGCAGACGATGCAGTTACAGCAGATAAGTTAGCTAACTCCATCAATACAGAGATAGCAGCTAACACAGCAAAGGTTACTAACGCTACCCATACTGGTGAAGTAACAGGTAGTGGTACTTTAACTATTACAGACGACGTAGTTGATGAAGCTAATTTAAAAGTAGATAATTCTCCAACTAATGATTATGTATTAACAGCTAAATCAAGTGCAGCTGGTGGTTTAACTTGGGCTGCAGCTTCTGGAGGTGTAGCTGACGGAGGAGTTACTACAGCTAAGTTAGCTGATAGTGCAGTTACTACAGTTAAAATAGGTAATGAGGCTGTCACTACAGGTAAGTTAGCTGATGATGCTGTTACTTCAGGTAAACTGGCTACAAATGCTGTTAGTACAGCTAAGATAACTGATCTAAATGTAACATCAGCTAAGATAGCTGGTGATGCTATTGTTAGTTCTAAAGTAGCAGATGATGCTATAGATACCGAACATATAGTAGCTAGTGCTGTAACTACAGCTAAAATAGCAAATAATGCTGTTACTACAGCTAAGATAACTGACAATGATGTAACATCAGCTAAGATAGCTACTAATGCTGTCATTACAGCTAAGATAGCTGCTGATGCTGTAGATGGAACTAAGATAGCAGACGATTCTATTAACTCTGAACACTATGTAGACGGATCTATAGATACTGCACATATAGCAGATGATCAGATAACCAATGCTAAGATGGCAGATGATGCTGTCGGTGTTGCACAATTATCTGCTACTGGTACAGCAAGTTCATCCACTTATTTACGTGGTGATAACACATGGTCTACTGTATCTAGTGGTAGTAGTATTGGTGGTGCAACAGGTGTTGATTTTAACGATAATGTTAAAGTACGTTTTGGTGATGACAATGATTTACAAATTTACCATGATGGAACAGATAACAGGATTTATTCAACAGGTAATATTCTTTTACAACCTGCAAGTGGTGAAAATGGTATTGTTATAAATGCTAATGGGTCTGTAGACTTATATCACGATGGAACAAAAAAGGCAGAAACGAATGCTTTTGGCTTTCAAATTACAGGAGATCTTTTAGTTCCAGACAAAATTTCTCATGTTGGTGATACAAACACATGCATGAGATTCCAGAATGATATTTGGTCTGTTGAAGTAGCAGGTAATGAAAGAATTGAAACAAATGATACAAGAACTAAATTCTTCCATAATGTTGAAACTACTGGAACATTTACTGGAAGTAGTACAGCAGTAGGTACAGCAGGTATGAGGAAAGTTCACGCTTCGACGTCAGCTCCTTCTAGTAGTGATGGAGCTGATGGAGACCTATGGATCAAATATTAAATAGAAAAAATTATGGCTACTTATTACATTGATTTAGAAAATGGCAATGATAGTAACGATGGAACCTCATTTGCCAATAGAAGAAAAACCATAGAGTCTTTTGAAGACGCTGATGCTGCAAATGATGAATTTAGATTCATGGCATCACCTGATCCTACCTTAATAGGAAGTTGTACAGTACCTAATAGATGGTGCGATGATGAGTATACAGGGCAACTTATAGATTGGGATAATGATGGGGTTACTGCTCAAATTGCATATAGTACAACTACAGGAGCAACACAAATAACAAGATATGGACATGGTTTAGTAACTGGAGATACTATATTTCTTAAAAGCAATACAAATACTAATTCAGATATAAATGGAACATGGGAAGTAACAAGGGTTGATGATAATAATTTCAAATTAGATGGCTATACATCAACACTAACAAGTACTGAAACTTCAGATTTAGGGCGTTGGAGGAATATAAATAGTTTAAGATTCTTATTAGCTAATGCTGTAACTCAAACTGTCGCAAGTACAGGACAAAGAAGTGCGTGGACTGCTTCTTCTAATGTAACTTGTACTTTACCAGTACCGGCTAACTGGGATTGGACTAGTAATATTTATACTCCTGATCATTGTTATGCAGATGAAATTGACATAGCTGACGGTTTCGGTACTGGTAAGGCTGCTTATTGGGCAACAGGGACATTAGATCTTTCTAGTTATCAACAAATTTCCTTACAGATAATGCCAAAGAGTGGAGCTTCTCCTTCTTCTAGTAATATATCATTAAGATTATGTACTGATACATCTGGTGATACCTCTGTACATACAGTACCTTTAAGATACACAGGTACAAATAACTATCGGTGGATACCAAATGTAAAAGATTTTGGTTCTAATTTAAACTCCGCAATTAAATCAGTTGCTATATATGTAGATACAGATGAAGGTGCTCAGGCATTTCGTATATCTAATGTAATTGCTTGTAAAGCTTCTTCAGCAGCCGATAGTCTTACTCATCAAAGTTTAATAGGTTTAAACACTACTAATGATCCTTTTTGGTATGAACCCGGATCAATAGTAGGGAAACGTGTAATGCTACAAAGTGATGGCTCTTCAACTTACCCTAACTATAGTTATTATGCCGGTAGAGGTATTTTTAGACATGCAAGTACCGGAGATACTCAGAATCTATACAAGAGAGAAACTATAAAATTACCTAATTGGTTTACAAGTAATGGAACCAAAGTAGATAGCTTAAAGATAGGTAGTAAGTTCTCTAGTGGTAGTCATGGTAATGAAATAAAAATGTCAGGTGGCTGGAATAGAACTGATATGTCTTCTAAAGCTACTAATGGTATAACTTGGGTTGATAATAATAATCTAAGAGGAGAACTTGAATGGAATTCTAATGATATAGACTATGAAAACTTTGGTTTTACTAGATTTTATGAAGTTAAATTCCAAGGATATAGATGTAAATGGACTAATATAAATGTAGCACGTGTCTGGGATAAAGTAGAATATCAAGGTTATAGTGCTAGAGGTATGAATATTGATATAAGTCAAGCGAAAATGACAGCACAGCATGTTACAAAAAATACTTCTATAACAGTTCCATCAACTGATTTTAATTGTGGACAGTCTTTAGGAACTAATACATTGACACTTTCGTATGTTCGTGTGGATTGGGGGAACGTAAAATCTGGTCCAGTAAAACATGGTAACAATAGTCTTAACATACAATATTGGTATGCTGATACTATAGATAACATTGAGTTAGGTTATAATAGTAGGAAATGTAACAATAAGGTACTATTTCTAAACTATTTGCAAAATCCTTTGACAATTGATACAGTAAATATATATGGTGGTCAAATTGGTTCGGCTCTTAGCTATAGTTCAGGTAAATTAGTGACTTTTAAAACATATAATCATCACGCACTTCCAGCAAACCCTTCGGCTACTACTAATTTATTTGGTGAAACAAGCTCCACCACGAGGCTACCAGACTATAGTGCAGAATGGGAAAATGGTGCGATTGAAGTATTAGGAGGCACTTCTTGTGCTACATTGGAATTAAAAAGTAATACTTTAAAAGTTTATAACCATACCAATACAGCTACGACTGAATTTGTTATGCAAGGCAGTAGTTGGGTTAAAGCTAATAAATGGGATGGTACAGCTGATAATGATTTTTTTAAAACTGATAAAGGAACTGTATCTCCAGAAACATCTATAAGAAAAACAGCATCAGGAAAAGCATGGAAATTTGATGTAAAAGATTCAGATACTGTAGTTGGGGGTCCTTTATCTTTAGATGTAGCAAAAGTCGCAGTAAATGCAAATGCTTTAGTAACTGTAAAGTTATGGGTTTATAGAGACGGTACAGGTGTTACTGGTGGTCTAAAGGTTAAAAGTAATATTATAATGGGAATTACTGCTGCTAGTGCAGTTGCTTCTGGTAGTGCTAGTACTTGGGAAGAAGTAACATTAACTTTTACACCTACTGTTGCTGGATTTGCTGAGATAGAAGCTATAGCTTATTACGTAAGTGATGCGTCTCATAATCTATATATAGATGATATTTCAATTACTCAGGCTTAAGTATGTCTTATACAATTATTAAACAAACTAAAGCAGCAACGAGAGGTTCAGATGAGTATACCTATTATAAAGTTGCTGCTACCTCAGAAAGAAATGTAATTTTTAAATTACCTAAAGATTCAAGTCAGTCAACAATAGATGCAGAAATGGATATATTGTTAGCTAGAGAAGCAGAAGAAAAAATAAAAGAAGATAAAATAAAGGCAGCAGTAGAAAAAGCTGAAGCAGAAGCACTACTACCTGATGAGGCTAAAGAATAATGGCTTTACCTACCAAAGCGGAAGTATCTACTTTAGATTATGTAGATTGGTCTTCTCCATTTGTCACAGTTGATTCAAAGACAAGTGTTAATAGTTTCACTTTAGATTATGTAGATTGGTCTTCTCCATTTGCTGTTACAAGAGACTTAGTTGCTGCTGCTGGAACATTTTTATATATAAAGGTAAGTGGTGCTTGGCAACAAGCTAAAAGTCTACATATCAAGAATAGTGGTTCTTGGGAATCTTCAGATGATTTAAGAATTAAAGAGTCTGGAACTTGGAAAGGTGGAACTCTTACTTTTAATTAATAAATAGGAAAGAACAGTTATTCATCTACGTCTACCAAGAGCTAATCTACCTAACCCTGATTATCTTTATTTCAGACCTCCAACAGCTAGAATACCATCTTATAAACCAATAGTGGTACCTCCAACTGATTTGGAAGCACCTGAAGATGTTAAAGCAGAAAAGACTACAGAACAACCAGAACCACCCAGTTTAAAAATTCCAGTTCTAGATATAAAGATGCCAGTACCTGAAACGGCAGTTGTAGTGACTGCTGTTTCTACTGCTGTTGTAGCTGTAGCTACTACTTCAGTTACTTCATCTTTATTTGAACCAATTAAAAAGAAAGTACAGAAATTCTTACAAAAGAAAATTGATAAATGGAAAGAAGACAGGAAGAAAAAAAAGGTCTCCTCGGCAAACTCAAAGATGCAGCAGAAGACCAAGAACACCAAATCCAAATCTTAGGTACATTCGTTAGACTGGGTGTTGTAGTTTGGTCTGGTTTTATTATTACAATGAATTATGTTGAATTGCCTATGATAAAGAAAGCTGGTAACTCAGATATCACGTTCGTTGCCAGTGTGTTTACTGGAGCACTTGCCACATTCGGCTTGTCTACAGGTAATAACAATAAAGATAAAGGTACACCCATAAACTGCCCTATGGCAAAGAAAAAGGAAGAATGAAGAAATGGCTTTTACTCTTCCTACTGGCATCACCCACGGTAGCGAGAGCAGAATTAGTGACCCCAAACTTTACTCAGGGGTCGATGAACAGTACAACGACAACGACTCAAGAGATCGTGGAGGAGATAACCACCACAACCTATGGGTCTGCATTAAACAAATGGACTGGGGAAAATATAACCCATACATCAGCCTCATCAGGAGGTATAGTCGATTCAGATTCAGTATTCACCCTACATACCGCTGGAGATCCTTTCGAGTTAGAAGTGGTAACAAGAGCAGCAAGTCAGGTATTATCCGTAGAAGTAATAGATCGAGAAATCGACGTTACTTCTACTACGGTATCCTTATCAGTCTTCTCTCAATAACACCAGTTAAAGCAGAAGAGAATAATGTTAGTAATCCAGTAGCAGCTGCGACGGGAAATGTAACCAACCAAGCGGTGCAATTCCAGAATAATGGAGCACCGTCAAGACAGCACTATGGACCTAACATCTCTTGTAATGGCTCTACTATGACTTTCTCACCATTCTATATGGGGAATCATACAAAGCCGTTTGATATAGATGGAGGTGAAATGACTCCTTCTAGTTATACTATGGCTGAGAACTGGGGAGGACAGATTAACTTTATGGTCCCATTAGATCGTAGAGGATTAAGACGATGTCTCTCTATCGCTGCTAGGCAAGAAGAAAAGATGCGTCTGGACTATGAACTAGTCAGAGCAATTAAATGTGCAGAACTACAACAGAAAGGTTTCATGCTGAAGCCCGGTTCACGTGTAGAAAGTATGTGTAGTGATGTTATAGCTATATCTGCATATCTAAAATCAACAAAGCCACCCGAAGAAAAAAAAAGTAAACCTTGGTACAAACCTTTTTAAAATGAGTACACTATCAAATTTAAAAGCTAAGGAATTAGCTAAAGCTAAAGAAACAAAAGAAACCCCTAAATCCACTGAAGAATAATGATCCTAATTATCAAGCCCATCCTTTTCGCCTTCTTGAAATCAGATGCAGTAAAGAACTTAGTAATAGATTTACTAACAGCTTATGTTGCTAGAACTGATAATAAATTAGATGACCAAGCATTAGAAATTGTTAAAAAGAAACTATTAAGTTAAATGGCTAAAGCCAAAGAAGAGAAGTTTAATGAACTTCATAACCTCGTCACTGAAGAATTCCTTAAGAGGGTTCGTAGTGGCGAGGCTACTACCCAAGATTTAAAAGCAGCGTGTGATTGGTTAAAGACTAATGATATAACTGGTGTTGCCCTTGAAGGTACTCCGTTAGCTAAGTTAGCACAGATCATGCCACGTGTAGACCCTGACCTCGTACAAAGTAGACTCTATGGCACCAAAACCTAGTCCAAATCCCGGTAGGACAGCTAGATACTACCGAAGTAACCCTAAAGCTAGAGCAAAGCATGTTAGGGATAATACTAAATATAATGATTCAGAAGAAAGACGAGCTTACAGACGTGAGCTAATGAAGATCAGACGTAAGAAGAAACCCGGTGCTCAACAAGATATCTCTCATAAACCCGGAGGTGGGACTACTATAGAGAGTCGTAAGACTAATAGAGCCAGAGGTGGAGCTAAGAGGAAGTAAGTATGTCACTAGACTATGGTGATTTAAAATTCTTTGGTGAACCAGCATCAAGTTTTGAATCACTAAATCCATCACAATTATCAGGTCGTCAATCTGCAGCCTCACGTTATTTAAAAAGTAAAAATAAAAAGAATTTAACAGGTCTTCAAGCTAGTACTGGATTAAATAGAAGAATATTATTAGGAGGTGATCCTTATATATTAGCTGTTAGAGATGGTAAAGTAATACCTATTCCATATAGCAAATATATGGATGCTTTAACTAATTCTTTTAGAATACCTCAAAGACTATTAGCTGATATAAAATCTAAAGAAGGTATAACAGGTTTACCCGGAAAGGTGTTTCAACCCGGAACTGCAGATAATTTCCAACGATGGTATAGAGAATTTATTGCTGGTCAAAAAGGAGAACAAAGTTTTTTTAGAAAATTAGGCAAAGCCTTTGAAGAAGCTAATTTAGAAGATGCTGCTATACCGGGTAAAAAAAGTACAGATGTAGACCTAAGTCATCTATTTCCAAAAAAAGAAGGAGGACGATTTACTTTTTTAGAAGCATGGTTTGCAAACCAAGCTAGAGGTGCTAAAGAATTTATTCCTAAAAAAGTCTTACAAGAAGCAGGTTTACCTGTAGATTATAGAGAACTTTTTAATGCATGGCAATTACAAAAAGATGGAATGTATTCTTCTCTCGGCCCTCTAGAGGCAATAGAATTAGACGATATTTTTGCATTATCTAAAGGAGATGATGTTAATCAAGTATTTTCAAGAAGAGAACGGATTAATAATATTAGAGAATTAGCTGAAGCTGATCCTAATAAAAATATACCTTTATATAAGGACGAATATAGAAGATTAAAATTTGAATCTAGAGGAGGTAAAGGTACAGATAAAGACTTAATTAATCTTGCAGAAGATATGGGTTATGTCTTAGATCCATCTAAAAGAACAGGTCGTTATATAAAAGTTGGAGAGGATAGAGTCAGTAAATTTGAACGTGCAACTGGAATGCCGGGTGTAGATGATTTAGAGCCAGCTTTAGATAAAGGAGGCTGGAAAAAAGCAGGTATAGCAGGTACTGGTTTAACTGTTTCAGGATTAGCTGGAGAAGCTGGATTTGCTGCTTTAAATCCTGAAACTGGATACCATGCAGGCAGACTAGCTTCAGGTGAAGGTAATATGTCTAATGTTACAGGAGCAGTTAAAGGTATCGGTAAAGACTTAATTGGTGGTGGTGTAACATCTAGCGGTCTAAAAGGTGCTCAGCTTGGTTGGAAAAAAGCTATGCAAATGGCTGGTAAAAAAGGTGCTACACATTTTGCAGGTAAAGGTGCTGCAGGTAAAATAATTCCTTATGCTGGTACTGCACTACTTGCTTATGGTGTCTATGATACAGCTGACGCATTTACTGAAGGTTTAACTGGTAAAGGTATAACAGATCGTATACTAGACGTAGATTACGAAGGTATTATAAATGATGCATACTCTAATGAAAATTCTATATTTAAAAGAGGTAAGAAACAAGACACAAACTTTACTACAATGTAACTATGGCCGAAACTGAATCAATGCCCCAAAGCTTCACTGAAGAGTATGAAGATGCTATGCGTCAAGAATACATCGAGGCAAAAGAAGCTTACAATCTAGACAAACAGTCTAAATTTAAAACC
>VTLG01002098.1_pt1 | contig 10505 bp, 9 predicted proteins | sample 4694571 | NCBI WGS metagenome assembly VTLG01 (sample SAMN12604809, study PRJNA352737) | marine metagenome | biome: ENVO:00000447; feature: ENVO:00000209|ENVO:00000569|ENVO:01000036; material: ENVO:00002151; isolation source: viral sequences binned using virsorter ... | reverse complement strand
TATTTTATAAGTTAAAATTAGATAGAGTTGCTAATAATCCATATAAAAGATGGTTAGAAACATTACCTATGAAAAAGAAAATTGCTATTGAATTAGGTGTTGGTATACCTATTTTAATTTTAATGGATCACTATTTTCTTATGCCTTATTTTGGTTTAGCAATTCTACCTTGGAATTGGGATTGGAGTGGAGGATAATGGCAACTAACGATGTATATCTAGGTAACCCCAACCTTAAGAAGGCTGGTACTCCTATACAATTTACAAAGAAACAAATAAATGAATGGGTCAAATGTAAAAATGATCCACTATACTTTGCGTGTAATTATATTCAAATCATCTCACTTGATGAAGGTTTAGTACCTTTCAGCATGTATGATTTTCAAAAGAAAATCTTGATGGATTTTCATAAATCTAGATTTAATATAGCAAAACTACCAAGACAGACTGGTAAGTCTACAACAGTGGTTGCTTATCTCTTGTACTATGCTATATTTTATGATAGTGTAAATATAGGTATTCTAGCAAACAAAGCATCTACTGCTAGAGAATTGTTAGGTAGGTTACAATTAGCATATGAAAATTTACCTAAATGGATGCAACACGGCATTCTAGTTTGGAACAAAGGTAATGTTGAACTTGAAAACGGATCAAAGATATTGGCTGCTTCTACGTCTGCTAGTGCAGTTAGAGGTATGTCCTTCAACATTCTATTCCTTGACGAGTTTGCATTCGTCCCTAACCACGTCGCAGAACAATTCTTTGCATCGGTATATCCTACTATTACTTCTGGTAAATCAACTAAAGTCATAATCATATCCACTCCTAATGGCATGAACCACTTCTATAAGATGTGGGAGGATGCTAGAAACGATAAGAACGGTTACATAACAAACGAAGTTCATTGGTCACAAGTACCTGGCAGAGATAAGAAGTGGAAAGAAGAGACAATAAAGAATACATCTAAGAGACAATTTGCACAAGAGTTTGAATGCGACTTCTTGGGGTCTGCTGATACACTTATCAGTCCAGCAAAATTACAATGCATTCCGTTCAATGACCCAATTAATTCAAATGCAGGACTTGACGTTTTTGCGAGAGCAGAAGAAGATCACGAATATATTATTACTGTCGATGTTGCCAGAGGAATTGGTGGCGACTATAGTGCTTTCATCGTGTTTGATATCACCACTCTCCCGTACAAGATCGTTGCGAAGTACAGAAATAATGAGATTAAACCTGTACTGTTTCCCTCGGTCATCTTTCAAGTAGCAAAGGAATATAACAATCCTTACATACTTGTTGAGGTAAATGACATAGGAGACTCGATAGCAGCAACACTTAACTATGATCTAGAATATCCTAACGTACTCATGTGTGCTATGAGAGGTAGGGCAGGACAGATAGTAGGACAAGGATTCTCAGGAACAAAGACACAGTTAGGTGTTAAGATGAGTATTACTGTCAAGAAAATTGGATGTGCCAATCTAAAAGCAATTATAGAAGAAGATAAATTAACGTTTACCGATTTCGATATTCTTCAAGAACTTACTACATTCATACAAAGAAAGCAAGCATGGGAGGCAGACGAAGGTTACCATGATGATCTTGTTATGTGTATGGTATTGTTTGCATGGTTAGTCATGCAAGACTACTTTAAAGAAATGACTGACCAAGATGTCAGAAGAAGAATTTATGAAGAACAACGAAATCAAATAGAACAAGACATGGCACCATTTGGTTTTATAGATGATGGTCTAGGAGATGATACATTTGTAGATGCGGATGGATCTTTCTGGTACGGAAATAAAGAAGAAACAGTTGATTATATGATTCCTGATCTGTGAAGAAGAAAAAGAAATGTAAAAAATGGAAATGTTCAAAATATAAAGGAAAAAAATGTAACTGCGGTAGAATACTATGATGGATCTTGATAGTCAATTTGAGTTAGAACATTTACTATTCAAAGATAGAAGATGTAGAACTTGTAATCAGATCAAGAATCTACTGGAAGATTTCTACATGTCAAGAAAACAAAAGAAAGGTTTACCATCTGCATATTCTTACGAATGTAAGGACTGTACAATCAAAAGAATAGTAGCAAAAAGAAAAAGTAAAAAGGAAATAAAGGAAGGTCACTATCCAGACTGGTAGGGTGTTCGTGTGTTGTTTCCCCTGTGGAGGGATAGATTTATCTAAATACTTCTAGATAAAATGATATCTTAGAGGTAAAATTAAATGGCAAGTCAAGTCTCGCCTGGTGTTGTTATTAGAGAACGTGATCTATCTACTGGTGTCTTGGTTGGTGTTTCTGGTCTTCGTGCTGGATTTGCATCATCATTTCGCAGTGGACCTGTAGGCAAAATTACAAATATAGGATCTGAAAGAGAATTAATTAATACTTTCGGAGCACCAGCTGAGGCAAACGCAGCAGACTGGTTAGTTGCAGCAGAGTATCTCCGCTACGGTGGATCTCTTGCGGTTGTTCGTGCAGCAACTGGTGTGCTTAACGCAACATTAGATGGTTCAGCAGTATTGGTTGGATCAAAAGAAGATTACGATGCTGGTGCTGGTTCATCAGAGAAGTTTATTGCTCGTACTGCTGGTGCAGACGGAAACAATCTTCACGTAGTTATTGTGGACAAAGGTCCTGACTTTACAATCGTAAAAACTGGTCACGGTTTATCAGTTGGTGGTACATACACTGACGATGCTGCTGTTGGACATGAGGTTGTAGAAGTTGTTGACGCAAACACAGTTAGAATTATACAAGGAACTGCTGCTCCTACTCCAGCATCTGGAGATACATCAACAGCATTCAGCAATTCAATGTGGAACGCAACTGCAATTGGATCAACTGGTTTAACATATAAAGAAATAGGTCCTAGACCTGGTAGTTCAGCATTTGCAACAGAGCGTTATATCTCAATGGACGAGGTACACGTTGCAATTATTGACACATCAACAAATACAGTTGTTGAGAGAATGACATATCTCTCTAAGATATCAGACGCTAAATCACCAGAGGGTGCTTCAATTTATTGGAAGAACTATGTAAATGAATATTCTAATTACGTTTACGCTAGTGCATTAACATCTGCTGAGTTTACTACACTAGGAGAAGATCCTGGTGCTGCTGTTGCATCTTACGGTGCTACATCTGGTGCTCCTATTAAGATTGCAAGAATTCTTAAGACTGCTGGTGGTGGACTATCAGGTGGTACTGATGATTACGCATATACTACAGGAGAAATTTCTGCAGCATATACACTATTCCAAGACACAGAAGAAACATCACTTGATTTTGTTATCATGGGTGGATCAATGGGTTCTGAGGCAGACACACTTGTTAAAGCGGGTGCTGTTGCTGCTGTTGCAAACACAAGAAAAGACTGCATTGCATTCATTTCACCATGGAACGGTAATCAAATTGCTAGTTCTGGTAACGTTGCATTAACTCCTGCACAACAATTAGATAATACTATTGACTTCTTCTCTAGTATTGGTTCTAGTTCTTATGTTGTTAAGGATAGCGGAATCAAATACACATACGATAGATTTAACGACAAGTATTGTTACATCGGTACTAATGGTGACATCGCTGGTTTATGTGTTTCTACTTCTATTATTGGTGACGACTGGATTTCTCCAGCAGGAACATCTAGAGGTGGACTACAGAATGTAGTTAAACTTGCATTCAATCCTAACAAAGCAGCAAGAGACGATCTTTATACTGCAGCAATTAACCCTGTTGTAGCATTTCCTGGTTCAGGTCCTATCCTATTTGGTGATAAGACTGCACTCGCTTCTCCATCTGCATTTGACCGCATCAACGTAAGACGTCTCTTCCTTAACATAGAGAAGAGAGCAAGAGTTCTTGCGGAAGGTGTATTGTTTGAGCAAAATGATACAATCACTCGTGCAAGTTTCAACGCTGCACTTAGTGGATATCTAAGTGAAGTTCAAGCACGTAGAGGAGTTACAGACTACCTAGTTGTTTGTGATGAGACAAACAATACTCCAGAGGTTATAGATAGAAATGAGTTTGTCGCAGAAATATTTGTGAAACCAACTCGTTCTATCAACTATGTAACTGTGACTGTTACAGCAACGAAGACAGGTGTTAACTTCACCGAAGTCGTTGGTAGATAATTAAACAAAAGGTAAAAACAAATGGCAACTAACAACGTATCTTCGTTCCTCCAAGTTATCGGTCAAGGCGTTAAGCCTAATATGTTCAATGTGGACATACAATTTCCTACTGGTTTCAATGATGCAACAATCAATGATCTCGCAGGAGGAGAACTAGCATCTGAAGGTGCTGGTGGTAACGCAGGAAAAGAATTAACTTCTATTCTTTGTAAGTCCGCAGCATTACCAGGATCTAACTTGGGTGTAATCGAAGTTCCTTTCAGAGGTAGAACAGTTAAAATCGCTGGTGATCGCACCTTCGATACATGGACTGCTACTTTCTTTAACGATAAAAACTTCAAGATCCGTGCTCTATTTGAGCAGTGGGCAAATGAAATCAATACTCACGCTGGTAACTCTGCTGAGAGATTTCTTCCAGATGCTAGTGGTGATGGTTATATGGCAAATCTTTTTGTCACACAACTAGAAAAAGATGACACTGCTAGTGGTTCTGCAATAAGAACATATCAGTTACATCATTGCTTCCCAACTAACGTTTCTCAGATTGATCTTGCATATGATAGCAACGATCAGATTGAAGAGTTTACTGTTGAATGGCAGTACTCATACTTCACTGCAGAGAAGTCAAAAGGTGGATCACAGAATCCAGCATCTAATAGATCTGAAGTAGCAACTGGAAAAGTCATATAATTAACTCTGCTAAATATAAGTAAGAGAACTATTATGACTAGGTAAATGAGTCAATTATTTGGATTCCAAATACAACGTAAGGAGGGAAAGAAGGGTCAGTCCCCTGTCCCTCCTAATGCTGAGGAGTCGATTGCTGTAGCAGCAGGAGGCTACTATGGAACGTATGTGGACACGGACAATCAAGCTCGTAATGAGTATGAAATGATCCGTCGTTATCGTGATATGGCACTACACCCAGAGTGTGACAGTGCAGTAGATGAGGTAGTAAACGAGTTTGTTGTGAGTGATGCTCATGACACTCCCGTTGAAATTAATTTAGATAATCTTGATGCTGGAATGGGTATCAAGAAAAAGATAAGAGATGAGTTTGAATATCTCAAAAGACTTTTAAACTTTGACAATCGAGCACATGAGATTGTCAGATCTTGGTATATTGACGGAAGATTATATTATCATAAAGTTATAGACCTAGAGAATCCTAAGAAAGGTATTACGGAACTTCGTTATATTGATCCTATGAAGATCAAGAAGGTTCGTCAGAAACTTGACCAGAAAAAGAACTTAGATTCTTTACAAAGACAAGCAATAAAAGGTACAGCACTAGAGTACGAGTACGGAACATTTGTAGATTACTACCTCTATAATCCGAAAGGTTTTTATAAAGGTGGTGTTTTAGGACCTGTTGGTGACATGTCATTGTCACAAGGTGTCAAGATGGCAATAGATTCTATTACATTCTGCCCTTCTGGACTACAAGATTTAAACAAGAGAATGACTCTTGGTTTCCTACACAAGGCAATCAAGTCTCTGAATCAACTTAGAATGATCGAAGACTCTCTAGTTATATACAGACTTTCTCGTGCACCAGAGCGTAGAATATTCTACATTGACGTAGGTAATCTACCTAAGGTAAAGGCAGAACAATATCTCCGTGACGTCATGTCTCGTTATAGAAACAAGTTAGTATATGATGCTAACACAGGAGAGATGAGAGATGACAAAAAGCATATGAGTATGCTCGAAGACTTCTGGTTACCACGTAGAGAAGGTGGCAGAGGAACAGAGATTACTACATTGCCAGGCGGTCAGAACCTAGGTGAGTTAAAGGATGTTGAGTATTTTAAAAAGAAATTATACAACAGTTTGAACTTACCTCCATCTCGTCTTACAGATGACAACAAAGGATTTAATCTAGGTAAGACAACAGAGGTTCTCCGTGACGAACTTAAGTTTACTAAGTTTATTGGTCGTCTCCGCAAGAGATTTAGTGAGATGTTCCAAGACATGCTTAAGACTCAACTCATTCTAAAAGGAGTTATCGCTCCAGAAGATTGGGAAGATATGAAAGAGCACATACAGTATGACTTCTTATTTGACAATCACTTCAATGAATTAAAAAACATTGAGATGTTTAACCAACGCATAGCGACTGTCACACAGATGGATCCTTTCGTTGGCAAATACTTCTCTGTGGCACATGTTCGTAAGGAAGTTCTTGGTCAAACTAATCGAGATATGAGAGAGTTAGATAGGGAGATGCAACAAGAAATTGATGCTGGTATAGTTATGTCGCCACAGGATGTCAATACATTTGACACTATGGATCGTCAGAACACTGCATTTGCTCCAGAAATACAAGCACAAGCAGCTGATGACGCTGTAGAAAGGGAGTTAGATAAGGAGAAACGTGCACCTAAACCACCAGTCTCCGCATCTAAACCAACGAATAATAATAAATAATAAATGCTACAAGAATATTATGACTGAAAATCCAGATGTTAACAAAGAACTTGGTGCTGTAGATATTGTCGATAAGATTGACAATAACCAACGAGCATCTGCAATTGATGCAATCCATGACATGTTATTTGGCAAAGCTTCTCAAGCAATGGCAGATTACAAGAAAGTGGTTGCTAATACATTCTTTGACGAACCAACCGAGACAGAGATACCAAACAATGAAACTGATAACGGAAACGATTGAAGACGTTAAACTCATAACAGAGGAGAAAAACGGAAAGAAACTTCTTTATATTGAAGGAGTGTTCTTACAATCTGAGTTAAAAAATCGCAATGGTCGTATGTACCCCTTCCCTGTTCTTGACCGTGAGGTTAAGAGATACAATGAGGAGTATGTAAAATCAAAACGTGCTCTCGGTGAACTTGGACATCCCGATGGTCCTACTATCAATCTTGATAGAGTATCTCATAGAATTACTTCACTCAAAGCAGAGGGAAATAATTTTATTGGTAAGGCACAGATCCTAGATACACCAATGGGTAACATCGCTAAGAACTTACTTAGCGAAGGTGTTCAGTTAGGTGTTTCCTCACGTGGTATGGGAAGCATCGACAAGACAGAAAGTTGCAATGTTGTGCGTGATGACTTCATGCTCACCACTGCTGCAGATATAGTAGCAGACCCCTCCGCACCTGATGCTTTCGTTAATGGAATCATGGAAGGTAAAGAATGGGTTTGGTGTAATGGTATACTAAAGGAAACTGAAGTTGCTAAATATAAAAAGATAATGAGTGACGCAAGTCGCCGTGATGTAGAGGCAAAAACGCTCCAAGTTTTTGAGCATTTCCTCTCAAATCTTTGATTCTATAAATAATTCATATCACTATACGGAAAATTATTAAGGTAAACTCTAATGTCAGATAAACTTAACGAAAAATTTGAGGAGTTTGCTACCGAGCAAAAAGTGACTATCGTGGAAGGCGACCCTATGCCGACTGTTTCCGCAAACGTCATACCAGGCACAGGTAGCGAACCATCTCAGGTTTCTGATGCACAGACATCAAATGGTGGCGGGAAAGATCCTATGCCAACAGTTGGTGCTGAAAAATCATATGGACAATCTGCTCCTGCAGATTTAGGTGGTACATCCACTACTCCTAATGAGCACGATGATGATGGAGAAGAAAATCCAGGTGCTAAGGCAGCCGCTCCTGTAGGAGACAAGGCAGCACAAAGCGATGGATCTGCTCAGACATCTAACATTGGAGATGCTGGTGATCAGGGTACACAACCTACAGTTGGTGCAGATGCTGCATACGGAACTGGTACAGGTTCTGCTGTAACCTATCCAATCAAACCATCATACGAAGACCTTGATGTCTCCGATGATGTCAACGCCCTACTAGAGGGAACAGAACTCTCAAAAGAGTTTGCTGAGAAAGCAAAGACTATCTTTGAAGCTGCTATCAAAGCAAAACTAAATGAAGAGTACGACAAGCTTGTAGAACACTTTGCTACAGAACTCGATAAGCAAGTAAACGCTGCTAAGGCAGAGCTTTCCGAGGAAGTAAATGGCACAGTAAACTACGCCATAGGTCAATGGATGGAGCAAAATCAAGTTGCTGTTGACCGTGGAATCAGAAATGAGATCACCGAAGACTTCATTGCGGGTCTTAAGGGTCTCTTTGAGGAGCACTACATTTCTATCCCAGACGAGAAAGTCGATGTGGTAGAAGGTATGGCTGACTCTATTCGTGAAATGGAAGCCAAGCTTGACGAACAGGTCAAAGCTAATGTGAAATTACAATCCCGTCTAAATGAGACTGCAAAAATAAATGTCGTGAACCAAGTTTCCGACGGATTGGCAGATACTCAAAAGGACAAACTCGCTGCTCTCGCTGAGGGTGTTGAGTTTACTACTGAGGAGGAGTTCTCTAAGAAAGTGAAAACTATCAAAGAGTCTTACTTCACAGAAAAAACTGTAACACAAAGTGAGGTTGCAGACGAAACACCAGTAGAAGGTGCAGACGATAAAGATATATCACCAGCAATGGCACAATATCTTTCCGCACTTAATACATGGAGTCAATAAATTATAAACCTATTTTTTCTTAACAAGAGCAAATGTTTAACTCAAAAGCTCTAACAGAGAAGTGGTCACCTGTTCTAAGTCATGAAGGTGCTGGCACCATCAAAGACAATTATAGAAAAGCTGTTACCGCTGTTTTGTTAGAAAATACAGAGGCTACACTAAGAGAAGAGCGTGGAATGATCAATGAAGCATCCAACACAGTTGGTGCCATTGGTGGAGACGGTCTTTCTGGAAGTGGTCTTACAACAAAAACAGGTGGTCTAGCTGGTTTCGATCCAGTGATGATTAGCCTCATCCGTCGTGCTATGCCAAACCTAGTAGCATACGACATCTGTGGTGTACAACCAATGAGCGGTCCTACAGGACTAATCTTTGCAATGAAGTCACACTATCAGCAAAATGGTGCTGCTCTAAGAGCTGGAAACGAAGCACTATTCAACGAACCAGATCCTAACTTCTCTGGTAACACACAAGGACCTGCTGCATTCAACGATCCTGCTTCTCCTCTTGGAGACGGTGGTACAACTGATGCTAACCCAGGTTTACTTAACGATACATCTGGTGGTGGTACAACTGCTGGTAACTACGAGCGTACTGCTGGTAATATCGCTAGAGAAGATGCTGAAGTTCTAGGTTCTGGATCTACTCTCTTTAACGAGATGAGTTTCAGTATAGAGAAGACTTCTGTTACTGCTAAAACAAGAGCACTAAAGGCAGAGTACACTCTAGAACTAGCACAAGACTTGAAAGCAATTCACGGTCTTGATGCAGAGCAGGAACTTGCTAACTTACTATCAAGTGAGATCCTTGCTGAAATCAACCGTGAGGTTGTTAGAACTGTATATACAGTTGCTAAGTCAGGTGCACAAAACAACGTTGCAAACGCTGGTGTATTTGATCTAGACGTAGATAGTAATGGAAGATGGTCAGTTGAGAAATTCAAAGGACTTATGTTCCAAATCGAAAGAGATGCAAACGCAATCGCACAGCAAACTCGTAGAGGAAAGGGTAACTTTATCCTAACATCTGCTGATGTTGCAAGTGCCCTTGCTATGTCTGGTACTCTAGACTACTCTTCTGGTTTAACAGGTGCTGGTGGTCCTTCAATTGGTGAAGTAGACGACACAGGTAACCTTTTAGTTGGTACAATGAATGGTCGCATTAAAGTTTATGTTGATCCTTATTCAGCAAACGTATCTAATACACACTACTATGTTGTAGGATACAAAGGTACATCACCTTACGATGCTGGATTATTCTATTGTCCATATGTTCCCCTACAGATGTTAAGAAGCATCGACCCATCTACCTTCCAGCCCAAGATTGGCTTCAAGACTAGATACGGTATGGTTGCTAACCCATTTGTACTTAACGGAAGCACTCCTGATGCTGAAGCTCTTACACACGGTAAGAACCAGTACTACAGAAGAGTTAGAGTTGCTAACTTAACATAGTCCAAAAATTGGTAATGCGTGTTACCAAAATATGGAAAATCCCCCAACATTGTTAGGGGACACACACAGGGATCCTACGGGATCCCTTTTTTTATGCTTAAATAGTATTGTAGGTATACAGAAAAAACATGAACGGTAGACTCGATAAAGTCGCCATGACCAATAGGCTCATGCAACTCAAAAGAGAACTGCATTACAAATGTGAAATTGGTGAAAAGGGCAATAGGTATTGTGTAGGTGCTAACGAGTATCTAAACAAGACCCTAGATGTTCTAGATGAATATTGGCAGTGATCCAATTCTTTGTTATAATAAAATTACTAAATTACAATCATGGTCTTATCTCAGTACGGTAGAGATTTAATCTCTAAAAAACCA
>VTLG01013842.1_pt1 | contig 10506 bp, 12 predicted proteins | sample 4694571 | NCBI WGS metagenome assembly VTLG01 (sample SAMN12604809, study PRJNA352737) | marine metagenome | biome: ENVO:00000447; feature: ENVO:00000209|ENVO:00000569|ENVO:01000036; material: ENVO:00002151; isolation source: viral sequences binned using virsorter ... | reverse complement strand
CCGGGAGGAAGAATCGTTTTGGTTATGACGCGTTGGAATAAAGGAGATCTAACGGGACTCTTACAAAAAGCTCAAACAGAACCTAAAGCCGATCAGTGGGAAGTAGTAGAATTTCCTGCTATCATGCCATCAGGTAAACCCGTGTGGCCGGAATACTGGGACATTGAACAACTCCTATCAGTTAAAGCTTCTGTTGCACTTCCTAAATGGAATGCACAGTATATGCAGAATCCGACTTCTGAAGAAGGAGCTTTAATTAAACGAGAATGGTGGAAGAAGTGGCCAGAGACTAGAGGCATTCCACATTGTGATTACATTATCCAATCTTACGATACAGCTTATCTTAAAAAAGAGACCGCTGACTTTAGTGCTATAACTACTTGGGGTGTTTTCCGTGAAAACGAAGACTCCAAACCTAATTTAATTTTGCTCGATGCTATTAAAGATAGATTCGAGTTTCCTGATTTAAGAAGAGAGGCACTGAAGCTTTATAAATACTGGGAGCCTGAGATAGTTTTGATTGAAGCAAAAGCTGCAGGACTGCCTCTCACATACGAATTAAGAAATATGGGAATTCCCGTAATTAACTTTACGCCGAGCCGAGGAAATGATAAGCATAGTAGAGTTAATGCAGTTTCGCCGATGTTTGAAGCTGGACAGATTTGGGCTCCGACCCATCTGCAATTTGCACAAGAAGTCATGGAGGAATGTGCAGCATTTCCCTATGGTGAACATGATGACTTAGTGGATAGTACAACACAAGCCGTTATGAGATTTAGACAAGGAGGACTCTTAAGTCACCCAGAAGATTACAAGGATTCTCCAAAACCAATTGATTTTAAGGAGTACTATTAGATATGTACGTCAAAGGATTGTTCGAAGTTTACAAAATACTACAAAGATTAGGAATTAAACCCAAAGATATTCTTGGAATGGGTGGAGATGTCGTAAAAATGGGAAAAAGCCTGTTTAATACGCGAATAAACCCAAAATTGCTCAAATTTGTTGAAAAAAACCAAAAAATTCCGCCTAAAATCATAGAAGACATCAAAATTCACGCAAGAACGCTAAAAAACGCGTCTGAAAGCCAAAAAAACCTATTTCAAGCCAATATAAAAGACCTTTTAAAGGCAAAAACACCAAAAATGCCCCAGTCGCCAGTTACTGGAGTCCAGAGACCAGGAGCAAGTATCAAGGAACAAGCGACTGAAGTCTTTAAAGGCTGGAAACCAACCGTTATCAAAGGTGGTAAAGATAAACTAGCAACAGGTGGCAGAGCAGGATTTGATTCCGGGGGAATTAAACTTTATCCAAGAGCTAGTGTTATTCAAAGCGGCGAGACAGTAGGTGAGAATGAAGATATAAATGTTGATGTTAGAGATATTGATTATGGCATCACTGGACTTTATGAAGGCAATAATTGGTTTGCTGGAGCTGAAATGGATAAAGGCAATGTTAAAGTCGATGTTACACGAGAAGGAGAAACTCTTTTTAAAGATAGCATGGGTAAAGACGAGGTTATAAATTTTATAGCTGGTTTTGGAAATCCTAACGACGAAAAATTTCAAATAAAGGTTGATGACGATTTTGAAAACGTTTCTATCGTTTTACAGAAGACTTTTGCAACCGGCGGAATCGCAAATCACTTTAGAAAGAAATAATGGCTTATAGTACAGACATCAAAGATTATTACAGAAGAGCCTGGGGACTTGGAGATAGAGTTCCTTTTAAATACGGCGGAACCTGGGCTGACTGGAAAGTAAATTACGAAGACCAGATGTCGTTTGAAGAGTATCTTCAAGATGACAACATAGTTAAAAAACTTCATGCATTAGATAAAAAAGCTGACGGAGGAAAAGTTAGAAAGAGACATGCTATAGGTTTAGCAATTCCTATTTATACAGGACTTGCAACATTGGCAGGAATAACAATAAATGCAGCTCAAAATTATTTAAACAATAATCCTGCAATATACAATAAGCTTGCATCAAATTTTGATGGTAACATGGAAAAACTTAAAGAAAATATTTCTAGATATATTCCAGGTATTCATGGTCCTAAAGATAAAGAAATAGAAGACATAGAAAAAATTAAAGTAGAGACTTTTCCTAAACAGGAAAATTGGGCTGATAGTTTTGGTACAGGAGAAGGAACTAAAATTCCAGAACAGAAAAAAGCAGAACCACCAGTTTCAGGTGATATAGTTTTACCTCCTCAAACAGGTGGATCAGAGATTCCAGAAACAAAAAAAGAAGATCTTATTTTTTATATTGAGAAGGTAGAAGACATAAAGGACCCTGAGGCGAAACAGACAGTAACTGAAGTTTTAGAAAAACAAAAGAAAGAGATTCCTAAGTTAAAAACTAAAGAGGATTACGAAAAGTTTATTCGAGGTATTGAAGATGTTAAAGTAAATACAAAGTATAAACCTGTTATATTAAACAAAGAGTATCTTGGCGTGTTAAAAGAGTATACAGAAAAATTTCATGATTCAAATATAAAAAACGCTTCAATCAATCTACCCATTGAGGCCACTACCTTGTCTGATAGATTAAGGGGCATAGATTTTAAGGGTAAAGGAAATATACAAACTCTTTCCGTTGAAAAGGGAACTTTATCTCTTACCGACGCTTTAAATAAGTTGCAAGATAATAATGAAGAGAGTGTGATGGAAATCAACGAGAGGTTAGAGAATTCAGGGATCAGTTTAAATGATTATGCCCATTTAACTGATCTTGCCAATCTTATAGGAATGGATGGTTCAAACGCGGACCATAGAAATGCTTTAGGCAAAATAATACGAACCTTGGGTGTAAAAAAAGAAGGGGACAGTAAAAGAAGTAGAATAGATGTAGGAGATTTTTTAGAAAAAATTAATTTGTATGCTACCCAAACAAGAAAGAATGTTAGTGGGGAGGGAGTGGAACTTTATAAGAAATATAAATCTCAATTAGACACAATTAATCCTGGTTTAAGAACCGTACACAGCACCGTAAGAAATCATATACGAAGAAAATTAGATGATGCTGGTCTTAAACTAAAAGATGAGAAGGGCAATACTATTGCCCTAGGAGAGGATACAGGACATGTTGAATCTCTTGCACTGATCTCTAATTACCCAGATGAATTTAAAGGCTCGAATGCCAAGAGCCTGCAAACTAATGTAGACCAAGATCCTGTAGTTAATCGAGACATTTTGGTAAATCGGGGATATCATTCCACTAATGAAGGAATCCTTAAAGATTTTAAAGACAAGAAGATTACCATTACAGAAGTCAACGAGAGATTAAAAGCGAATCATGATAGAATTGTAGAAATCATTCAAGAGACGGCAAAGGAATTGCCTCATTTTAAAAATCAGGAAAAAAGAATTGCTTTATTACAAATGAATAAAAATGGAGTTATAAACGCTGACATGAGCACCGTAGATAAAAATTATATCTCTGGAAACATTAATAAAATAAATCCTAAGGCCACTAAAGTATCAGATTTATCTAAGGAGGAAAAAGCACAATATGTAAGTAACATAGTCGATCAATATGTGGACAATGCTTATAATTTTTTAATTCAAATGAAAGATGACGCAGGGAATCCAACTTATTCCCGAAACGAAATAGCTGATTTTCTCGATATGTTTTATACACCTATAGGATTAGGAAAAAAACAATATCGGATTCAGCGGAGTAAGGGCGGACCCATCGGCCTGACAGGTGTCGATCAATATTTATTAAACCGATACAAATGAAAAACCCCACATTAACCAAAAACATGAAACATGTTAAATGGAAAGCAATACCCCCTTTGAAAGGCCCAGACCCTAGAGGCTTGATTAAAGATAAAAAACAGGATAAACCTATAATTTTGGAGAAAACAAATGGCAGAAATAGATAAGGGCTTACCTAACGTAAGACGTAATGTAACCCTACCGTCTCAAGACGAATTAACAGAAGTTCAAACAGCAGTACAAGAAACTATTCCTTCTCATGAGGGAACAGAGATTACTGAAAACGAAGATGGTTCAGTAGAAATCGATTTCGAACCAGGTGCAGTAGCACCAGATTCTAGCGACAACCACTACATGAATCTAGCAGACTTGTTGCCAGATTCTATTTTAGACCCCCTTGGTTCTGAATTGTTTGCCAACTATACAGATTACAAAGAGTCAAGAAGAGAATGGGAAAGATCATACTCACAAGGATTAGAATTATTAGGTTTTAAGTTCGAACAAAGAACAAGACCTTTTCAAGGAGCTTCAGGGGCTACTCACCCAGTTTTAGCTGAAGCCGTTACACAGTTTCAAGCGCAAGCTTATAAAGAATTATTACCGGCTGATGGTCCGGTAAGATGTCAGGTCTTAGGAAGACCAACGAGAGAAAAACAAGATCAATCGATGAGAGTTAAAAATTTCATGAACTACCAGTTAATGGATGTCATGAAAGAATTTGAACCAGAGTTTGATCAGATGTTATTCTATTTACCATTAGCCGGTTCAACATTTAAAAAAGTTTATTATGACGATTTACTGGGACGAGCTGTTTCAAAGTTTGTTCCTGCAGATGACTTGGTCGTTCCGTATTCTGCTACCTCATTAGAAGATACGGAAGCCATATGTCATGTTTTAAAAGTTTCAGCAAATGATTTACGTAAGCAACAAGTTTCAGGATTTTATAGAGATATAGAATTAGGAACTCCTTACTATGAAGAAACTGAATTGAAGAAAAAAGAACGAGAGCTAGAAGGAACTAGAGCAACAGGATATAATAAAAATAATCCTATCTACACTTTAATAGAGTGTCATGTTGATTTAGAACTAGAAGGCTTTGAAGATAGGGGTCAAGATGGAACCCCTACCGGTATAAAAATTCCATACATTGTAACAATCGACAATGGAACGCGAAAAGTATTGTCTATAAGAAGAAATTATAGACTAGACGATCCGAAGAAAAATAAAATCGAATATTTTGTCCACTTTAAATTTCTGCCTGGACTTGGTTTTTATGGCTTTGGATTAATCCATATGATTGGCGGTCTAACAAGAGCAGCAACGTCTGCGCTTCGTCAACTCATAGATGCAGGTACACTCTCCAATTTACCTTCAGGATTTAAACAGAGAGGGATCAGAGTTAGAGATGATGCCCAATCACTTCAACCAGGAGAATGGCGAGATGTAGATGCTCCTGGCGGAAATCTAAAAGATGCTTTTATGAATTTGCCATACAAAGAACCTTCTGCAACTTTATTGCAGTTGATGGGGATTTGTGTAGATGCAGGTCAAAGATTCGCGTCCATTGCTGACATGCAAGTCGGGGACGGGAACCAACAGGCCGCTGTTGGTACGACGGTAGCCCTATTAGAGCGAGGCTCTAGGGTAATGTCAGCAATCCATAAGCGATTGTATGCTTCAATGAAACAAGAGTTTGTTTTATTGTCTGATGTATTTTCAACTTACTTACCTCCGGTTTATCCGTATGATGTAGTAGGTGGAGAACGTGAGATTAAACAAACAGACTTTGATGACAAAATTGACATACTCCCAGTTGCAGATCCAAATATATTTTCAATGACTCAAAGGATTGCAACAGCACAAACAGAATTACAATTAGCTCAGTCTAATCCTCAAATGCACAATTTATACGAGGCCTATAGAGACATGTATGAAGCAATGGGCGTTAAGAATATTGACCAAGTATTACCACCCCCTCCACCACCAGAACCTAAAAATCCAGCGGTGGAACACATTGATGCAATGGCAGGTAAACCTTTCCAAGCATTTACAGGGCAAGATCACCAAGCACACATAGCTGCACACGTTGCTTTCATGGCAACAGCTATGGCGAAGAATAATCCACAGATTACAGCTTCACTAGAAAAAAATATTTTTGAACACATCGCTTTAATGGCTGATGAACAAGTTCAAATGGAAATGAGAGATAAGATAGTTAAAATTCAAGAATTACAACAACTGATGCAAACGAATCAACAAGTTGCACAGAATCCAGAAGTTAAAGGTGAGTTAGATCGTTTAGTATTAGACTTAGAATCTAGAAAAGCAATTCTAATCGCTGAAATGATGGAAGACTTCTTAAAAGAAGAAAAACAAGTCAGTGGAGACTTTGGTAATGATCCAATAGCTAAATTAAGAGCTAGAGAACTTGATCTTAAAGCACAAGACAATATGAGAAAACAAAAAGAAGATGAAGCTAGAATTAATTTAGATAAAACTAAAATGTTGATGAACCAAGAAATCCAAGAAGATAAAATGGAACAGAACGAAGACTTGGCTGTATTAAGAGCAAAAACTTCTATTGAAAAACAAAGAATGTCTAATCGTGCAAAAGCAAGATCTGATGCAACGAAAAGATTCGATGTTAAGAAATTAAAAGGCCCTAGAAGCTAATGCCTTTTCAATCTGAAAAGCAAAGAAGATATTTACACGCTAACCATCCTGAAATAGCAAAGCGTTGGGAAAAAGAATATTCGCATGGCGGAATTTTAGATATTAACGAAAGCGAAGAAATTATTTCCGACGATGGAAATGATATTGAATTAACAGATTACAATGCTGCCTTTGATGATCCCAATGATCTTTCAACTGGAGTAAAAAGTTTATTCCAAGCTAAAGATGGTGGAAGAATAGGTTTGTATCAAGGTGGTGGTCCTCATGCTGGAGGATATGGTACAACTTCTTCTAGTAGTAATACAGGTGGTGGAGGTCATCCACATGGTGGAGTTGCTTCCCAGTATTCAGGTTCAACAAGTATAGGTAGTGGTAGAACAAGAATTCAAGAGGATAGAGCGGAAGATGAGAGAAAAAAAGCTGCAGATTTAGCTTTTTCAAGAAGTCCAGCAGCTGATGAAGAAAAATACGATAGTTGGGAACAGATGATTCAAAATAAATATACTGGTCAGGGTGTGGATGCAGAAGAATTACATTTTAGTATACAAAAAAATAAGGCTATTTTAAATAAGGCTCGTCAAGACTGGTACGCAGTAAGAGACAAATATAACGACAAATATAAAAGGAAAGCCGGGAAAATGATTATAGATGGTTTACTAGGCAAAGGGGTCACGTTTGGTATAGGTAGTATTATTGAAATGATGGTAGATGGTTATAAAACCAATAAAGCTAAACAAGAATTTATAAGTGACATTCAGAAGACAATAGCGAATTTTACAAAGTTAGGACTTCCTACACATAGCCCACACACGGATACTGACATTCAAATACTTAACCAAGAGATATTAGACTTAACTCAAAAAACAAAAGACGACGATGACACTAAAGGCGATGATCCTGAAGTACCTCAAATTGTCCCTATTCACCAAGAAATTCAAGAGTATGAAGATATAGCAGCGCGAGCACTGTCACCTTTCGATATGAAAGCAAGACAGACTTTAAATGCTCAATTACAGAACCAATGGGAACAGGAAAGGCTAGCTAAAGCAGCGGAATACGAAGCTGCTGGACTATTGGCTGATAATCCAATAGTTTTAAATAAGGGTGGACTTGCAAACTTATTTAGAGTAAAAAACCAATAATAGGAGAAAACTATGAGAAATGATTTTGGATCAAGACCTTATAAATCTAGATTTCCATACGACAAAGGTGGAAAATCTGGTGCTAAGAAACAAGGTTACAATGCAAGATTAGATGAATCTTTAGGCGCAAGAAGAGGTGCTGAGTCTACTAAGTCTCAAAGCTTCAAAGCAAGAAGAGACGAGTCTAAAGGCATGGAAAAATCTATGGGACGGAGAGCATACGCTGCTGTCGGTACTATGGATAAAAACAATCGGAGAAAATAATTATGGCTAACACAAGAAGAGAAAACCGACTAGAAGAATTGGGTCGTGTGGATGCTGAAAAAGCATTTACAAGAAAAGGTAAAAGAAATCTAAAAGACGAGAAAAGAAGAATCCGTGGCGAACTTCAAGCTGGTGGTAAAGTTAAAGCTGCTGGAATAGCTAAAAGAGGATTAGGAAAAGCTTTCAGAGGTGGAGGCTTAGCATAGTGTCTAAAGATTGGCAAAAAGGATCTGGTTACGTTGCAGAACCAAAAGTTACAAGCATTGTTGGAAAAAACAAAGATGGTTATTCACAAGCTGAAACAATTCAAGCAACTGATCCAATGGAATCTCAAACAGTTACTGTAAAAGGTACAAGAGCCCTTAGAAAAGATAAGAAGCCAGTTAAAGCTACTTGGTACTAATTTATGGCTTGGTTTAGCCTAGCTAAAATAGCACTACAAGCTGGTGGTAAAATTTATGCCAACAGACAAAAAGCAAAAGTTGCTATGTCTGATGCACAGCTTTTACATGCCGAGCGTCAAGCTCGCGGCGAGGAAGAATACCAGGGCAAACTTCTAGAAGCCCGTCAATCAGACTACAAGGACGAATTCGTTTTGATAATTATTTCGGCCCCCATAATTGTGTTAATGTGGGCAGTTATGTCGGATGATCCGGCAGCGATGGAGAAAGTCAAGCTTTTCTTCGACTATTTCCAGTCTCTTCCGAGCTGGTTTACTAATTTATGGATACTTGTAGTTGCCAGTATTTTTGGTATAAAGGGTACACAGATATTTAGAAATGGGAAAAAATAATGCCACAATTTTTTAGAAGTACAGCAAAGAAACCGGGAGCTACTAAAGTTCGTAAAGGATACAAAGATGGTAGTGATGATAAATGGATTCAGAAAGCAACTCAAAATATGCGTAAGGATAAACCTTGCACAGGAAAGAAATTTGGAAGTAAAACATGCCCTCCAGGTTCTAAAAGATATAACTTAGCTAAAACATTTAGAAAAATGAATAGAAAAAAAGCTGCAGACGGTGGTCGTATTGGTTTAGCCAATGGTGGCCTTAGTCATGCTGCTGGATACTCTCCAGTTCTAGGAAACAATAGATTTGGTTATCCTAGTGGTGGCGTACCAGTGAGAAGTTTTAGAGGTGGTGGAGCAGCTCTTAGAGGACTAGGACGAGCTTTTACTAAAAAGTAATGGACGGAATACAATTAGTTTATAAACTAAAAAAACAAATTGAAGAAACACAGAAATCTGTGCAAACCTATCTACTAAACGGACAGGTTGACAACTTTGAAAAATACCAGTATATGGTAGGACAGCTTCGTGCTTACGAAGCAATTTTACAGGAAATCTCTACCCTGCTAACAAATAAGGAGCCAGAAGATAATGAAAACACAGGAACAGTCATCGATCTCTCAAGTAAAAAAACCCAAACTTGAGATTCCCACACCAGAATTAGTTGGACTTAAAAAAGAAAAAGAAGTCACAAATCAAACAGCAAAATTGCCTCAACCCACAGGTTGGAGAATATTAATTTTACCTTTTAAAATGAGTCAAAAAACAAAAGGTGGGGTTATTTTAGGAGAGTCTACATTAGAGAAACAACAAGTTGCTTCTCAATGTGGAAATGTTCTAGCAGTAGGACCCCATGCCTATGAAGATAAGGAAAGATTTCCTAATGGGCCATGGTGTAAAGTAGGAGACTGGGTAATGTTCGCGCGTTATGCAGGCTCTAGAATAAAGATAGAAGGTGGTGAAGTTCGTCTTCTTAATGACGACGAAATCTTAGCAACAATCGAGAATCCAGAGGATATCTTGCATGAATATTAACATAGGAAGGAACTATGCCAGAAGATAAAGAAGATAAAATAATAGATCTGCCATCAGATGGACCTGATACAGAAGTTACTTTACCAGAAGAAACGGTTAAAGAAGGAGCTCAAGAAGTTGATGTTCCAGAAAAAAAACCAGAAGGTGAAGTAGAAGTAAAAGAAGAAGCACCCAAACAAGAAACAGAAACTAAAGAACTTATACAAGAAGAAAAAAAACCAGAAGAAGTAAAAGAAAAAGAATTAGATGAGTATGGTGAAGGCGTTAAAAAACGAATTGCTAAACTTACTAAACGTATGCGTGAATCTGAACGTCAAAGAGACGAAGCAACACGTTATGCACGTTCTGTTGTTACAGAGCAAAAATCTTTAAAAGAACGATTAGCTAAATTAGACACTGGATATGTATCTGAAATGGAAAATCGTATTACTTCAAGTCTTGAAGCAGCTAAAAGTAAATTAACTACTGCTAGAGAATCTGGAAACATAGCTGATGAAGTTGATGCACAAAAAGAAATCGCTAAATTAGGTTATGAAGAAGCAAGATTGGCTGAAATGAAAATTAATCAAGAAGCCAAAACTAAAGAGAAGAGTGAATTAAATCAACAATCAGCGGTTCAACAAGGACAACCTCGACAACCAGGACAACCTAAACCAGATGCGAGAGCAACTGCATGGGCATCCAAAAACCAGTGGTTTGGCACCGATAATGCCATGACTTACACGGCTTTTGATATGCATAGGAAATTGGTGGAAGAGGAAGGTTACGACCCTCAATCTGAGGATTATTATGGAGAATTAGATAGAAGAATAAAGCTTGAATTCCCCCATAAATTTGGTAATGTAACAGAACAAACGACTAAACCTACACAAACTGTAG
>VTLG01009163.1_pt1 | contig 10506 bp, 8 predicted proteins | sample 4694571 | NCBI WGS metagenome assembly VTLG01 (sample SAMN12604809, study PRJNA352737) | marine metagenome | biome: ENVO:00000447; feature: ENVO:00000209|ENVO:00000569|ENVO:01000036; material: ENVO:00002151; isolation source: viral sequences binned using virsorter ... | reverse complement strand
CAATGGAACACGCTATAATCAACAAGCCTCAACAGCAGCACACAAAACCCTCCCATTCGGAACCAGGCTCAAAGTTTGCTACGAGTCGTGCGAGACTGTCACTATTACGGACCGCGGACCTTTCATTAAAGGTAGGGATCTTGATTTGTCTTATGGTACTGCTGTACGGATCGGCATGGCCGATGCCGGAGTTGCAGACGTAGAAGTAACACGTTTAAACTAGTATGGAAAACCTGAGAGCATTAGGCATAGGGTTGATGTTAGCTGGATTCCTATCAGTTCTGATAGGTATTATGCAGACACTACAGATGACAGCTATGACTGATGCCTTTGCTTACGATATGTTATGGTAAAAAATTATGCCCAAAGGAAAAGGAACTTACGGAACAAAGAAGGGGAGACCTCCTAAGAAGTGAAGAGATTCACAGAGCCCTGGATAATTGCAATCATGTTGCTACTTGTGGCTGCATTTATCGAGGGCGTTCACGTCACTAAACATGACTACTACGATAGCATCCGTTCATCAGCTTGTGCTGACGCATGACGTGTGAGCAGGGAACGGGGCTCACATCATAGGAGAACCTTATGACTGTCACTTACTGCTATCGTGGCATCAAATACACGAAGACAAAGTAGCGTACACATACACTTATTTAAAATGAAATCTATTATTGCACTTGCCACACTGTCCACTCTCTCTGCGACACCTGCAATGGCTGGCCCATATGTCAACACGGAAATTAATAGCGGGTGGAATGGATCAGACTACGGTGGATCTACCACTGACCTCCATGTTGGTTACGAAGGTACTGTCGACCGACTCGGTTACTACCTGCAAGCTGGCCCAGCTATTGTGAGTCCTGATGGTGGGGATGCTAACACTGAGTTCTCCGGTAAAGCGGGGGGTTCGTTTCAAGCAACTGAGTCTGTGTCGGTTTATGGAGAGATCTCTTTTCTTACAACTGATGCTGACACCAACAACTACGGAACAAAAGCTGGACTTAAGTGGGCCTTCTAGATGGGAGTACTGTACTCTCTTTCATTAACAATATTACTAGTGTTTGCCATGCACATTACATGGCCACTACCCTATAGAAAACCGAGTAAATAACATGGCACAACAAAGTAAAACTAAAACAGCTAATCCTGTACCAGTAGATCCTCAACCTACTCCTAAGGAGAAGAAGAACGACGAGCGGTACAACCACAACAAAAATTAATAGGAGGGGGAGCACCTCGGAGTAGGACTCCCCTTTCATTGGCTTTGGCCCTTACGAGGATACCCTTAGCCGTCTAGACGGTGGGAAAGACCACAAACAAATTGATCAAAAATTTCACGTGAGAAAGTAAACAATACATTTAACATTTTATAATGGCCCATCAGGAAAGTAGCGCCTCCGCTTCCGGTCCCATTTGGGGCGGTGCGGATAACGGCGCAAATTCTACAACAGCAGAAAAGAGAGCACTTTACCTTAAGTTGTTCTCAGGCGAGATGTTCAAAGGTTTCCAGCACAACACAATCGCTCGTGACCTAGTCATGAAGCGTACGTTGAAGAACGGAAAATCTTTACAGTTCATCTATACTGGCCGCACCACGGCTGAGTTCCATACGGCTGGAAAGAGCATTCTCGGTAATGACGAGAAGGCACCACCGATCTCAGAGAAGACGATCACGGTAGATGATCTTCTCATTTCCAGTGCCTTCGTATACGAGCTAGATGAGACTCTTGCTCATTATGATCTTCGTGGGGAAATCTCCCGCAAGATTGGTTACGCTCTTGCAGAGAAGTATGACCGCTTGATCTTCCGTGCTATCACACGTGGAGCTAGGAAAGCTAGCCCAGTTAGCATGAATAACTTTGAAGAGCCAGGTGGAACACAGATTCGTGTTGGCGATTCTGCCAATGAATCTGACGCTTATGACGCATCTGATCTAGTTGCTGCATTCTATGATGCTGCAGCAGCAATGGATGAGAAAGGTGTAAGTGGAGAAGGACGTGTAGGTGTACTTAACCCACGTCAATACTACAGCTTGATCCAACAAGTTGGAGATAACGGTCTCGTTAACCGTGACGTACAAGGTACTTCACGTCAGAAAGGAAACGGAATTATCGAAATTGCCGGTATCAAAATCTACAAGTCAATGAATATCCCATTCCTTGGTAAGTATGGTGTTGATTACGGCGGGACTACAGGTGAAACTTCACCTAGCAATCTCGGTGATTTTGTAGGCCCTGCTTTGGATGATGCATCCGACGCTGAAGCTGGCATCAATAACGATTACGGTACTGCTGCTGAAGTAGGTTCACTGTCGTGTGGACTCATCTTCCAGAGAGAAGCCGCTGGTTGTGTTGAAGCTATTGGCCCACAAGTACAAGTTACTAGTGGAGACATTTCAGTAGTATACCAGGGTGACGTAATCCTCGGACGCTTAGCCATGGGGGCGGACTATCTGAACCCAGCTGCAGCCGTTGAGCTGTACATTGGTGACACTGCACCAAGTGCATACTAATTTTTATACACGGGAGACTTCGGTCTCCCTTTTTTTTATTTATACATTATGCCAATACCTACAACTAACGCTACACAAGAACTACCAGCAGTCAACGAAATACTAGCGTCAGTTGGTCAGGCGCCTGTCACCACCCTCGATCAAACCAACCCGGACGTTGCGATTGCTTACGATACTTTACTACAAGTATCCCGAGAAGTGCAGGCAGAAGGCTGGAGCTTCAATAGAGAATATGATTATCCAGCTAAAACTGATTCGAATAAAGAATACCTCATTCCTAACAACATGCTACAAGTAGATCTTTCAGAGAGTACTACAAATAGTAGAGTTGCTAATGGGAATAAAAATGTCATACGAAGAGACGGTAAACTATACGATAAATACAACCATACTTATGAAATTACATCTGAAGCTAGTGAAGATATTAAGTTAGACGTTACCTGGCTATTTGATTGGGTAGACTTACCAATACCTATTCAAGATTTCATTGTCTCTAGGGCTGCTGTGATCGTCTCTAGCCGTATCGTAGGAGACGGTGGGCAGTATCAGATGCTTCAACAGAAAGAAGCTTATACAAGAGCAATGGCGTTGGAGTATGAAACCCAACAAGGAGACTATACATTCTTCGGACACCCTAAAGGACAGAATTATTATAATAGTTATCAACCATATCACGCACTATATCGCTAATGGCAGCAGTAACACAAACGGTACCTAACTTCTTAGGTGGGGTATCGAAACAAACAGATCTAAAGAAACAACCTGGTCAAGTAAGAGATTGTCTAAATGCCTACCCTGACCCAACCTTTGGGTTAATGAAAAGACCAGGTTTTAAATTTATTAAGAATATATACACACCCTCTTCTGGTACTAATCCAGACCTCAAAGATGCTAAGTGGTTCTTCATTAAACGAGATAACTTAGAAACATATATAGGATGTATTCTAGATAAAGATGATTCCAATCATTCATCCGATCCTATTAGAATTTGGAACAAAGAAGGTACAGCTTGTACAGTTACTTACGAATCCAGTCCTGTTGATGCCAAGTTGTACCTTGACACAACTCGTGATAACTATGATATCTTAACAGTACAAGATACATCTATCATCACTAATAAGACTAAAGTGGTAACTGCAAAGACTGCTCCTAGTGGTTATGTATCTAAATCGAAGGGAACTGTACGGATTAACACAGTTGCATACAGTGTTAAGTATGAAGTTAACCTTAAGGTAGATGGTACAGATTACACCGTCAGTACCACTACCATTAATGCAGAAGATTTAGGTGACCCTACTGCTGATCCAGCACCTACTGATGAGAAGTATAACACTGCTACAAGGATATTAGGAGCATTAAAGACGGCGTTAGAGGCTGAAAGTATAAGTGGTCATACATTAACTGTAGAGCAACTAAGTACTTCTTTAGAGTTAACATTAAAAACAACTGGAGCTGGTACACCATTTGCAGCTTTTGAACTGACAACAACTGATAGTCAAGGTGGTATTCATCTTGATAGTTTCCAGGAACAAGTTAAAACTCAAGCAGATCTACCAGCTGAATCTACAGATGGGAGATTGGCTAAAGTTATTGCCTTAGGTGGAGCATCTGATACATTCTGGCTTAAGTTCTTTCCTGATATCGGCACATCTGGTAAAGGTCATTGGGAAGAAACAGTGGACCCAACAGTATCAACAGGTATGAACGCTGAGACTCTACCACATGAACTGTTCAATAGTAGTACTAATACATTTGTATTCAGACAACCTAAGGAGGCAGATGGTTCTACTCTGGCTTGGAAAGATAGAGTAGTAGGAGATACTCTTACTAACTCAGATCCTAGTTTTGTAGGTAATACAATTCAACAGGCTTTCTACCATAATAACAGGTTAGGTTTCCTTACCAAAGATAATGTATCCATGAGTAGGTCGAATGGATTCTTTAACTTCTACTTTACTTCAGCTTTAACTTCAACAGATGCTGACCCTATCGACATCAACTGTTCTAGTATTAGACCGGCTGTATTACACGCTGTGTTACCGACAGCACAGGGTTTGATTCTATTCAGTAAGAATCAACAGTTTATAATGTTCTCTGATGCAGAGATATTAACACCTTCCTCAGCAGTTATACGTGGCATCTCTAACTATGAGATGGATCCTACAATTGATCCAGTTGATGTTGGTACTTCAATTAACTTTATAAGTAAGACTCCTAGTTATACACGTGTCTTTGGTATGCAGACTAGAGGTTCTGAAGAGAGTCCTCAAATTATAGACATCGGTAAGATTGTATCTGAATGGATTCCTGACACTGTTAACAGCTTAACAGCTAGTCCACAGAACTCATTAATTGCTTTGTATGGGGATAATAGATCAACATACGTAGGTGATAATAAAGTGTATATCTTCAAGACCTATTCTTTAGGTCAGCAGATGATAATGCAAGCATGGTTCAATTGGGAATTACCTGGTAATATACAACACATCTCTATAGATTCTGATACAATGTGGTCAGTAGTAGAGGATAACGGAGTTTATCATTTAATTAGTGCTAGCCTAACACAGACACCTGAAGAAACCATCATGACTACAGCTGATGGTAAGCAGATTAATCCACATATGGATATGTATACTGCAGCTAGTAATGGATTGTCTGGTGGTTCTGAGAAGAAAGTTGTCTACGATTCATCTGGAAACTTTTCTAAATGCTACATACCCTATGCAGATATTACAAAACTAAATCCTGTAATCCTTATTGCAGGTAATGCTACACAGGACTTCGCTGGTGTAACTGAATTTGGTTTCACAGTGAATCCTACTAGAGCTAGTGACAGTGACGGTACATATTTTAAAGTAACAGGTAAAGATCTATCATCTCAAGCTGATAACGTATACGTAGGTTATCAGTACAACTATGATGTAGAGCTTCCTAAGACATACTTTAAATTAGATCCTGAAGGTAGAAGATATGACTACACTGCAGCGTTAACTATCGCACGGATGAAATTTGGTGTAGGTCTTTCTAGTGTAGTTAGTTTTAAAGTTAAGAGTAAAGGTTATAGAGGAGAACTTGCTGAGTTTACAGGTGATGGATCTACAACAGAATTCAGTGTACCATTCCCACTTAAAGAAGAGAATGGTATTGTAGTTAAACTAGATGGAGCTAAGCAGGATTCATCTAACTACAGTGTGACTACTACAGAAAGCCAAGCTACAGTTACATTTAACACTGCTCCTACAGCAGCTTCTACAGCAGCTAATGTTACGACACCTGCTCAGAGGATTGAAATAACTACAGACACATGGTATGATGTACAACCAGCAAAAGATGCAGATCAGTATTTAGCAGACGATGTACCGTTGATTGAAGAGAGTGTATTCACTGTACCTGTTCATCAACGTACAGATAATTTCAACTTAAGGGTTTTTAGTAACTCTCCATTCCCTGTCTCCCTTACATCTATGGTGTGGGAAGGACAGTATTCACCACGATTCTACAGAAGAACCTAATGTCCACAGAACAAGAACGAGAAGAAGCTACAATTGCAGGTAATGAAATAATTAAATTAGCTAGCGGTAAGAACAAAGACGCTGCTAAATATTTAAATATGATTGGACGTGTGTGGCGTATCTTGGACGATATCTATGATGGAGATCATCCAATTACAGTTGGCGATCTTATAGAAATCATAGAGTATTTATTCATTGAAATACCATCCAACCGCTTCTTCATCCACCATCGTGATAAATTAGTCTCCCAACATATAACTTCTTACAATGCTTGGATGGCTTCCAATAGATGGAGTGAAGGTAACACTGAACAGAAAGTATTTAGTCATGTATGGCGTGGAGACTACCAAGCAGTTATAGGATTAGTTGCCCTATTAACTCAAGGTACAGATCAAATGAAATTAGTAGATCAAAAGGTGAGAGAGACTTTCGGTATAGTAGGTGAAGATTTTGACATCAACAATTTAGGAGAATAAAGTATGGATCCATATGATATCCAGATGTTACCACCAGGTGAACAATGGAGGCAGTGCCTAGATAAATCCGTCATGGGTTTAGAGATGTGCTTCAAGTGGTTTGGTAACAGTAAGGAGAAAGCAGGTAAGAAGGCTGACAAAAGATATGATAAACAAGTTGAGATAGCGTATGATTCCGCTAATGATCAACGTGATTACATTATGGAGAGTGAGCAGCTAGCATACAACAACGCTGTCCTCGGTAAAACAATACAACAAAGGAACCTAGAGCAACAGACACTCTGGCAGGAGACCATGGCCCAAAGGACTTGGGACCATGAAGTCAACCAAAGAGTATCTGAGTTTAACGCTCAAGTAGCTGCATTCAACAAATCTGAAAGATTGTTTGAAGCACAGTTAGGTATAAATGAATATGCACGTAGAATGGCCGATGAGTCTGCTGCTGCTGTTCAATCTGAAAGATTAGATGCTGTAAAATTCCAAGGAATGGAAGCAGATCTTAAACTCAGTCAAACTAAAGTAGATTTACAACAACAAAAAGAAGGTCTGAAATTTGCAAGAACTAAACAAAGGTCAGAGATTAATCTACAGAAACAGGCTGAAACCTTAAAACAACAAGCAAGGAGAGCAGAAGCAGCCTTTGGTAGTGAGAAACAACTTGTTGAACTGATGCAAGCAGCCGGAAGTGTTGAAGCAAAAGGAGGATCTGGTAGAACAGCTCAGAAAAACATTCAAGCAATCATGGCTACAGGAGGTAGAGCACAGGCACAACTAGCAGATCAAATAACTAGGGGTGATTCTGCTTATAATTTAACCATGATGGGGCTAGATAAAAGTCTTATCTACGGTGAAGCAGAACATAAATTAGCTCAATCAAAACTTACTACAGCAGGTACTTATGCTGATATGGCTCATGGTTTAGGCGTTACTCAACGTACAGCTACTGGGGAAAGTATTAGATCAGCCTATGGACGTGCTTTGGAGAAGTCAGAATTCGATGAGTATGGTGCAAACTTAGCAGCAGACGCTAGGAGGATGGAAGAGCCTGGATTCGCTCCATTACCTCCTAAACCTTTAGAACTACCTAGAGCTATATTGCTGGATCCTATGCTACCTAGAGAACACCCAGAAGTTAGGAAGGGAGCAGGTTCTATGGGAGTAGGTCGTGCTCAAGGAGCAGCAGCAGATACAGCTATGGGAATTAATGCATTTACTCAACTAGCAGGTGCAGCTCTTGGAGGTTGGATAGCAGCCTGTGACATGCGTGTTAAACATGAAGCAGCTCTACTTGAATACACTGAAGTAAATGATGCTCTAGCAATGTTAGCATTCGCAGTGAAGGAATTACGTGAGCACTCTTGATAAGGTAAAGCAGTTAGTACCTATACAGTTTAAATATAAACAAGATAAAGAACAACTTGTTAGGGCTGGTTTCTCAGCCCAACAGGTTCAACAATTATTTCCAGATGCTGTTACGACAGTAGATGGAATACTGCGTATAAAACTAGATGTACTACACAAGTATATCAAACAAGCTTATGAAGAACTTCCACGGAAGAATTAACAATTAGTATTATGGCATTTCAAGGCTTTGCAAGAGAAGAACAGTTTTCCACCAATCAAATTAATATAGATATAGCATCAGTTATAGATAAAGACTTAGCGGAAGCTAGTCGTATGTCTAAGTTCATGGCGAAGAACGCCCAGATGGCAGAAAAGCATGGTGCTATGTACCTCAATGCTTTGATAAAAAAACATGAAGTTGAGAAGAGGAATAGAGAAGATAACTTCAAGTTCTTCATGGATAACAGGGCGAATATACAGAAGCAAATAGAATATAATAATAAGGTAAAAATGGAAGACGCTAAGAGAAGTCATCCATACATACCGTCCTTTATGGATATGCTACAACCAGCATTAATGCAGATGGCTGTAGATGTCGGAGCGAAAGGTATCGCCAAGCTATTTGATGATGCTGCTGCAGCTAAGGCGGCAGATGAGGCTAAAGCTGGTGCTGAAACTCAGGCACAGGCAGAATACATTGGTGCAACAGCTTCTCCTGAACAGATGAAGATAAGGCAGGAGCCTGACTTTATTGAAATACTTAGGAATGGTACAGCTGAACAAATAAAGGCTTTACACGAAAGATATGCTGCTGCTGGTGATCATCGGCTTGGAGTTAAATCTGGTGAATGGGCATACCGTATATCTAAACTAGATAAAGTTGATAGAGATAAAAACTACCATAGCCCATTTAACACTTCTACTGCCTATCAAGAGTCTTTAACGACGGCAAGATATGAGATCAATGGTGCTGATTTAGGTCTGAACGACGTACTAAGTGGAGTCTACGATAGAAGCACTTACAACGCATGGATGGACGAACACCGTACAGCATTCATGTTGGAGAGAGGTCTGAATAGTGTCGCACCAGAAGCTAAGATAAGGGCTTATAACGCTATAAGGAAGGTAGAATCTCAGCTTACACATACTGTAGATAATAATGAGTTTAAACAAAGCCAACGGGATCGACAGACACGTTGGGCCACTGAATGGGAAACCGGATCGGATAATATTCACGAGAGAAGTAGAGCCTTATTTGACAAAAATGGTCATGGTATGGCTGCCGAGGGTATTTCCAACGAAGATATATGGGACTGGAAACTAAACCAAGCACAGTACATGTCTCCGCACGAAATTGGAGAGATCATGTCTTGGGTACCTGGTCCTGGCATACCATCCATTAATGATCAAGGACCATCGGAAACGAACCGCTTGGGTACAACAAAATATCAAAAATGGAGAGCGAAATTAGATGGAGCAATAGCTAGAGCTGAGCAAGGACGTGAAAACACACAAAATGAACTTGATCTTGGATTTGAAAATATGGCCGATAGTATCCCATCTATGAACCAACAACAGGCTAGAACCTTATTAGAAGCGGTTACTAACCCTAACAGTGAAGCTTTTAAAAAGTTGCAGACTGCAAGCCCTAAGACGCAGCAAAGGTTATTAGAGGAACTACGGAAAGGATCAGGTTACATGGGAGCACAATCTACTATGTCTCTGGGAGATCAAATCGTAGATGAGGGTACTTCATCCGCAGACGCATTTGCTATTGCTAAATCAGCTATTGCTGGACCTGATGGTAAACCAATTCCACTAGATGGACTAAAATCTGACGTAATGAATGCTTTTAAACCTGCGTTTAGAGATACTTATAGAACCTGGGCTTCTGGTGTAGCAGATAGACTTATAGCAAATGGTTGGGATCCTAAGGATCCAGAGACAATATTACAAGAGATAAATAGAATTACGATGCCTGGTTCTACTCACGATGACTACAAGAGGTTGCAGGAGTTAATGCAAGGTACATATGAAGATCCTAAGGATCCTACTAAAAGACTCTTAATTCCTCACTTCCCTAACATAATGAAACCTGCAGGTGTAGGTGAGAAGAGTTTCTCAGCATCTATAGAAACAACTAGACTTAATGCTAAGAACGATGGTAGAGAGTTTAGCCTTGCTGATGATGTAGATTGGAGTCATGACAAAGTGCCACAGTGGTTAAAACGGATGGATATGGCTATACGTTATAAACATATTGACGTTCAGAACGAGTTAAGTAATGCCCCTAGTTGGGTAAAAGAATTGATGCGTACTCAGAAATACTCAAGCCCTGGTCAAATCTATCAAGCTGCTATAGACTATGGAGATTATGGAGATAAATACAAAAGGCTATCTGAATCAGATTACATGGATTATAACGAAGTAAAACAACAATACGATACATTTGGTAATCAGTTTGCTCAGCTCGGTCAACATGCTCAAGCAGTTATAACTGCACGTCACGCAGCAAATGGTGGATTCCATACTCCTAATGCAGCAACTAATAGGATATACGAAATAAACAGTCTTGCAAAGAGTAGAGCTATGGGTGATAGTTCAACTGGACCACACTTAGATATAAAGAAAGTAGGTGGCGGAAACTTCTCTCTTAAAGATT
>VTLG01008594.1_pt1 | contig 10506 bp, 17 predicted proteins | sample 4694571 | NCBI WGS metagenome assembly VTLG01 (sample SAMN12604809, study PRJNA352737) | marine metagenome | biome: ENVO:00000447; feature: ENVO:00000209|ENVO:00000569|ENVO:01000036; material: ENVO:00002151; isolation source: viral sequences binned using virsorter ... | reverse complement strand
CAAAAACACCAAACTCTTTAATTTGTGTGTTCGCATAAGATTGAGTTGTACCTATTTTAATTGATGTGTTTGTAGAATCAACAACCAATAAATCAGTGCCACCTGCATTTTCTATAGTTAGTGTTGCTGTACTATCACTTAAAGGTGTTATTTTTATTTTATTACTACCTAAAGTCAATGCTGTTGATTGACCTAATCCATCTTTTATAACTGTTCCATTTGTAGATCTACCACTTCCATTATTTTCTGTTTGTAATATATCACCATATGTACTTGCTATTGTTTTATCTGTTAATGCCATTCATTCTCCTTAAAAATTTGTTCCAAAAAATACTGAATTATCAGTTGCTACAGGTAAATCATAATCAACTGTAACATAACAATATGTAAATCTTGTTGTTCCTCCTGAATGAGCATCTAAATCAACCCTTACTCTTAAACTGTTTAATAATGCATTAGTCCAAGCATTTGAACCATCATGTGTTGTTCTAGCTGTATATGTCTGTGTCTTGTAATTTCTATGAGCAGTTTGAATCCCTGATGATTCTGTATAATAATCACCACTAGCACTTGTTAATCTAGTTTCCAATACATAAGATGCTCCTCTCCCATTATTACCAGCCTGTGTAACTAATGTAATACTGTTGATAGCACTATGAGATTCAGAAAAATCCTGAAGGTCTACCATGCAAGTGCTACCAGCAGATGTTGAGGAAAGATAATTACTATCAGTTGCTACTGTTCCTATATGCGTATCATCTATTAAAGCATATACATCAGAGCCTGTTGACAAAGTCCAGTCATTAGATACATCAGCATTAGGTAATAAATTAACAGTAGCCATTAGAATTGAAAGTCCAATGTTGCGACACCATAAGCTATCTCGTTATCATTATCCCAATAAAATGAAAGTATATCAACATGGTTAGCATCTGTTGTAAGTGTAGGGTTACTTCCACCTGCAAATTTAACTGTACTACTGCCTGATGCTGCACTTGCATCATATTCAAATGCTTTATAGTTCGTTATTGTTCTACTACCAGAGCCATCTTGTTTTATAAGTAATTGGAAATTACCTGATACCGCAGGAAAAGTTAAATTTAAATCAGTTATATTACCACTACCAAAAGTAAGATTTTGTTTGTTTGAATGTCTAAAATCTACCTCTGTGTCTGATGCATTGTATGTAGGCTCTTGTTGAGTAAAACCTACACTAGAGGTTAGAAAATTAACAACATTGCCATTTGTACCATCTTCAGTTATGTGCATGATAATATCACCACCAACAATAAGTCTTACAGTATCATCGGCTGCCTCAAATAAATATGTGTGAGTGCCTCCATCAAGGTATAGTTTTTTACCTGAAGCTAATGTAACATCTCCTACAGTAATTAAATCCCCATCATCTTCCAATGTCAACTTGGTTGCACCACCTACAAGCACATTACCTGCATCAAACTTTAATTTATCACTATCATCTCCATCATTACCTATAGTCCATTGTATTGCACCTGTACCATACATATTTATTTTAGCATCCATACCATTAGATGGGTATAATGTTAAAGCTGCATCATTGTCACTAGCATCACCATCAGCACCTGACCATAAAGCAGAAAGAATTGAAAGTGATGAGCATTCAAAATGTAATCCCCCTAATGTTTCTGAAGATTTTAATACAATCTGGTCAGGAAAGTTTAATGTTCCAACATTGCCTCCTAGATTTAAATCGCCATTAAGCTGTAAACCCTCATTGATTTCTGTCGTTTTATTTATTCTAACCTTTTCTGTTGATATTTCAATAGGGGTACCTTTATTGTCAACTTTTATTTGCTTTAGATTTGAATCAAATTGATTTTCTATGGAGAGTTTTTTACTCATTTAATCTTTTTTAATTTCTTTTCTATAGCAATAAGCCTATCACTATGGCTTTTAATTCTAACCTCATGTTCATTAACTTTTAAATCAAGTTCATTTTCTTCTTCAACATATTTTAAGATCTTTATGAGTTTGAATTTTCTTGACAAATAATCTATAGCTTTGTTTAATAATATTTTCTGTATCATTTGATTTTATTAAATGGAAGTTTATCCCATATAGGTTTAATTATAGAATCAAAAAGAATGTCATCTTTTTTACTTGGTGATAGCCTTACTATTTTTTCTAAAGTATAAAAGCCTAATAAAAGCCATTCCCAGTTAGTTGTTATCCATTCCATCATTGTTGTTCTCCTTAATTAATTTTCTTTTAAGAATTTTTCAAGTTTTGTTTTGAATCCATTACCACTATCCTTATCCATCAACTTGCCTATAATATCTATAGTTATTCTTTCCATAGTCATCTGACTTGTTTCTATTTTCTTTAAATCTAATTGCATTATTTTTTGCTGGTCAATTAGTTTTATCAGAATGTGCCTTAAATCAGAATCAACTACTGAATGTATATTATTAAATTTAGTGTGTAAGTCTTTTGTAAGGTCGTTCTGTATCCATAAATTCTGTCGCCAAATGTAGTAACCGAAGGCACACAACATTGCAACTGGTAATCCGAATTGCTCCAGTATTGTCAATGGATCCATTATTTAATAACATCTTTTAATTTAAGTTTTTTTAAGTCTTTGACTTTATCTTCAACTTTCTCAATATTGCTCTCAACTTTATTCTCAACCTTTTCTACTTCTTGTTGTATTTCTTCTTTCTTTTCGTTGACAACTTCTTTAATTTCTTCTTTTTTGGCTTCAATTTTCTTTTTAGCATCTTTCTTTATCTCCTCAACTTTCTCTTTAGCTTTTCCATTGATTAAATCACCAACAGGAGTATAGTATAAGACAAGTGTAATTGCTCCACAAAGAACAAATATCAATCCCAACTTTTTAATTACTGTATCTAACATTTCCATTATTTAGCATACTTCACTATGTCTGATAATTTCTTTGCTCTATTAGGTGTTTGTTTTGCCCATTTACTATCAAGCATTTCAACTCCAGCCTTTTTAAACTCATGAGCCTCTAGGTATGCTAATGTCTTCTTGAATTTACTAAAGCCTGAAACACCAAGCTGGTAGCAACATTCAATCATAACATCTTGTACAGATTCAGGAAGTGTTATTATAAAAGGGAATTTGTTGTGAACTCTTATTTTAATTTCTGCAACTTTCCTTTCTAATATTCTGTCGCAATCTTCTCTGCTTAAATGTAGATCTTTTATTGCAAAACCATAACCTATGGTGTCAATACCAAGAGTGTCTTTGTAAACCGATGACCTAAAGCCTTCTGATTCTTTGATGTTATCTATTAGTGACATTTATCTTTTACATCTTGAGAATACTTGAGGCATACTTATATCTAAAACTCTAACACCACAAGCAACGACTGCAGCATTTGCTGCAAACAATTTATCTGAAGGTTCTTTTTGTATTATAACAGTATCTAGTCCTTCCAAGCTAAAAGTTCCAATATCTGTACCATCCGATGTGTTTAATGTTACTAAATACTCTGTACCTGCTCCTGCTGAATTATAAAGCCTTACAAACTCACTTGAGCTTACATTTGAGGAACCTGAATCATCTGTTCCTAGTGCTGCCTCTGTTGTGATTGGAGTAAATATTTTCATTTATACCTCCTCCACTTTCCAGCCTTTTGCTTCATAATACTCTTTTACACCAACACCTTTTCTTTCTAGTAAAGCACCTGTATTAGTAGTAATTTTATAAACTAGATCTTGCTTTGCTTCTTTCTTTACTTCTTTTTTTACTTCTTTCTTTTTAGCTTCTGCCATTATTTATTCTCCTTAAATAATATTACCTTTTTTATCAAAACTTATACCACCAAATATACCAATATTGTCAGCACCTTTGCCTTTTTTGTTTCTAACAATTCTATCTGATACCTCCTGCATATAGTCCATGTACTTCATTTTTTTACCTTTATAATAGGCTTGTTGTCCTTTCTCTTTATCTTCTACTAATTTTAATTTTTTAGAAGGATCAAGCTCACATTTAAATGCTTTATTGTTTAGGTTTCCTATATCTTTTTTATTTGACATTTGAAGTAGACAGGGTGGCTTTTACACCACCCTTATCTTTATTTATTATGAGATTTCAGTATGAACTTCTACACCATGTGCATTAACTAAAATTGATTTGCCATAATAAGCATTAGCAACCAAAGTAGTTTTTGCAGACACTTCTTCTCTTTCTGAAGCCATTTGGATAAAGTTACCACCACCAAAATCAATATATCCAACACCTAGTGCTGTTCTTGAAAACAGTCCACCTTTCTTCATAGTTGCATCTGAACCATCAGGAACTGATGTACTTGTGTAGATTCCAATACCTGCTATAGATGTAACAAATCCTGCACCCATAAATTGATCGGAAATTGAAGTATTGTTAGCGAGATTAAATGCACCTTTTGAACCACCATAACTACCGCCTGTTGCTGCAGCAGTATTAAATTCATTAGATACACCAAATTTACCATAGACTTGTTGAGGATGTAGTACTGCATTGTATGGTCTTGGAGCATCATTTGCTTCAAGATTTGCTATGCCGTCCATTAAGTCCATAAAGTATAGTCCTTCAGTAGATGCGCCTACTGCATTTGAAAAACTATCAAAATGTCCACAAACTTCTTCATCAAAGTGTTTAGCTACATCATTACCAAGTTGAGCACCTGCATTTACCATTAAGGCATCTGCATTTCCATAAGCAGACAAGTCTGTTATTTCTGCCCTGATTGCTCGTCTCAACACCTCTAAACTAACTGAAGTTGTTTCAATGTTAGTTAAGTTAGCATCTGTTTCTTCTGCACCTGAAGCCATTTCTTTAACACCATAGGTTGCATTTGAAGGGGTATGTTTTGTGTAAACTGGTACTTGAACTGTTTTAGTGCCTTGTGGAGCTGGAGCCATTGTTACTAATGGTCCTAAAACATTACCTTTGTTAAATTGGACTATTGCTGAAGCGATGGCTGTTCCTAAACCACCTGCTGCAACACCTACATCTGTTACTACATTACTTTGAGCCATTATTTTTCTCCTGAATTTTTAATTAAAGAGAACTACTTTTTTCTATGACCCCACTTATATCCATCTACATTTTCTGCAAGATATTTGTCTGCTCCAACAGGATCATGCATAGCATAATCTTCTATTGAATCATATCCTCCAAAATCTCCTACCTTTTGTTGACTTGTAGCCCTTGAATTGTTAGTGGGTAAAGTGTTTCTCTTGTTAATATTACCAACATACAACTCCAATTTATCAAGTGATAATCCTTCTGCAATAGATTTTTCAGTATCATCAGTTAATTGCCCCATAAGAGTTGACCTCTTATTGTCTTTGTATTCAGCCCATGCTTTAACATCTGTTTGAGCCTTTTCAAGTTTAAGGTTAGCCTCATCAAGAAGTGTCTTGTATTCGCCTTGCTTTTCTAACTGCTTCTGCCTAGTTGCTTCTTGGTCGCCTTTAATCTTATCTAATTGAGCCTGAAGATCTGATACTTGAGATTTATAATCATTCTTTTGAGTATTAACCTCATCAAATCTGCTTTTAGGAATATTATCCGATACATTGTTTTGACTAGCTTCAGTGCTAGGTTGTTTTCCCTGATTTGCTTCAGTATGAGTTGTTTTATTTTCTTCCATTTGAACCTCTTTTGTGAGTAATTATTTAAAATCTCTTGCCCTAATATATGCAAAAATATATATTAAAAAATAATTATTTTTTATCCCTTATAGTAATATCCTGTGAACCTGATACTAATATCTTTGTAAAAAAGTTAGTAATATGTGGCATAATTTTCATAACAACTTGAGGACTTAATGGATTTGACTTACTTGCTAAAATCCTGCCTTGCTTCCTTAAATGTTCAATTTTATCTGCTTCTTTATTCCAACCTATTGAAAATTCATTTTCTTTTGGTTTACTTGAAGCACTTACATCTCTAAAAAGATCTCCTGTCAAATACGGAGCAAATGATCTTGAATATGCTGAATCTTGTCTAAACATTTTGCCTGACTTTTTACTATCAGAATATGATGTTGAGTATTTTCTTGGAAAAGGATTACCTGTTGACATTATAGGATTATTTTTATCAAATGTTATTTTTCTATATTCATTAACAAGGTGTGCACCAAGTATCTTCATTTTTTGTTTACTAAATATTGGTGTTTTAAATTTAAAGTCCTTGCCTGTTTTTTTAACTGACATCCTTTAGTCTCCTTTTAGCACCTTCAGGATCATGTCCAAATTTATCTTGTACAGCTATCTCCCATTTATGCCTACAATTATAACCACCTCCATTAATCAAAACATCTCTTGCATATTGATTTGAGAAATTATTTATTTGCTCCAATGTTTGCTCACCTGCTGCAACCATTTCTAAACATTGTTGCCTTGTCTTCTCATCTGTTGGTCCAATATAAACATATTTAGTATCATCAGGCATATCTTCCATCATTATTCTGGTTACTGACCTGCTATACTCATTCATACCTGTATCAATTATTGTTTTTAATTGTGATTCTGACATATTAGTTAGCTTTCTCAATTCGTTAAGCACTCCCTCTTTTCCAACACCAACTATAGCACCTTTCATTACTTCTCTTTTTATTTTAACACCCATGTCATCAATTTGATTTAATAATGATTCAGAATTATAATTAACTAAAGCCTGTAATGTTTCTTCTGCTATCTCTGCAAAGCCTTCAATAGTTTCTAAAATAGTTGAATGACCTGATGCAAACAAACTTATGGCATTACTAGACTTTGCCCTGACTATTTGTTTAATATCTAAATTTTCTATTAATCTGATAAAATCTTCTGCAACTAAATCTCCCTTTAGTGCAAACAATTCTGCAATAGTTCTTTCCTGAACCTCAAGCAATATTTGAGTTATTTTTTGTGAATTATTCTCTATAAAGTCTTGGTCTGACATTCATTATACAGGTTTAGTCAAAGCCTTTAATAAAGAACCATTTGTGTCTTCTTCTTCTTCTTTTGGCTTTAAGTCTGTTGGTGTTCTTTCTTGCAAGTATTCCTTTGCAGTTTCTCTGTCAGGATACCTATCAGGATCTTTTTGCATTAATATATCTGCCTCATCAATTAATCCTTTAGATAATTCCCAATCCCATTTTGCTCTTTGCTCATCATCAGATAATACCTCAACACTCTCCTCAAAATCTACCTGTTCTAATTCTCCTGCATCAATCCCCAGATCAACTGCAACCATTAATCTTTCTAATTCAAATAGCTCTTTCTCAACTTCTTGCCACCTTATGACATCTGATACTCTTTCATCTGTCAACTCTTGGTTCCTCAATTTTATGGCGACACCTGATTGGGCTGTAGTTCCTTCTACAAAACTAATGTCAATATGATAATTCTGTGCTAACATCTTATATGCTGTTGTAATTGATGTAGTTATTGAGTCAACTGTATTAGGAGGACTAACAAGGTTCATTGTACCATCAACACCTAAAAAGGATATTTTGTCTGGGCCAACCTCTAATGAATCTTTTTCTATTTGTGCACCATTAACATAAATATAACCAAATGATTGAAACATTATATTAGCATTCTTATTTGTTTCAGCTACATTAATCATAGTGTTAGTTTGTATTAAATCACTTGAAGCATCTGTATCCATATAACTTGATTCAGGCTTTCCATCCCTCCAGCACTCAACAAAAGGTAATACTCCATAAGGGTTAATCATTTCAGGGTTCATCTCATCTGTGTAAATCTTCCCATTCTCATCATAAGTGAAGGTATTGTCTTTATCCCAATATACCCACAGCTTTGCAGTATCATCAACAACTGTATCTTTAGTTGCTATAGGATAAGTAAATGCTATTGGTGTTAAAGGGTCATCAGCAAACATAGGTTCATAGTCGTGTATAATATCATATTCAATATGTTGCTCATTTTTGTCATTATATCTCATACAAGGTTTAATCAATACCCCATCAAGCAAATTGGTCATTCTTTCTGCTCTTTGCATCTTAAAGTCTTTATGGTGAAATAATAATGGAGTATCCTCTTTTGTATAAACTCTTTTTGGTGGCTTCATATATACAAGGCTAACCCTGTCAATAATTCTTTTGGTCACATTAACATTAGATATAGGCACTTTATCAAATAAGGTAGAATCAAAATAATTTTTTGTATATGGTAATGTCCTGCCTTTATAATATTCTAAAGCATCAAGCCTTGCAGACTTCCATTTATTCTTTCTTTGTTGCCCTGCATCATATTTTGCATTTAATACTAACAACTCACTTGTGTTTGGTATCATCTTTTAATACTCCCCAATGTTGGTTTTATTATTGGTTTCTCCCAATGAACTGCATATCCTAAAGCATCACTCATATGAGTTAGATTCTGGTTTGACTTATCAATATCCCTTGTACCTTCTTTATTGACTACTTTTTCAAGATCGTTTATCAAACCTTTACAACTTGGATCAATTATCAGATTACCATCTAATGCCTTATTAACTGAGTTAACTCTATCAATTACCCTAGGATTTGTTTTCATCGCTTTAACTTTAAACCCTGCTTTCATTAATAGATCTATATCACTAAACATTGCTGATGATCCTCTTTTATGTCCTGTTGCATCAGGATATGCTATGTATTCACTGTTAGGGTACTTTGATTTAATTTCATATGTCATCCTTTCGGTAAGTAGGTCGCCACTACCAGAATGAGTCAATGATATACAATCAAATACTCTTATTTGGGGTTGTTGTTCGTATAGTTGGAAAAGAACTGCACATTCAGGGTCAACATTCCAGTCAATTCCGATTCTGACAGGTTTTGATCTGTCATAATTGACTTCTCGTATGTTGGAATCCCTGTTGAACTGGTGGTATGTGGATCCCTGTTGTAAGTTGACAAACTCGCCATCTCTGTATGCCTTTAATAAGTTCTTGTCATAATTTTCTTCTAAAAGTTTTAAATAACCTTCAGGCAAATATACATTACTTTTTGTATTACCATGTACTAATAATTTATTTTTATTCATTTTTTCCACAAATTCTGTATAGGTATATTTATATCCTTCAGGTGTTGTACAAATATAAATTTCGCAATTATCTGAATCTCTCATCCTACCTAGTGCTTTGTTCCAAGCCATCTCACAATATTTATATGATGATATATCAAATTCGTCAAAACCACAATATGACAAACTTACTCCAACTATCTTGTCTGGCTTAACCATTTGAAATATTCTGATATTACCATATGCAGTTTTAATAGTATGCTTTGAAACATTGTAATCATATTGAATACCTTTATCTGCTAGTATATCTAAAAATGGAGGTATAAAAACTTCTTCTGCTAGTGCATATGTAGGATATATAATCCAACCATTGCTAATACCTTCTTTATTTTTTTTTGTTATATGATTTATAAAGGTTTTATGTAGAAAGGAATATGTCTTGCCTGAACCAAACCCCCCAACATAAGCATTCATTTTCTTTTTGCTTGTTAAAAACTCCCATTGGTGAGGAAAATAATCCTCTTTATGTAGAATTAAATTAGATGCCATCAAATACTACATCATCTATAGGCTTCACTTCTGTAATTTCTTGTCTATCAGTTTGGTCTAATACCTGTTTGCCTAACCAAATTAACATAGAGACATTTCCCTTTTCTGCTGCTCTCCATTGTAGCTGTCTTAACCTTATTTTTCCCTTATCCCTCCCTTTTGTAAGAAAAGTGGAATAACTCTTTTTAATAAGGCTTTGACTACAACCGAAAAAAGAAGCGATTTCCTTATTAGTACAACCAAATGAAGCTAGTTGTTCAATTTTATCTGTATCAATATTATGTTTTTTTGGTCTTGCCATATAAATTGGAGCGCCTGAGTCAGAATTGCACTGCTAACTCCTTATTGGAATACAAGGTGTGATACTATTTCACCACAGGCGCACTATTTGGTCTTTTAGGATAATCAGATATATATTGTTTTATCCTATTATAAATTCTTTGTCTTTCTTCTCCTTGTGCTATTAAATATAAATACCTACATTTCGCATTTCTTGGTTGCTGTCTCCAACCCTTATCTAATAAATGTTGAGTCACTTTTTTATTAGTTGTTTTATTTCTTCTTGCTATATCTGTTGTTATTGAATTATGATAGATCTTACCTTTTGTGTTAACCCATTCTTTTGATGGCGATTTTCCATCATTACCCAACCCCAGACATAACCAGTTCGTTGCTTGATATACAGTTCCATATTCACCTGCTTCAGAATCAGCATATGCTATAGCTATTTTTATATGAGGATAATCCTTTTTAATTAACTTTAATGATATTGAAATCAATCTAGATGCAGAGCCTTTTGGTGTCCAATAAGCACATGCACCTCTTAATAGGTATCCTATTTCTCTGTCCTTAATTCCATACATTTTAGCACAGCTTGGTCCACCACCATTTCCTACATAGCACACAACTCCACCAAGTATGTTCTCAAAAAATATTCCATAATAAAAACTAG
>VTLG01005052.1_pt1 | contig 10507 bp, 17 predicted proteins | sample 4694571 | NCBI WGS metagenome assembly VTLG01 (sample SAMN12604809, study PRJNA352737) | marine metagenome | biome: ENVO:00000447; feature: ENVO:00000209|ENVO:00000569|ENVO:01000036; material: ENVO:00002151; isolation source: viral sequences binned using virsorter ... | reverse complement strand
GGGGCGGAAAGTCAAGAACTTTTCGCACATTTGCCCAAATTTTCGTAAATTTACTACCCCGTTGCGGAGACTTCCCTGATTTGGAAAAATTTGCGCCATACGTGCAAAAAAGACTTGACACGCGACCCCGTTGCGGGTATAATGGCGCGGGGCTGGTTTTTAAAATCGTCGTCGTACTACTACTGGCGCAGGAAGACTTGCTGCTTTGGAAAAAATTTGGTGCATACCCGCAAAAAAGACTTGACATTTGTCGCTTTTGCACGTATTCTGGCGCAAGCAACACCAAATGCATCATCGTCGCACTACTACTGGCGCCCGCGCGCCAAAATTCCCGAAAAATCCAGAAAATTTTGGTCGAGCGTGTTTCACGTGGAACATTCCCGAATCAGGATTTGCAAAAATCGCTCGATTCCTTTTTGCTTGTCGTTGTAGTCTACAACGTGCCAGTCCTCGCCGACTACCTTTTCTTTTAATAGCGTCATGCGGTCATAGTAGGAAAGCGCATTTTCATCATTCTCGGAAAATTTCCAATATGTAAGCGGCGAAGTTTTACGTTTTTCGATTCTGGATCTCTGTTCATCTTCTGAAATCGAAAGCCAGAATTTAATAAACCGAACGCCAGAAGCATTTGCGCCCGCTTCCCATTCTGGATAGTTTTTCAAAAAATTATGGTATTGTGTATCAGTGCACCAGTTATTCAATCGCTGAACCATAGCGCGAGAATACCAAGAGCGATCATAAAAAACCATTTGTCCTTTATTCGGAAATTTTGTTGCCCAATAAGAAAGCCATTGATTCATAGTCGAAGCGGATGGTTTAGTTGATGGCACAATGCTGTACCATGCAGGGTTGAGATATTCAGTAACCGCGCGAATCGTGCTAGATTTTCCCGCAGTATCGCGCCCCTCTAAAACAACCGCGATTCTCTCGCAGTTATTTTCCGCGAGAGGATTTAATTGTGCCTGTAATTTTTTCATAGTGCATAACCTTTTTCTTCTGGATTTTCTAGTGGAAGCGGACAGCCGTGTATACCCTTTTCTCTTTTCCAGTTTACAATTTCTAAACCGATTTTTCGGTTCGCTTTTCTGTGAGCATTGGCAAATTTTACCTTCGCCAATTTTATCGGCATATTGAAAAATTCAGAATGACCGCCCACAGGCTTTTGTGAATCCTTCAAATCTCGGAACAATCCTGCAAGCCGATATTTTTTGTTGGCTTTGTGGAAATATTGTTCGCTCGATAATGTTTCGTTAAATGTGCCAGTGGTAAGCGCGAGCAATTCAGCACCAAGCGCACCTTCTGGAATATTGTGACATTCTTCGATATTGCGGAGTGTCTCGATTAAGCGAGATTCAACGCCAGAGAAACCGCCCGCCCGACAGTATTTAGCAAAGCCATTTTTGATAATGGTCATATTGCGAAAAGCGGGAACGTGTTTGCCGAGTCCGTGCAATTTCCAGAGATAGTTAAAACCGAAATCGTCAAATGGCGAGCCATCTATTGAGTTTGGCGAGTGTGTAGATTTAAGCATTTTTTAGTTCCTCATTGTAATTAGTAGGATTATAGCAGTGGATGCCGATTCGAGTCAAGCATTGTCTAACGCTTTTATTGTCATCGAACATATAAGCATTTGAGCGAATCCAAGCAAGCGATCTTTTGAAATCAACCGCCAATCGTGAAATCATGCGTTTTTTCAAAATGTCATCGGGCGTGGTATCACCAAATGCTCGGCTATAGATTCGATCATAGCCTAAACCATTATCTGCCAGAAATTTGAGATCGGCTTTACCGATAACCCTAGCGGTCATTATGACAATTTGATGATTTTGTCGGTTGATGGTTTTCCAAGATTCTGCCATTGGTAGAAGCGAATCTCTAGCGATTTTTTCGGGCGTGTTGTTTCGCACCCATGCATCGAGGTTGAGTGAACCATCGGGCAAAGTATTTTGCCGATGGCTAGAGTCGATGGTTGTACCATCTAAGTCAAAAATAAAGAGCATAAAAATATCCTATAATTCCAAGCGTGTTAAGTATCATTAAGTTATAGAGTTTAGCATCGTGCGCTTGGACAGTCAACAATGCAAGCCCCGATATAGCCAACAATTTCCCAATAAGTGTATCAATGAGAAAGGGAGCGACTGCCATGCAGACAGTCCCAACCCAAGCTATCAAGGTAAGCATCAAGAGATGCTTACCAAGAGAGCGGAAAGGGAGCGCATTGTAGCACCCTCCAAACCTTCAAGGCTTTCACCTTGCAAAGCCTTTTCGATGGCTTTAACCATCTCGGCTTTGGTGGAACGAGAAGAGGTTTTAACCTCGGCTTTTTTGTAAAGCCCAAGCAAAACCGCTTTTGAGATAACAGAGCGAACGGGCAAGCCGAACTCTGCTGCAAGGCTATCAGCGACAGTGCGCGTGATAGGGGCGGAAGCATTGAGCTTGCTTACCATAGCTGTAGTGTAGTTAGACATAATAGTCCTCCTAGTTAGTTTAAGATTAGCCAAACGATTCCACCAAGTAGAATCAAATCAGCCGTGATTGAGTAAACCATATAAGCCCGAAGTGCCCATGTGGTGATTTGTGTTTTATTTATCATTTTCATAGTGCCTATGGTACAGGAAGAAATCGAGAAAGTCAATGGTAATAATGCACATTCCATTATATTTCCATTATTCGCCCAAATGAGAATCATTCTCATTTAGGCGTTGCCAACGTGTCGAAGTGCGAACAGCGCCCGAATACACCCGAACAAAGCAAGAGCAAAAAACGCCGCCCAAATATTCGCGCCCATAATTACAGCCGCGCCAATCGCGAAGAAATTTCCGAGTGCAAGCCAGATGAGAATCATTATCAATAACGCCATGTGAAATCCTTTTTTCATTTTGTTTATGCTATGCATTATAACACACCTTGAGCAAAAAGTCAAGCGATTTCTTAGATTATTTTGGAATATAAAAGCAATAATAGTTATAAAATAAAAATATCCTTATAAATCAATAGGTTAGGGGCGGTTTCTAGACTTGACATGAGGCGGCGCGGCGGGGCACCCCCTCACGTACAACTTTGGGTTTTTTCGAAACACCTTTAAAAATTCTTCTTGACATTGAATGTCATTTTTAGTATAATCTTTTCATGACTACTTATGTTGTTAGTTTTACTTTACCTGCAGCCGAAACCAATACTGGGAGCCAATATCCTATATTAGTGGGTGACAGTACATATTTACCAGAGTGTACAATTTTTGTAAAAGCTGGAGATACTATTCGCTATACTGTAACGGAGCCAGAAGGCGGCAACGTTATTTACCAAAATACTAGTAATCATGATACAGACCCCGATCCTGATGGGTTCGATGAAGACACGATGAACTACCAAGTAAAGAGCAGCCCTGGGTCGTGGGAGTATACAGTAGGAACTGGTAATGAAGACAAATTTTTTACGTGGTTCTTTTACGGCTCAACGCCTGCTACAAATACAGCAAATAGAAAATATTCCCAGAGAGTACAAACGGTCAGAGTTGATGGTGCCCCAAGAATGAATTATTCCACCTCAGCTATTACTGTAGATCAAGGAGGTACAATTAATTTTAGTATCTCAGGCATGGGTATGTATCATCAGGATAATGGTGCCCAGTTAGACAGTGCAGCGAACGTAAATAAAAATAAACTTTACTTTGCTATATTTAACGCAGCTTCGAGCGGGTCCCTTATAAACCCAACTTCTTATACTGGGGGAGGCTGGGATAGCTCAACTAATCAACTAGGGGGAATTTATACATCAGACCAGCAGACAACTTTAACTATAGGCTCAAATATGCCTACAGGGACTTACTATGTTTATTTAACCCACTACAATTCAGTAGGCCTAGCATCAGACCTAGCTAATTCTGGAAGTTCTCCAGCAGGAAACAGATTTTACGGTGCAGCCAATAGACTATCTAGTACCGCTTTACAGTTTACGGTTCAAGCCCCTACAGGAACTGTAAGCGGTCTTAGTTTAGGGGATGATGTAAGTACAACAAATTTAAATTTTGAAGTTATACGAAACTCTGGTACAATTACTTGTAGCCCTACAACTTTTGAACCCTCCGTATCTGTAAGTAATGGTTCTTTTAAGCGAAAAAATGGTTCAGGAGTAGTACAAGACGCTAGCTGGCAAACTTCTTCCGCAACTATACAAAATGGGTGGTCTGTAGACTTTAAAATGACGGGTCCTGATGCCTACGAAGACTCCGAGACAGGAACCCTGACAATAGCGGAAGATGCAGACAGTCTTGTGGTAACAACTAGTGAAGATCCTGGAAGCGGAAGTGGGGGCTCTGAGGGTGGAGGCACATCTGGAACACATGGATTACGAATATTAGACTCTAATGGAAAGGTTTTATTCGGAGACGGACGAAAGATGGGGAATCAAATAGGCGCCGATAGCATAACAACACCGCTAGCTCATAATACATTCTCTAACTACTATGAGATGGTTGGAGTTCCCCACGCAGATGGTATCTCAGAGCGAACAGGAATAACCATTATAGATACTTATAGTGGAACCTCTAATATTAATCCTCTCTGGGTAGTTGAAAGGCACGGCTCTGGGATTAACGGGCATTTTGCTTGGAGAGTTAAACACATTACAGCGGTCGGAGTTTCACGGCCATATAACTATATAGTTTTTAGGTACTAAAATGTCATATGGAATAAAAGTTTATGGAGCAGCTGTAGGAAACTGGGACGGGTTTGTAATTAGCTCGGAAATTAACAGCCTGCGCTTTCTTACGGTAGTTCATACTTCAACAACTGCAGTTACCGCTGGAAATACATATCCCAATTATTCCGCAGGAGATATAGTTATGGCAAGGCCTTCTGCAGGATACGGAACAATTTATACAGATTTTAGAAATGCTTCAACGCCTATTGTAAGAAGCAGCGCTCAGCAATATGTTCTTTTACGCTCTCAAACGAATACTGCTGGAAGCGCTAATGGAACAGATTACGGGTTATTAGTAAAAGATAGTAGTGGAAATGTACAATATGATTCTAGAACTACACTTTCAGGGTTTGATATAAAAGCTACGAAAGGATTTAATACACTACCAGGAAGCGCTACTCCTCAACAAAATGCTAACTTAATATATAACGCAAGAACAAATTCAACATATTGCCTTATGAACCAAACAGCTTATTATACAATAGGACCAATAGATTTTCGTCAAGGGTATGATTATAAACAAAATAGTACGGACATATATTGGAGTGGTTTCTGGGAATTTAATTTCGGGAGTAACAATACTTCCAGTGGCCCAGCGAATAATTGGGGAGAAATAATAGTAGGAGACACTATATGACAGTTTATCAAGTATCAATAGTTGATAACAATACTGGAGAGATTATAGGAATGTATGTTCCTGGAGCTACGCCTCCAGATGAAGGAGTTGATGAGAATAACGCAGGAAGAAGTATTGTTCACATGACATCTGAAGTACCAAATCCTGTAGAATATCAACAAACCAAATATTATAAGGACGGGGCGTGGAAGACTAGAGAATGGAAAGGGGACTACTTTACATGGAAAAGTAATGAGACTTGGGAATTTAATTCCGACGCTTTCTGGGAAAAAGTTCGAAAAGATAGAAACTGGAAACTTTTTCAATGTGATTGGACACAGGCACCAGACTCCCCTTTATCAGACTCGAAAAAAGCAGAGTGGGCAGAATATCGTACAATTTTACGAGATATTCCTGCACAGGAAAGTAATACAACACAACTTGACCAGATAGTCTGGCCAAACGAACCATCGTAGAAAAATTTTTCTTGACTTTTCATCCCCTTTTGAGTATAATTCTCTCATGGCTAAAGAAGTAACAACAATTTCCCCAGAGGGACTTGAAGTAGCAAACTCGTACCTGACTCTTGGGAATATACGGGGTGTTTGCGAGCACCTGCAAGTTGACGAAAAGAAGGTTGTGGATATACTAAATCGACGAGAAGTTAAAAAGTATATCGACACTGTTTACCTCGATACGGGGTATCGAAACAAGAATAACATCGGATCTTTATTAGACGAGATGATTCAATCAAAGCTTGATGAAGCACAGGAAAGCGGTGTGTATTCCAGCAAAGACTTAGCTGACTTATTACAAATGGCTCACAAAATGCGTATGGATGAAATCAAGGCTCAAGCAGACCTTGAGAAAGCATCCGCTTCCAATATCAAAAATCAGACAAATGTCCAGATAAATGATGGAGTACCTTTTGGTCAGGGTAATTACGGCAAGTTAATGGACAAATTAATCAATGGAACAACATGATTTTAATGAGCTATATACGAAGTTCACCGCTCACGAAGTGCAATGCGAAGAGAGGTGGAAAACTATCTTTGTAAGACTTGAAGATATTGAAAACAAAATGGATAAACTACAGACTATGTTGTTGGGAGCAACAGGTACTGTCATAATTTTTTTAGGAGGTATTATTTTAACGCTACTTAATGGGTAGCCGACGTTCCCCGAGAACGTAGAGATAATGTGTGGAGCCAATCACAGCCGCAGTGGCGGCTTTTACTGCTGTGAAGTCAGGGATTAAAGCTGGCCGTGAGTTACAAGATATGGTCGGAGAGCTTGGAAAACTCTGGGGAGGGTTAGACAGCGCCCGAGCAAACCATACACAGAAACGCACTAAAGCAATGCGTAATGAGTTTATTTCTGTAGAGGAAGAAGCTTTACAAACTTTTGCAGACAAACGTAAAGCAGATGAAATTGAGAAAGAGCTACACCAGTTCATCACTTATACTCTAGGTGCAGAGGCTTGGCAGCAACTAATAGAAATTCGTGGACAAGTTAGAAAGCAGCGACAAGAACAAGCTGCAGCAGCTAGGAAACAGAGAAAGAAACTTATTGACTCTGTAATTATTGTAAGCACAGTAATATTTTGCGTATTTTGCATTTATTGGATGGGCTACGTTGTAATAAACAAGGGTTTCTGATGAGAGAATTTTGGGAGAAATTCAGTGATTGGAGAGGTAGCGGCTGTACTCAGTGCCTTGAAAGCATTGAACGACGGTATACAAACGATAAAACAGTCAGCGGGGAACGCAAGTGATCTACAATCCATCGTAGGCAGATTTGCAGGAGCCCAAGAAAAGTATAATGAAGTAGAGAAAGCAAAAACAGGCAGAATGAGCTATAAAGAAGCTCTTGCCATGGAAAGCGCAAAGCGTCAACTTATAAACTTTGATAGACAACTCAAAGATATATGTTTGATGCAAGGTCAAGGAGACCTTTATAACTCAATAAAGAAGCGAATGGAAGAAGCCCGTCTCGCACACGAAAAAGAGGTAGCTCGTTTAAGAGTAAGACGTAGAGAAATACAAAAGTATATAAACTGGGCAATGATGGGTGGAGTTATTTGGATTTTTGGAATGGGAATAGTGTGGATAATAATTGCACTATTCCGAGTATAGGAGAAAACTATGTGTATTATCTGTGGATGTAGTCCTTGTAAATGTTGGGGGCTTCGATGCCAAAAGGTGTAGGATACCCCAAGAAGAAGAAAAAGCGTGGTAAGAAAAAGAAAAGAACTTACTAAACTTTTAAAACGCTTTGATAAATTCATGAAAAGCGGGACACTTGTAAAAGTGGCCTCGAGAGTAGGAAAAAGCATGAGAAAAACTTATCGAGGAAAGAAGGCTCCAAAAGGCTATCACTTTATGCCAGGCGGCAAGTTAATGAAGGATTCTGCCCACAAGAGAAAGAAGAGTGGCCGTAAGAAAAAAGCGAAAACCCGTACGAAAAAAAGGCGGTACTAAACGTAAAGCTAAACCTTTGAGTGCTAGTGTAAAAGCTACTTTGAAGAGAAAAGCAGCAAAGAGTAAGAAGTATACTTACGGACAACTAGCACGTGTTTACAGAAGAGGACAAGGAGCCTTTCTTAGCTCTGGTTCCCGTCCAGGCGTGTCTATGTCACAGTGGGCTTTTGGTCGTGTAAACTCCTTTATGAGAGGCGGTCACTCACAAGACAACGACATAAAGAGAAAGTCGCGTGCGAAGAAAAAGAGTACCAAAAGATAAGAAGAGTAGAGTACCGAAGAAGTACTTATCAGGAACAAAAGGAACAAAACGAAAGCAACTTGCTTCTGTAATAAAAAGAATTGCAAAGTTGTATAAAGCGGGAAAGACTGTCCCAAGATCGCTAATCAAACAACGAATAGCGTTAGGAAAATCAGATGGCTCACGCAAAACGAGGAAAAAGTCTACTAAAAAGAGCAGGCGTTAAAGGCTATAATAAAGCCAAGCGCACTCCTAAGCATCCAAAGAAGTCACATATAGTTGTGGCAAGAGTGGGGCATAAAGTAAAGACTATTCGTTTTGGACAGCAAGGTGCTAAAACCGCAGGTAAGCCAAAGAAAGGCGAAAGTACCCGCATGAAAAAGAAACGAGCCTCATTTAAAGCCCGTCACAGAAAGAACATTGCGAGGGGTAAAATGAGCGCGGCCTACTGGGCCAACAAAGTGAAATGGTAATCTCGTTCATCCTTTAAGGACGGAAGTAAGGAGCACTTAGCCTGAAGGAACGCCAGACACGGCTAAAAGGAGAAATACTATGGAAGTCACTTTAGTCTATCGTGGTGTAACATATACTAAGAGAGTATAGCTCATACAGAGCAAAGCAAGAAAGGAGAACTAAATGGCAGATATGGATCGATTCCAAGGAGATATGTCCCGTAACGAGGTAGAATTAGACCTCAGTAAATTTATGGAGCTACTCCAAGAACAGTCTAAGCTTAAGGATAGGATTCGTGAGTTAGAAGATATGGAAACTCGCAATCCTTGGCAGAAGTTTATATTTATGGCACAAGCCGTAGATAGCTGGAGAATCTTTCCACGTCTGTTTTTAAGTGTCTATATTTTTCTGTTGTACTATAGTACCATGTGGTTCATGGCACTACCAGAACCCAGCTTAGAGCAATCAGGACTTATTTCAATTATAGTAGGTGCTGGAGCAGCTTGGTTTGGTTTGTATGCAGGAACCAGTAAAGGTAAAACTGACCATTAGAGGTTAACATGGCAATAGAAATTAGTAGGAAAGACGTTACGTCTGACCAGCTATTAGAGTTACAATCTGAGACAAGGTTTCTTAAATTACCAGTAGATCCATATTTGGAGCTACTCGGCGTGACGCCACTTGCTAGTCAGGTGGCGATCATCAACGCGATAAATAATCCGAAATACCGTTTTGTATGTGCGGCAGTTTCGAGAAGGCAGGGTAAAACCTACATCGCAAACATAATTGGGCAGCTAGTTTCGCTAGTTCCCAACTCAAACATACTCATAATGTCCCCCAACTATGCCTTGTCTCAGATTTCTTTTGATCTTCAAAGAAATCTGATAAAGCACTTTGATTTAGAAGTAGCAAAAGACAATGCAAAAGACAAGGTTATAGAGCTTACAAATGGGTCAACGATACGTATGGGGTCTGTCAATCAAGTGGATAGCTGTGTTGGTCGCTCCTACGATCTTATTATTTTTGACGAGGCAGCTTTGGCTGACGGGAGAGACGCATTCAATGTTGCCCTCCGACCGACGCTTGATAAAGACAATTCAAAAGCAATCTTCATAAGTACACCAAGAGGAAAAAATAACTGGTTTTCAGATTTTTTCTACAGGGGATTTACAGATGAATTCAAAGAGTGGGCGTCTATTCGTGCTACTTATAAAGATAATCCGCGCATGTCTGAAATGGATATTGCAGAAGCTCGAAAATCTATGTCCGAAGCCGAATTTCGACAAGAGTACGAAGCAGACTTCAACACATATGAAGGTCAGATTTGGAACTTTAATCACGAAGACTGCATCGGAAACTTCGACGAGATCGATACATCCAAGATGGACATATTTGCAGGGCTGGATGTAGGATATAGAGATCCCACAGCTTTCTGTGTAATCGGTTACGACTGGGACGAAGAGAAGTTTTACCTACTGGATGAGTACTTAGACGCAGAGCAGACTACTGAAACTCATGCAAAGCAAATACAAACTATGATTGATAAATGGGATATTGATTATATTTATATTGATTCTGCTGCACAGCAGACCCGTTTTGACTTCGCTCAGAATTATGATATATCAACAATTAACGCAAAGAAATCCGTTCTCGACGGTATAGCACACGTTGCAGGAATAGTAGACAATGATAAACTACTTGTTGAACAAACCTGTAAAGAATCTCTTTCAGCACTAGATCAATACCAGTGGGACTCCAATCCCAACCTAATGAAAGAGAAACCGAAACACAATTACGCATCACACATGGCGGATGCGTTACGGTATGCATTATACTCATTTGAGACTTCAGCAACAAGTTTTTAGGATACCTAGTCAAAAATAGTTATTGACATAGTACCTCAAACTAGATATAATTCTCTTACTGAAAATTAGAAAATCAAAAACCCGATGGCCGAACTCAAACGAGATATAGTAAAATATATCCGAGATAAAGCGAAGAATAAGTACCAAAAGG
>VTLG01003310.1_pt1 | contig 10507 bp, 12 predicted proteins | sample 4694571 | NCBI WGS metagenome assembly VTLG01 (sample SAMN12604809, study PRJNA352737) | marine metagenome | biome: ENVO:00000447; feature: ENVO:00000209|ENVO:00000569|ENVO:01000036; material: ENVO:00002151; isolation source: viral sequences binned using virsorter ... | reverse complement strand
TTTCATCTTGACTTGATTTTCAATGACATCTCTTTGATTATCTTCCTCGAAAGTTGAATATAGAATATTGACTTTAGAATCTATCTTTGAAACATACCATACCAAAGCTATGAATTGCAAAATCATTGCAAAAATTAATGTTAAAGGTATTTTTAAATCTTTCATTTATTTTTTCCCCATACAAATTCCTGTTTGACAGTCCAAGACTCTTTATCAGAATCAGAGGTTGTTGTGCTATCATTTTTTGCATCTTTTGCTGTATCATTAGTTGTTGATGTATTTCCGTAGGTAACTGTAGTCTTTGATGGTCTTACATCAAATTTATTCATTAGCATTGGAGTGCAACCATACATAGAAAATATAGCTAGACTAATCATAATTATTTTGAATTTTCCCATTTTTCTTTAGCTCTCAATGTCCATTCCTTTAATGCTTGTTTTGATACTTCTTTATCTACCATAATTGCTCCATCAGGTAATTCACTATGTAAAGTAATAACTTTTCCATCTTTCATTTCCACTAATGATGGGGAACAAAAAGCATCTTTCTGAAATTCTTTATCCCTTTTTAATATTCTAACTTCTTTCATACAAGATGACAAGGATTCCATAGGAACATATTGTGTTAATCTATTTTCAGTGTCATTCATATTCCCAAAGATAAACATTACGATTACACTAATCACTTCCATTTTTATTCTCCCTAACTTTGTCCTTTAATTTTTCTATATCAGCAATCATTTTTTCAATATCCTGTTGTGCCCTCTTTATATTGACGGAATTTGACATCATACTTTCCATTTCTTCTTGCATACCCTCAACTTGAGAACTCATAAACTCAATTAACATATCCTGTTGTGCATCTGCTGGCAATGAACCCATTTCGCCTCTCGGCCATTTAATTCTAAATTCTGTATTTTTGTGTAGATCAGCTTCTGCTAATGTAGCTTTTGTCTCAATGGAATTTAACCTCTCAATAATCCCAAAATACGCCCAAACTCCAACTGCTACACTACCTACGATACCTATGAGGTTTTTGATCGGCATTGCGATAGCAGTTTTGTCGCTGACTACATTCGCAGTTTGTGGTTTCTCTGCCATATTTCATTTTTTAATTTTAACCACAATGTATTGTACATGGCACACAGTATGAATCGTCTGCGTATATGTGTGATTTATTTGTTGATGTTACTTTGGCAATTGTTTTAGAACGCATTATATCATCTGCCTGTACTTTTGCTGTTCCGTCACCCTTGCTTGATAATAAATCACCAATAGCAACTGTTTCATCCTTGTGTACTCTAATGATAAAAGCTCCAAGTGACGCTACCATCATATCATTGACACCATCATCTGGTTCATTATCCCAAGCAGAAAATACTCCATAGACAGCCTTGCTATCTTCTGTGTCTGATATTTTAGTCATAGGTAACTGTTCATTATCTTGTAATTCTATTTCAGCATCATATTCAATACCAGATTCAGCAGTATGTTTAATTATATCTCCTACTGACTTTCCATCTGGTAAAGCAATTTCGTCATGTCCTATCTTTTCTTTTTCTAAACCCTCATCAACTGTATATTTAACCCTATACCAATTAATCATTGTATCTATAGTTTCTATTACAGTTCCACGAAGTATCGTTGGTTGTGAATTATCTGCAAGTCTCCCCCAATGCGAACCACAAAATGTGTTATATTGTATTGTTGAGCCACTTGATGTTACATTTCCCTCCATTGTATTACCTTGACGAAATTGTAAAATATATCCATCATCTGTCTCTCTATTTAAAACCAAACAATTACCAGAATCAACAACATGGTAATTTTGACTCGGCCCGATTTGACCGCCTCCTGTAGTTTCAGAAAAACCACTTTGACCAAAACTAACCTTATTCGCATTATTTTGAAACATCATATATGGTGTTGCACTTCCAGCGGCATAGAAAGTCAATTCTCCACCAGCACCAGCATGACTAGCAAGAATTTGGTGCATAAGATTATTAGCAGATTTACCAAAAGCAATTCTTCCTGTACTAGTTGCACCAGATAAAATCGTCATTCCTGTATGTGCACTACTCTCAACAACTAAATCATCGGCTGTAGCATCAACACTAGCTCCACTATCAGAAGTTCTAATATGAATACCAGTTCCTAAATCAGCACTAGCACCTGTAGCACCAGCACCTAATATTGTTCCATTATAAATTAAATTTGTTTCTGAATCCAATTCAGTTGTCGTACTTCCAATAGTGACAAGTTCACTTTCAGTTGCATTATTAATAGCTGAAACAGCACCACCACCAGCGGCTTCATAAACAGCACTTGCTCCAGCACCAGAAGATGTTAATACCTGTCCGTCTGTCCCTAATTTACCGACAACTCCACTACCTCTTATGTTAAGTCTACTTCCTACAATTCCACTCATAATTTACCTTACAAAGTTTGATCTAAATAACTAACCACAATATCAACATTAGCTGAACTTGCAGTTGCGGCACATAAATGATCTGTGGCTTCTATAACTATTTTATCATTATGAATAAAAGTTTCATTTGCACCTAATGCTTGGTCAGAATAGATTTCATAATCCGTTCCACCACCATTATCATCAATGTACAGATCAAAAGTTTCTGCCGCACCAGCAGTTTCACAAATCGAAATTGAAAGAACAGTATAAGTGTGTCCACTTACACCATTAATTAAAACACTTTCTGAATTTGATACACCAGCCGTATGCGATACTTTTAATACTTCACTTGCCATATTTTACTCCTTAAATTCCCAATACCATTGCTTTTGCTGTACTACAAGTTGATGGTATCCAATCTGCAGAAACCGAACTATCTGTCCAATCAACAGTATTCGCTGTTGTATTAATTAACCCTAATTGTATTGAATCAGAGCCATCATAAAATTTCAATGCATAAGCAGTTACACCAGCAGAGGTATCAATCCATAATGAACCAGCGGCTAAACTTGCTGGGGCAGAACTTCCAATACTTGTAGTGTTCAATGCTCCCAGAATATTGTTCAATTCCGTTCTAAAGGCGGAAAATCCTTGATTAGCAATACTAACATCTGAAACTTGCGACATATTTTCTTTTTATCCTATTCGTTTATTTTTTACAATCTTTTATGGTGTTAGTCCATAACCTTTTGCTACATAATCAAATGTCCTGTCAACACCACTTGCGCTTGAGTTTTTAAAAGCAATCGAAAACCCTGTAACACTTTTTGATGAGATTGTGAAGTAGTCTCCCGTTGCCATATTTTGTGCGGCAATTCCAAGTGATGGTGTGGCATAGAACGCATTGGAAAAGGTAACTGCTTTAGTTCCTGTTCCACTTGTAATATCAGCACCAGAGGCAGTTCTGTTTTCCAAACCCAACTTGACCGATAACCCTGTTATTTTACTGCTTGTCTTGTAATCATCATTTGTTAATCGTAATCTGAATTTTGCGTATCTGAATTGATGTGTCGCAGATGAACTAATATCTTGATAAGTTGTTGCGGCACCCAAACTTGAATTACTTACTGCCATTTGCACTTTATGAAATGCGTGTGATGGCTCACTCCCATCAAAAGGTGCTTTAGCATCATCAAAGAAAGCCACACCACGACCAGAATCAAATTGGTCGTACGGATCTTCGTGATCTAAAGTTATTGTCGGTTGAACTGTGCCATCAAATATCGCTGATAAGGAAATTGAATTGGCAAAATCATAATAACCAAGACCATCTCTATTGGCTGTTGAATAAGTTGGATTGCTTGTTGTATCTGTTCCCCCTAACTCAAAGTTTCCACTAGGCGAATCAAAATTCCCAACAGTATCGTCAAAATCGGTAATGGTATCAAGAGCAATAACAGTATCGCCACTTGAATCTTCCTTAACGCATAAGGGGTAAGTTGAATCCATTTGTGCGGCACTTGTTGAAAGAGATATGCTTTCAGTTGTTGTCGAAATATCGGTATAGTTAAACACACCAGCAATATTCGTATAAATAATAGTTTCATTAATAGATTCATTTCCTGTTTTGTCTATTGCCTTAATAAGAAATGCACCTGTTCGACTATTCACTATAGCATTATCAGATTTTCTTCTCGTCACCCTAATTAAATTCGTGCTATTATTCCAAGCGGCACTACTTGTCACATTTTGATAGCGAATTTCATAATACGCAATATCCAAATCCGTTTCAGCAGTTGGTGGTGTCCAAGTCAATCTCATTTGGTCACTTCCGTGCATTTCAATGGCAAAATCTGATACATTACTTGGTGGGTCGCTACCCCCTACAATAACTCTATTTCCTGTTGTATAAGTTGAACCTATACCTAATGAATTAATTGCCTTAACCCTTACATTATAGGTTTTGGTATCAATAACATTAAGCATTTCATAACTTAATTGTGTTCCTTTTCCTATAATGACATATTCTGAATCGGTACTTAATTTTGCCTCTACTTGATAATAATGAGCAAACTTATCAGCACTTGCCCCAACAAGTATCTCTAACTTTGTAATGACAATTCCATCAGCATATTCAACCAAAGAATCGGTTAATGTTAAACTTGCTGGTGCTGTCACAGAAAAAGGATTTGGTAATGTTGTATCTGGTATTGTAGCGGCAACAGTTTGTGTTCCAAAAGTATAATATGAATCTTGGTGTTCTGATAAGGTTAAATTTACTGTCATATCTGCATTTAAAACCAATCCTTGTACCCTAAATGCTTTCGCACTAAAGCTGGGTGTAGCGTGAGTAACATTTACAATATCGCCTATGGCTAGTTCCATTGCGTTTCCATCTGCCTTAATAACAACATCTAAACTTGACCTTGATCTTCGCAGAATAATTTCTGCCATCTCTCTTGCTTGATAAGGATTAGTTATTGTAGGAAAATCAAATCTTCCCTCTAACAACAAACCACCATCAGCAGTTTTCATTGTTGCGTGTTGATCTGCACTAGATTCGGCTGAATCATCAATAGGTGGAAATTGCACTTCATCTGATTGATAGTTTTTATCTGGATTAATGAAATTGACCAGAACCCTGTTGTATCGTGAATTTTTATTTTTACTTGCTACTGTTATTCCACCAATGATATTATCCTCTGTTAATGTTATCGAAGCTGACCCTGTTGTTTCAACAAGAATTTTATAGTTGCCATAAGTAAAGTTCAGTATGCCTCTACAACCTTTTATGATTTCCTTAACATTGTCTATCGCCTTGCGTGAAGTATCTACTACTGCGTGGCTGTCCATTAAATCAATTTGATCTGCGCCTGAATAAGGTGTGATATTAACATCACAAACATCACCAGCAGTTTGCCAATCAGCGAAATTAGAATCAAAATAACTGTTGGCTATTCCCATTCCAAAACGAGTATTGCGTAAATAATCCAATAGTTGATAAACAGGATTGTCGGAATACGCCCAAGTTGTAGTTGTATCTGCCCTATGAGAGCCACTTCCCCCTGTGATTGAGCCATCTAAATTTGGATTATATATTTTTTTTCCCTTAACGATTGCGTGAATTTTTGGTAAACTTCCAAATGCATCTCTATTCCAAGTAAACTTAAATGCCAAATAAGCTAAACCTCTTAATCTGTGAGAAGAAGTCCAACTTGATAAACCACCAACTGTTGTGTCATAAGTTTGTGAATCTAATCCATAGTGAGGAATAACTGTAATTAAACTTACAGCAGTTGAATCTGGGTCAGGTGCTTTATAATAATTATCATCATCTGCGTGAACTGTTCTGCTTGTGCCATCAGATAAATCACCACTCCAAGTAACAGCATTATCATTAATATATATGGTTGAAACATCATCTATTTCCCCTTCACCCAAGACCATTATCATATAAAGAAACTCATTGTCAGCACCAGATGTTTCCATAAAAACGATATTGCCACCCACTTTTCTTGTTCCATAAATAATCGGTATCGAGGCATTGGCAGAAAATTTATTCAATAAGACTCCTTTTGCATTTGCATCTTGTGGTAAATCGCCATAATCTGGAATATCAGGTATTGGATATATCCAGCCAATAACATCTTCAACAATATCAATTATTATGTCTATTACATCTGTAATAATATCAATAATATCATCAATAACATCAATAGGATTCCAACCACCCATTAGCTTAATCTCCAATTTGCACCCATATTTTCAAAACCCAATTTTTCAAAAAGTTTATCTGCATTAAGTTTTGAAGTTATGGATAATAAAATAGGATCATTGTTTGCAACAGCTTTTATCATATCTATTAGTTGTTTCATTAGTTGATAATTTCTGTATTTTTTTACAATATAAATTAATTGAATAATCATTACCTGTTGTTTGCTAAACCAATATTCAGATTTATTAAACATACAAACACCAATCATTTTATCAGTATCTAAATTTTTTACACAAATTATTTTTCCCTTTTTAAGCAATGTTAAAATAAAATTATTTAATTTATCATTATCCACCTCTGGAAAATTACATTTATCTAAATCTTTTTTTTTATATTCTTTCAAAAGATGGGCTATATCAATAACATCTTTTCCTGTAGCTTGATAAAAATTACAACTAGGCATCTGGTCTCCCCCATCTTAAATCTTTTACAGTTAAAGCGGCAAATTCCATTCCCTTATCGCCACTAAAAAATCTCTGTTGTGAATTATCGGTTGTAGTTCTTCCAGAGTGTTTATCAAAATTTCCCCAATGAGAAGTAACATTTAAAACCAGATTGGCTGTTTCGGTTGAATCAACAATTCTATATTCATCTATTGTTCCAAAGTATAATAAAAAAGGATCATCAATTAAGGCATTAGAACTATCTAAAAAACCTCTCCATATTTTAACATCATCATTTATAATATTTTCGGCTAATGCTATGGAAACAAATGCTTGATCTACTGCTGATAAAGCTATGCTTAAAGAATTTTTAGTCGGAGTATTTGATTCGGATATTCCTGTAATGCCCTTTAAATGACCAGAGGCAGTATAGGTTTGTGAACTTCCGCTAACATCTGAAGTTAAGGGAAATCCACAATTCGTTAAATATAGTGGAGTAGCAAATCCAATGTAAAGTAAAATAACAGGATTAATATTTCCTGTTGCCAATTCCGTTTTGACATCACTCGATAATCCCCTTGCCATTATATTGCCTCAATAACATCAAACTCAAATTTAATTAATGGATCACCAGAAGAATTGATCTGACCAGAGGTAAATTCCTGTATGTCGCTTGTTAAGTGTACTGTGAAAGGTATGGAATCATAAGTAACAGAACTGTTATTCGTCAGAGCAGTTGTTAATGGTGGCTCTATTGTTACAGTTGCGGCATTACTTGAACTCGTTACATCAGTTACAACCATATAGACTTTTGAGTGTGCGAACTTAATAAAATCCCCAGCCTTTAATCGTCCAGCACCATCACCAGCAAATGCATCCATAGCAATCGTAGTGTCAGCAACTGAATGAGCGCCATTAACTAATAATGTTCCTGTTTCATTTCCCAATGCGTTTAAATAGCTTGGAAAGGTAACTGTAAAACTTTCTTTTCGTGATCGTTGTTTAATCATAAAAGCCATAGTGGGTGCGAAATCTGTCCTTGTCATTAAAGGATAGACAATAGTAAAACTCCATCGTTGACCATCAACTTGTCGTCTATAAGTTTTGCCACTATCGGTTTGACTAACTAAAGTCTTTTGATTGCTCTTAATATTGATAGCTGTAAAATCTGTATTGGGTAATGCACCACTCATACTATTGCCATCCTACCTTTTTCATTAACAGCACTATTAATCATATTAACTATGACACCTCTGCTATTAACTAATAATTCATTAAATCCTCTTGCGTCAACTGTATTGATATTGAAATTAACTGTGACAGGTTTTCCACCTAATTGATTATTGGGTACTATTGTTCCAGAACGATCTGGTATAAATAACTCTGGACCTTTTTCGCCTACAATACTTGGCTGACCAACAGGTGGTCTCCCTCCTTCTGCAAATCCTTTCATTTTATTTACCAAACCCATACCAAAGGCAATACTTGCCCCAGCTGCCATTACTCCAAATGGCCAACCACCAAAATTTTTAAATGCTTTGAGTGCCGCTGTATAAACCCAAATCATTGCCTCTCTTAAAGCACTATTTTTCCACATTAAAACTGCCGCATCAACTGCCGATGAAACAGCTTTTCCTATTAATGCCTCTACAATCATACGAGTTATTGTCCTCGCAAAATCTTCGAATTGTAATTTTCCTGTTATTACAAAATCAGTTAACATTTTCTTTAAATTGGTAAATGCAGTTTTACCTATATCTTCAAATCGTTTTGTCATATTTCCAGCTTCGTCCATAGCTGTTGTCCAACCTGTTTTAAATCCCTCTACTGCCTTTTGTAATGATGTTAATTCTTTTTTAGTTTCTTTTATGTTTTCATTCAATGGAGTGACATCTCCACCTTGTAACCTAATTTGCATAATCATATCTAATTCATCAAAATAAGCCTCAACTAACTTTCTGTACTTTCCATAATTATCTTCTAATTCTTTTGTTCCAAATATTTTGCCTAGAGCAATTTTTGATGTTTCTTCAAAACCCTGTTTCCAATTTTCAAGATTATCCATCATATCTGGAGTAATATCTTGTATTACTTCACTAAATGCTTGTAGCTGTTTAGCAGTTTCATCAAATCCTAGTTTTTTCGCCGCTTTTGCAATTTTCTCTGTGGAAGAAACAACAAATTGCATTAGTTTTCCAAAAATAATCATAATTTTATCATATACCCCAGCGATAGCTACAACTATGAGTTTACCTTTAGTTCCTAAAGCTAGAAAACCTATTATTCCAAATACTCGTAACCAATTGGGAATATTATTTACAAATTTTATTAGTGAATTAAGACCACCCATAACAAAATTAAAAACAGGTGCGACTGCATCAACGATAGAGGCACTTCCTAATATTATCGTCTTTATGACCTCAACTAATTTCATACCAAAATTTTCTGCTGCTTTTTCAATAGTTCCAAAATTTCTTTTTAAGGCGACTTCCAATGCCTTTGCGTTTTCTTTTAAAAATTCGTAAGGACCCGCATCCAATAAAGATATTTTAAACAATAGCCATTTATCTTGAATCATAGAAACGACACCATCAAAGGTCTTTGCCATATCAGCTGAAGCACCAGCGATAGCAAGAGTACCATCTTTAAAGGAATCAATAATATGTTTCTTCGATGCCTCTGCTGAATATTGAACACCAGCCTCAAAACCAAGCATTGCCTTAACACCTCTTTCCCTGAATAAGTCGGCAGAAGCTATACCACTAGAAAAAACCCTTTGAAGTTGTTCTGCAGTTGTTTGAAAATCCAATCCTGAAACAGTTGCGATGTCACCAGCGATTTTAAGCATTTCGCCCATTTCTTCTGCACTATCTGATACGACTGCTAGATTTGCAGCTCCCCTTTGAATATCTGCTAATTGAAATGGAACTGATGAAGCAAATTTAATTAAACCCTTGAATGCCTTGTTTCCCTCTTCGACTTCATCAAATAAAAATTTAAACCTTACTTTAAGATTTTCTATTTCCCTACCTGTGTTAAGGAAATTTCGTATGACCATTGCGCCACCAAGTCCAACAAGAGCACCTTTTAGACTAAAGACAGTATTTTTAACTCTGTTTAATGAATTTTGAACACCTTTAAGAGCGTGTCTTGTCCTATCCTTTGCTAATATATCTATGCGAACTTTTTTTGTAGCCATTATCTTTTCATCTTGTTAATTCGTTCTTGCCTTTCTTGATCTTCTCTTTGCAAGTCAAAATAGGCGCACCACATATTAAACTCATATACAGGCATTTGCAATATTTCACTAGCTGATTTATGCAATCGGTCAGCTAATGCAAAAATATTATATATCTCTGGATTATTTTTTATTTTTTTTTAAGTGTCGGCAAAGATTCATCAGCAGTACCCATAATTTGAGAGGCAACTCTTGCAATGATATCTGTATCGGCTTTTATTTTGAATTTCATCTTGTGTTCAAGGTTGAACATCTTTTCGCCATCTTCGGTTAATGACTTTTCTATAATAACATCTATGAGAACATTAAGGTCGCCATCTGACGCACCCTTAAAAATCTTATTCTTTTCAAGCATATTGAATGGCTTACTATAAATGGCTTTCTTACCTGTAAGACCCCATTCCTCGACTTCAATAATTTTAGTATCAAGAGATTCAAATTGTGATTTGATTCCCTCGAAGAAATCTGTTTTTTCAGCCATTCAATTATACTGTAGTTCTAGTCAATACTCCTGTGCCTTGTGCTGAGAAATTTGATTTGATTGTATCATCTAAAGATACTGCGTGAGATTCTCCTGTCACTAAAGCAGTTCCAGACCAATAGTAGTCGCCTGAATCAGCACCCTCTGGGTAAAGATTTAAAGCAACTGAACTACCAACTGTTAATGCTTGTTGACCATTTGAATCTGTTTCATCAAAATGA
>VTLG01001583.1_pt1 | contig 10507 bp, 19 predicted proteins | sample 4694571 | NCBI WGS metagenome assembly VTLG01 (sample SAMN12604809, study PRJNA352737) | marine metagenome | biome: ENVO:00000447; feature: ENVO:00000209|ENVO:00000569|ENVO:01000036; material: ENVO:00002151; isolation source: viral sequences binned using virsorter ... | reverse complement strand
TACTTTATGAGATGAATAAATTAGATTTAGTTTAGTACCTTCTCCATATATCATTAAGTTGAAATACAACCTCTCTATTGTTTTCAGGTGGATTACAAGCCCTTGCAAATTTAAGTGCCTCTTCTCTAGCATAATCGTAGCTCTCACCTCTACGTTTTATAGCAACTAACATTTTAACAAGTTGTTCATGTCTATCACCTTTACTTGCACCATAGTTATAGTTTCCGTTATAATCTACTTTGTATGTTTTTTCGTAATTTATTATATCCTTTTTTGGTTTTTGCAGAGAAAGTCGTTGTCTTACTTGCTCTTTCGTGTATGGTGATATGCGTTTCATGTCTTGTACTGTTATTGGGTATTTGGAATTTTTATTGTGAAAAAATCCAGCAACTCTCATAACTCTTGGCAAGTCTTTTACTTTTGGATCTGAATTAAATTTGTTTGCAAGTGCTTCTTGATACAAACTAAAACTTTCAAGTGGCATATCAGAAACTAACCAGTAACAATGATACTTCCCTGGACTTGTATTAACAATCAAGTGAGGCTGTAGATCAAACTTATTTGGTAAGGGTACTCCATCTAAGTCTATAAATACAGCTCTCACTCGTTGTATGTGCCTGGACGTTCTACCAAGGAGGTTCGTTTCGTTTACTGTGAAAAATATCCCTGCACCTCTCATATTAAGATCTGCTATTTCATGAAAGTGTTGCTTTATTGGGCCATGAAATTGCTTAATAAGAGTTTTATTCCTGCCCTTATCACAGAAAGTTTGGAAAGTATGACTGTCCCCAAACATAGACAAGAATTGAGCGTAGGTTGAAAGGGAAGAATAAAAAGGTTGAGTGTAGGGATTATTTTTCATCTGATCCCCACCTTTTTTTCGCACCTTTCCTACCTGCAATAGATTTTCTTTTTCTGTTTAATGCTTGTTCTTTTCTCTCTTCCTCTGCTTGTATGCAATACAAGTGATCGTTCTCAATAAAAAACATATGTTGTATGCGAGGCCATACCTTTTTTATTTTATCTAAACTACAGTTACACATCCTAGCTAAAATTTCATAATCAAAAGGAATGTTGTAACCTACCCAACAATGACAATACAACAAAACATACGCACCCTGCTCCTCCAAAGACATCTTCAGTCTGCCTGGGCTACTAACCCAGTCGGATGCGTAGAATTGAAACGCTGGACTCTGTTCTATATTTAAAGATTTACGCATTTATCTATCCACCACTATTTAAAATAACAAATCAACTAGGTGCTGTCAACATTATCTTGGAAGAAGTTGAAGATGAAGGTGAAGATGAAGGTGAAGGTGAAGAGCTATCTTTTGCTATCGTTTTGCTAATGGCAAAAAAATGGCTGTGCTATAGCTGTGCTATGTGGGTGTGAGGCAGCAAGGAAGATAGACAAGGAGAAGCCACCCCACACTATTGTTTTTCAAGGTCAAAATTAAGATCAGGTCTTATGTATTCTAGTTTAAAATCTCCTAGCTGTGCTATTTGAAATGCACGAAACAATGGAATTACAGCCCATTTTGACACAGCTGGATGGGATATATTCAATAATTTAGATAATCTTCTCCCACCATAAGTGGCTACAACTTCTTTTTTTCTGTGTTTAGCCAACTCATATAGATCCATACTAAAGTATAAGGCCTATTTACCAAAAGTAAATCTTTATGTATACTAAATTAAATATAGGAGGTGGACACAATGTCTATTATTGCAACAGCAAACAATACAGAAAAATTTATTGGTGTATCAACAGGGGTACACAAAGCAAGATGTGTTAGGATGATTGATCTTGGCACACAAAGAAACGAATATCTTGGGGACGTATCTTTTAAAAGACAGATACTTGTAACTTGGGAAGTGCCAAGTGAACTTAGTAACAATGGTGAGCCATTGATGATAAGTAAATTTTATACTTTATCATTGCATGAGAAATCTAATCTTGGCAAAGATCTTACAGCATGGAGAGGTAGGGCATTTACAGAAACAGAAAAACAACAGTTTGATTTGACTGCTCTGTTGGGTGTACCTTGTATGCTTAATGTGGTTGAGGGGAAGAATGGTAATACAAAGGTAGGATCTGTAATGCCTCTACCAAAAAACGATACATTAGAGCCACAGTTTCACGAAACCTTACAGTTTAATATAGATGACTTTAGAGGTGGCCAAAATGATGCCTTTATGGCCCTCTCAGAGGGTATTAGGAATATCATTCTTAGGTCAAAAGAGCTAGAGAACATGAATACTGATATGGGTGATGAAAATAATGGTGCTGATATAGGAGATGTACCCTTCTAATGAAACTAACTAATCATTCTAAATTACCAGAAACTATTGTACGAGCAATAGAGAATGATCCTTACAGTTCAGAAGGCTCTGACATATCTGTAACTAGGCTTATAGCACCACCTAGAGTAAGAGTGTTAGAGCAAAGACATTGGGACGAATTAGAAGAAGATGTATCTGATAAAATATTTACACTTATCGGATCATCTGTGCATCATGTGATTGAACGAGCAGTATCAGAAAACGACATATCAGAACGCAGATTGTTTGTAGATATATATGACTGGACGTTAAGTGGTCAGTTTGATTTACTTACAGAGTCTGGAGATCTTATAGATTTTAAAGTTACATCTGCATGGTCTGCACTTGAAGCTATGGAAAAAGGTAAGAGCGACTGGGAAAGACAGCTTAATGTATTAGATTGGCTAATAAGAAACAACGATCAAGAGCTAAGAAACAACAAAGGCAAAGAGCTTGAAGTAAAATCTATGTATATCATGGCTATTTTGCGTGATTGGTCAAAGATGAAAGTAATGACATCTGACAACTATCCACGAAAACAAGTCATAATGATTCCTATAAATAGATGGACACCACAAGAACAAGATAAATATGTAGAAGATAGAATTAAATTACATCAACTTGCAGAACAACAAGGTGAGGATCTTATGGTATGCACTCCAGAAGAAAGATGGAGAAAAGAAACTACATATGCTGTTATGAAAAAAAATAGAAGGACAGCAGCTAGAGTCTTGCCCAGTAGGAAAGAAGCTATGAAATGGATAGAGGACAATCATTTAAAATATAACGTAAACGCAACTGTTATAGAAAGGAAGGGCCAAGATGTCAAATGTGAAAACTATTGTAGGGTTAAACAATTTTGCGATTACTTTCAAAACACAGCATTCTAATATGGATGTTCATTTTAGTAGTAAAACAAACGAATGGTATACTCCACAATATTTGTTTGACAAATTAAATGATAAGCATAATTTTAATTTAGATGTTTGTGCAACTGCAGAATCAGCAAAATGTAAAGAATATTTTACAATTAAAGAAGATGGGTTAAAACAAAACTGGTATGGTACTTGTTTTATGAACCCACCTTATGGTAGAGAAATAAAATATTGGATTAAAAAAGCATACGAAGAATCTCTTAGAGGAGTGAAAGTAGTTTGTTTGATACCTGCAAGAACTGACACAACATATTGGCATGAATATATTTTTCCTTATGCAAAAATTGAATTTTTAAAAGGAAGAATTAAATTCGAAAATGGTTATGGAGTTAAAAACTCTGCACCATTTCCAAGTGCTATAGTTATTTTTGGAGAGAGCATAGATTGATCGGTAGTGCCACTCTCGTATGCTTTCTTCGTTGTCAATCTATGGGTAAACTATAACATATGTCAAAGAAAATTGTAAAACCTTTTATTGCAACCAAAGATCCAATGGTAAGAGATATACTACACCGTATGTCTGACAGATCAGATGAGGGCCTTACTAAATACAAAGTAAACATGGAGATGGCAAACAAACCTTTTGGCAAATGGATAGATGACGTGCAAGAAGAAGCATGGGACATGATTGTGTATTTAGAAAAGGTAAGGCAAGTCTTAAAAAAAGCTAAGATAATATAACTGTTGATAAATGTGGATAACTTGTGGTAAAGTTATTTTGTGAATAAAAGAGTCTTAATTATCAGCGACTTACACATTCCGTATCATCATAGAGATGCTTTTGCATTTCTTAAAGAAGTAAAAAAACAATACAAACCAGACTTTGTAGTCAACATAGGAGATCTACTTGATTTTCATGGAATGTCTATGCACGACCACGATCCTGATTTAGCATCTCCTGGTGATGAGATGACAATAGCTAAAGAGTATGTCAAAGAACTAGAATGGATTTTTCCTAAAGTTGTCGAAGTAGAGTCTAACCACAGTTCTATGGTATATCGTAGGGCATTGAAATCTGGTATGAGTCGTCAGTTCTGAAAATCTTATGGCGAGTTCTTAGGCACAAAGAAATGGACTTGGGTAGATGATCTTGTTATTACATTGTCTAATGGTAGACGTTGTTTGTTTACACACGGCAAGGCTGCAGATGTGTTAAAGGTATCACAATCTATGGGTATGAATACAGTACAAGGCCACTATCATACTAAGTTTTTAATATCATGGTGGGCAAACCCAGACAATTTGTTTTGGGGTATGAACGTAGGATGTCTTATAAATCAAAAGAGCCTAGCATTTGCCTATGCTAAAAATTTTAAAACTAGATTTATACTAGGCTGTGGAATTATTATTGATGGTATTCCCAAACTATTGCCAATGGTCCTTGATGACAATGGCAACTGGATTAAAAAAATAGTTTAGATCCAATATAGTAAATAGGAATAAGCTCCAAAGATTACAACTACATATAATTTTTGTATAACTGAAAAACCTTTCCATGCTGCTTTTACAGATTTCCAGAAATGTTTTTTAAGTGCATCTCCAATAACTTCTGCTGCATCTTCAGTAAAGTCTTTTAGCTCTTCTTTAATTTTATCTTTATCTAAAGCCATGATACCTCCTTAATTTTTTAGTGGGTTTTGTATTGTAAATCTAAATTCATCTAATTTAGTTTCTAATACAGCTACTCTTTTTTCTAGTATAGCTATTTCTTTTTTCATAGCCTTTATTGTTTTTGTAGATTTAGATTGTTCTAGTTCATCAAGCCTATTATTAAATACACCCCATGCGTAGAAACCACCACCTATCGTAGTAACAATACCAACAAGTGCTATATACTTTTTAAGTGTTTCAAATAAATCCATTATGCCTCCATCAACTTTATATATTTTTCTGCTAATTCTTTTTTGTTTTCCATTCTTATAAAACCTTTTACAATGTTATCAAGATCAGCGTCTGTGTATTTATCTTTTACACCTGCATATTGTTGCACAACTTTTAGATATTGACCTGTGTCATTCTCACTTGGAGGTGCATATTGATTTATCATAGCTGCTAGATCACCATTAAATCTTCTTAGTTTAGTTGTAAGATCTAATTTTAATGCTCTTATGCCTAACTGTGGTGTTTTAAATTTTGCAAATCTTTTATTAGGACCATAACCTTCACCTTCGATTTCTCCATCAAATCCAATACCTGCTTCTATATTTCCAGGATTGTTAAATTCACTAATACTTGTGTCTATATCTTGTCCCAATAAAGTTTCCATTAATAACCTCTTAGCTGTCTAAGTTCTTGTTCAGCTATCTTTCTTTTTATTGTAGCATTTCTAAGATTGTTTTGATAATCTTTTACAGGATCATTCATAGATATAGCTACAAAGTTTGTATTATCATTATAAATCTTTTTGCCATACTCATCAAGTGTTCGTAGATCCTCGTAAGTATTGCCTTCATATATCTTTCTGTTGTCTACATACGCTTTGTTGTAGCTAGATAAATCTACTTGCTCTTGCACCATGACTTGTTGAGCTATAATGCTAGTGGCTGCTAATTGTTTCTCTACGCTTTTTATCTTTACGCTAACCTCTGCTTGTATAGAGCTTACGCTTACAGATACTTCTGTAGATTCTTCTTCAGCTACTGCCACTTGCTCGTTATTAGATGGTTCACTCTGAGGTTCTTCTTGAACTGTTTCCACAGGGGTACTTTCAGTCGGTTCAGGTTGTTCTTCCATGAACTCTTCTTCAACTGCTGCGACAGTAGCCTCATTACTAACCTCTTCTTCCTCGGGTTCTGGTACAATCTCTGGTCCTCCAAATACTTGTAGTATTTCTACCTCTTCAAACTCTTCTTCTAGTTCCTCAAAGGTTTCAAATACTTCTACAATTTGTTCCTCTTCAATTATAATGCCCATTTCTTCTAATGCAATAGGTGGTGGTAATAATTCAAATTCTTCTATTAGTTCTTCTTCTACAAATTGTTCTTCCCATTCCTCAAATTCTTCTATAACTTCATATATTTCTTCTATAGTTTCCTCTGGTATTACGATATTATTGTATGTCATTGTAAGTTTTGCACCAAGAAGATTAGGTCCACCTAGGTTTACATAGCTACCTTCATCTACCCCTTCCCATTCCCAATAGAACTGGTTACTACCTGCACCTGCGTAAGTAACTGTGTCTTCATACTTATATGCGTTTGCACCATAACCAGAATCATTATTTCTAGTTTGATTTACAGTTGCAAGAACCGAGCCATCTTGATCTAATATTTGTACTGTTGTTGTATAGCTGTCTTGACCTGCTCTTGCTTGACCACATTGATATGCTGATCCTACCCATTCACAGTTTTGCACTATGGTTGTAGAGTTTAATGTTATACCATTATCTAATTTATCTTGCGTTGTGGTGTCATTATTTGTTACAATATTAAGTAATGAGCCAGTATAGTTTATACTTCCTCTACCTGTTGTTTCTAACTCTTGTCCCCAGTCTCTTATATTTCCTTCAACTGTAAAGCCATTAGTTGTTACATTAGGTATAGAACTATCAACAGATTGGTAGTTACTTGCGTTTCCAGAACCATTTGGCAAAAGGTTTCCAGTCGTTATCTCTTCTGCTGTTGCTGCCCACGCTATCAAGAATGCAATTAACAACAAGTAGCCACATTTAATCATCATCTCCATATAAATTATACTCCGTATCTATAGGCACAAACTCTGTTTTGTTATCTATAGCTGCTCTTCTTTTAAGTTTTTGCACATAAGTATCATAATCTGGTCTTTCTATATCATATTTTTTCCATTGATCTGTGGCATCTTTTCCTATCTGTCCTTCAAATGGGCAAGGAGTACCTGCGTGTTCCATGGCAGAAAACACTCTATCGTCTTGACAAAGGATTGCGATTGATGCAACTCGCATATTAAAGTCGTACAATAATTTTGATAGTTTCATCCTTTCACAATTCTCGTCAACAACGTATGTGCCACCCGATACTCCAAACCCCGTTACCTGAACTGCACCAGACACGCCTACTATACATAGGTCCTGGCTGTATGATGACATAGAAGGTGCTGCTGCAGTATTTACAGGTATCTGTTGAGTCTTCGTGGTGTTACTCGTGCTATTGGTCGTGGTGTTAGTCTGACCTCCCGAGTAACTGTTCGTGGTCGTTGAAGTGTAACCACCCGATATACTCGTGTTAGAGCCAGAAGTATTGGTCTGATTAGACGTACTATTATCTGTTGCAAATGCTACCACCCCTGCAAAAAGTAATAATAATTGAATTATTGTATGTACTATATAGTTCATTTCTTACCAAACATACCAGCTGCTGGTTTAAGTCCATATATCGCTCCAAAAATACCTATTAATAACCATTGATACCATTGAGGTAATCCATTAAAGTATTGAAAGAATAGATCTAACTTTTCTTTCATCATGTCATCACCGAAAAATACTGCGTATGCAAGTACCAGTATAGGTAATGATACTATCACAAGAACAAACTCATCTTTCCAACCATTGTTGTTGTCTGCTCTTACTTGTGCTTGATATTCTATCTCCCCTTGTGCCATGCGATACATATGATTTCGCTCAGCCATAGCTTCAAATTTTTTAGTTTCTTGTCGTTGCTGAAATACATTTATTGCTGTTGAGATTACAGATCCAAATATTCCAAACATTAACTAACTCCTCTTAATAGTAACTCTCTCGCTACTATAATCATTTGTGTTCCTGCGATCACAGCAACAGTCCACAAAACTTTTTTAATAGAGTTGATATCATCTTCCATATGACGCAAATGATTTTTTTCAATAGTTTCCATTGACTTATGTATAAGTTTTATATCTCCCTTGATCCTTTCAATCTCTACAGTCAATTCATTATTCGTCTTCAACTTCGCAATCCTCGCATGGCTCATCACATTCGCAATGTTCATAAGCATCTTCAGCTTCTAGCTCTGTGCTATAGATATCATCATCATCTTCTATTTCTAATAATTCTTTTAGATCATCCATATTGTTTTCAAGATCCTCTATTCGTTTTTTTAAAGATTCTAATATATTACTCATGTTGCACTCCTATGGTTTTGGATATTTGTCTTTTATTTTTTTTACCTCAGCTTTCCAATTATCTATGTTGTGATATATCATATCTAGTTGCTCTTCCCAACTACCAATATCTTTTAAATATGCTAACTGCCTATCTCTCTTATATTGATTAGCATTATACTCAGCATCCATAATTTTACCTTCAGCAATAATTTGTTCTTCAGTAATGTTGTCTGGATTTTTTATCCAATTTATAGTTGATAAATCATTGTCCCATATCTGAAACTCAGCATTAGCACTTAATCTTTTTATTGCCCAAAAATAATCTGCCATTATACTGACACCTCCATTAGAACTATTTCACTCTGTGGATTTTGTACGTAAGAAGCATCACCATCATTAGATGCACGATTGACAAATACATTACCAGTACCACCTGCTGTATATGGGTTAGCACCTTGTATTTTATAAGTAACGCTAGATGCAGAACCTGGCGTATCAAGAACGTGTCTATTCAAACAATGTTGTCTGTGCTGCATTGGAGTAAGTGAGCCAAAAAGACCACTAGAAAAAGTATTAATTTGATTACCACTTGATGCACTACCTTCAAAATCAGTTAATTTTGTCGTACCTCTGAGAAGACAAAAGTAAGGATAAGCATCAATTTCTCCACCTGCCCAAATCGTTGTGTGAATTAAAATTTTGTTAGTAGTGTTAGATGGTGTAATTGAAGCACTCAATCCCACATCTACCAAACTAGCTGTGGTCTGTGCAAATTTTGTGCTTAGACTACCTCTCACTATTTGCAATATTTTGCCACCATAATTTCCTAGTTCTCTTGCTCTACTCATTACCCTGCTACCTCCATAACTGTAATTGATGATGCTACTCTTTGTATATAAGTTTGATCGCCATCATTACCACTTCTATTTATATATACTTCGTTTGCACCATTGTGTGTTTCAAACTGTACTTTGTATGTTTGTTCTGATGTTGATGACGGGCTATCTAAAAATGTTGCATGGTTACGAACAATACTAAATGACATATCACCAGCGTTGTTATCTATTTGTGCAGTTGCTCTTGCTCTATTACTAGCTGCATCTCCAACATAAATATTTGTAGAACCTCGTAACAAATACACAGCTCCCAAACTACCTGTAGATTCTGCTGTACCAACTGCAACATCCATCATAACTAAAATTTTATTTGATGTGCTACGAGGTGTAATTGCTACGGAAAGCCCACTAACGTCTACTGGTGATGTAGAGGTAGTTGCTTGTGTGTCTGTCTTTACAGCTTGTAATACTTGTAATATAGCACCTGCTGGTAGTCTAGCTTTGTCAAAAGTTCCAGATGTTACTTCACTTGCTGCTATGTTAGATGAAGAAAAAGCTGTAAAGGCTACTGCTTCTACAACATCTCCTGCAGCTAACGCTGAGGCAAATACAAGGCTGCTGCCATTACTTGCAGTTACATCTGTACCTACCACTTGTTTTACACCATTTAAAAATACGTCTACTTGTCCTGCTGTGTATGCAAGTGTTTGTCCTGCAGCATCTGAGCCAGTAACAGTTGTAGGTGTACCTGTAATATTAAATACAAATCTTGCAGCAGATTGTTGTCCACCGTCTGAACCACTATAACTAAAATGTACTCCTACTCCATCATTGTCAGAAAAAGTTCCACTACTTACCAAGTGAGTAACAGGCACTTTGGTGTAACCACTTGCATCTGTAACAGCACCACTAACTTTAAATGTAGCAAAGGTAGATGCTGTTCCTTCTTTTGTTACTGTTATTATTCCTCTTGCTACTGTATTAGATACGTCATCAAAACTTTGAACATAACCAGATATGTCTGCACCTGCATCATCTGCATCATCTATATAAAGGATAGATACACTAGATAGAGTGCCATTATTGAATGCAATTTTACCTGCACCTGGATCAGCGTCAGAAGTTGTGCTTTCAAATGTCATAGACAATTGTGAGTTTGTACCTGCTGCACCAGTTGCACCATCAGCTCCATCACTACCATCACTACCATTACTTCCTGCTGGACCAGTAGAGCCAGTAGAGCCAGTAGCTCCTGTATCTCCTTTATCACCTTGTCTAGTAAAGTGTACTGATAATTCATCTGCTGCTGAGAAAGTATTGTTTGATGCAATATGTGTTACTGCAAGTTTATTATATCCA
>VTLG01010305.1_pt1 | contig 10508 bp, 19 predicted proteins | sample 4694571 | NCBI WGS metagenome assembly VTLG01 (sample SAMN12604809, study PRJNA352737) | marine metagenome | biome: ENVO:00000447; feature: ENVO:00000209|ENVO:00000569|ENVO:01000036; material: ENVO:00002151; isolation source: viral sequences binned using virsorter ... | reverse complement strand
AGCTACCCCCCCAGTCGTTGAGAACGACCCTAACTAAAACAATGTTATCTAAAACAAATATCTATAAAAATAAAAGCTTTGAACCTTTTTGGAAAACTTATCTGGAAATACCAAAAAACATGAGAGTGATATCTCTGTCAAAAAAGCTTGCATACAACGAATTTATGAAATTAGATACAAAGACAAGGGATAAACTTAAACAATGCCTTGAGGCCGATATAAGAGCCAGAACAAAGCAATTAAAACAGGATAAGTTCACACCTTTATTCAGTGATGCCCACCGCTGGATTCGCAATGGCCAATATGAACAATATTTATTGACACTGGATAAAAAAGCACCTACATTTAGAAAACCTAAAACCACCCCTTTTTAACACCCTATGATTGCAACACCATTTGACTTGGACTATTTAAGCTCCAAAGAAAAAGAAAATTTAATCACAATAAAAATTCAAGAACAAGATTATTTTAGGATCTCTCAAGCTTATACAATCGCTGTAACTCTCTTGGCTCAACAATATCCATTACCAAAACATGGCCCTAAACCAGAGTGGAAATTAGAAAAAAGAAAAATTAATAGTAAAATGGCAGAGGATCTTAATGAATCACATAGAAGATTTCTTAAAGCTGGCAGGGAGTGGAAAAATGAAGAATTATAAAAGATCTCCGATTGATCGGGAAGTTACATTCAAAGCACCATACTATGAATGTCATGCTTGTAACGATTCTGGAATAATCCATAATTCTGATGGACTAATAAACCAACATTTGCCTGATTATGATATAGATGACTCAGGAAAACGCTGTAGTGGACAGGATTTAGCTCTCATTTGCTACTGTGTAGCAGCAAACGCAAAATACGATCAGGATAACCAATTAATCTGCAAAGGCTACAGAGAACTTGATGGAACTATTAGAAACAATACTGGTGTAAATCTCGATATTGATATTGTCAGAGAAATACATAACATCAGAAAAGAAAACTGGATAAAAACTATAAAACTTATGAATAAAGTAATTACTGATAATTTAAAAAATAAAAAAACTAAATTACCACCAGAAGTCCAAAAGGTTAAAGACCAATTAGCAAACTTCACTATCAAATCATTATGAATATTTCTGATCTTACAAAAATTGACAACAATTTAGCTATTGCAAAAAGCACTTCAGCAGAAAAAACCTACTTCCATAGAAATTTTGGTTTTATGATTGTTGGTTATCCTAATAATTGGAAAGATGTGTTTTGGTTAGAGGAAGATCCAGAGCTTGAACATTATTATCTACATTCTGCTCCGTATGATGATAATGGTGAAATAAATTTAGATCATAAACAAATTGTTGTTGATTGGTATGGCATACATGAGTTTCAAAAAAGATCTCTTGAAGATGAGGACAGAAGAATATCTGAAATTTGGCATATAAATGATGATTTATTAAATATGACTTATAGATATAAAATTATGAATCTTAAAAATTTAGTAAATTTATGAAAAACAAAGACTTTGACAGCTTCAACAATGACCGCATCTTGGCCGCAAGAAAGCGTGTTATTGACCTTTTATATCTTATAGGAAGTTGGGAAGAGCAAAAACAACAAAAACAAAAACCATGACCAAGTTAACAAAACAACAACAGCTTTCTTTTGAAAAAATTTCTTTAGCTTCTATAAATTTTTTAGTACAAGAAGCTTTGAGAGTTCAAAACAACGAAGAAGAAAAACTAAATCATCAAAAAACAGACATTTGGCTTAAAGAATTTTGCGACTTTTTGAAAAAAAATAATCTTTCTTACAAAGATATTTACAGTTCTGAATTAAAAAAAATTGTAAAACTTTTGTCATTTGCTGTTGAGCAAAAATATAAAGGTAATGAAAGTTTTTTTGAAAAGGCAGAAAGAGAGGGTATTGAAATTAGACAACAGTGGCAAAAAGAAAATTTATAAAATCGACAAAAACTAACGATTGACGCTACATTTAGAATAATAAAAATCATAATTCCATAGTGTCTAACGGCAGAACTAGCAAGAATGAGCATGAGTTCAGAGTGAACAAAGTTGCAAAGCTTTTGTCTGTTGGGACTGTTCGATCAGAAATAAGTCAGTTTGCATCAACTGAGTGGGGTGTTAGTCAAAGATCAATAGACAGATATATTCAAGAGGCAACTGTGATCTTAAAGCAAGACTTTGATATTGACCGCAGACAATTTACGGCTGAAGTCTTAGCTCAATACGCATCACTGGCAAAAGAGGCTAGGAAATCAGGGCAGCTTACAGTGGCTTTAGGCTGTATAAATTCAATGGCAAAGGTCGGTCAGGTGATGTCTTGAGCATACTGAACAGAGAAGGGTCAGTATTAGATCACATAGGTAGTAGATATGTTGATATTGATACTGATGAATTATTAGATCGTATAAGAACAGATTTGCACCCACCGCAGCAACAGTTCTTTGATAATCAGAATGAAATAGTTGGGCTTTCTGCTGGATATGGTGCTGGTAAGACAAGAGCTTTATGCAGTATGGCAGTTAAGCTGGCTGCAATGAATATTGGATTTATTGGTGCTGTAATGGAACCAACTGCCCCATTAATTCGTGACATTTGGCAAACAGACTTTGAAATGTTCCTTGAGCAGTATGAGATTCCATATACTTTCAGAGCTAGTCCGCTTCCAGAATATACTTTGCACTTCAAAGAAGGTGACAGTAAGCTTTTGTGCCGCAGCTTCGAGAATTGGTCTAGGATTATAGGTCTGAACTTGAGCCATGTACTTGTTGATGAAATAGATGTTGTATCACCAACTATTGCCGACAAAGCTTTCCCAAAAATACTGGGACGACTAAGGGCTGGTAATGTTCGCCAGTTTTGTGCAGCTAGTACACCAGAGGGATTTCGCTGGCTATATAACACCTTTGGTACAGACGAAGCTAAGGAGAGAACAGATAGGCAGCTAATCAAGATGAGGACTGAAGATAACCCACATTTGCCTAGTGATTTTATTGAACGTATGCAGGCCAACTATGACCCATCAATGTTGGCCGCTTACCTCAATGGTGAATTTGTCAATTTGACCACAGGAATGGTCTATTCTAGATTTAGCAGAGAGCAGAATATCACAAACATCAAGCCTGATATTGGCCTTGAACCGCTAAGAATTGGAATCGACTTTAATATTCAGAATACTAACGCAGTGATCGGTATTGTCCAAGATCAAAAATTGTTAATATTTGATGAGGTTGTGGCCGCATACGATACAGATGCTCTGGCACAAACCATTAAGTCCAGATACCCTATGAATAAGATTTATATATACCCAGATGCTAGTGGAGGAAACAGGAGTACAAATGCAACTCAAACAGACATTGAGATACTTTCTGGATATGGTTTCAGCAATCAAAGTCCCCGCAGCAACCCGCCAGTCAGAGATAGGGTCGCTTCCGTACAGGCTTTATTATGTAACGGCAAAGGGGAAAGCCGTTTACAAATCCATGCCAGTTGCAGAAAGCTAATTGAGTCAATGGAACTTCAGTCATACACAGAAAAAGGAGAACCAGATAAAGAGTCAGGCTATGACCATATGGCTGATGCTTTAGGGTATCTTGTATGGAGAGAGTTCAATCCATTATTTGCTAGGTCGGGCAAAGCAACAGGGATTAGAATATATTAAGAACATGATAGTATTGAGGGAAAACTGTGTATAGCTCACTAAATATTTACAATCAGCCCATAACACAAGCTGCTACCACAGTTGCAAGCCCTAATGCGGCATACCAGAGAATGAGTCAGTTCTGGGATTTGATTACAGATTTGAAGGAAGGTACATACAAGATCAGGAGTGAACATAGGAAGTATTTGCCACAGGAGGCAAGAGAAACAGATGATAGTTATGACGTAAGGCTAAGTAGATCAACAGTAGTGCCATATTTGCAGCGTATTGAAAAGATGCTGTCAGGTATGTTGGTTAGAAAGCCAGTAAGACTTGATGATGTATCTGACTTAGTAAGAGAACAGTTGTTTGATGTTGACCTTGAGGGTAATGATCTCAATGTTTGGTTATATAACACAGCAAGACTAGCAATAAGCTTTGGTCATGTTGGAGTATTAGTAGATGCACCGAAGGAAGGGGACAAAGCAAGGCCATACTGGGTGACATATACACCAAAAGATATTTTAGGATTTAGGTCTGAGATCATAGATGGCGTAAGGCAACTCACACAGTTGCGTCTATTGGAACAGGTTGTTGAACCAGATGGAAAGTATGGTGACAAGATTGTAAAACAGATTAGGGTATTGGAAAGGGGTAGATATGAAATCCATAGAAAAGATGACAAAAAGAACGAATATAAAATATTTGATGAGGGTGAAATGAGCATTAAAGACAAGATTCCCTTTGCTGTTGCCTACTCCAACAGAGTTGGATACTACGAAAGCCGCAGTCCTTTGTATGACATTGCAGAGTTAAACCTCAAGCATTATCAGATACAGTCTGACTTGGACAATATCTTGCATATCAGTTCTGTTCCTATGCTTGCAGTCTTTGGATATCCAAATGCAGATGAGATAACAACTGGCCCTAATGAGGCACTATCACTGCCACCTGAGTCACGCATGGAATATATCAGCCCATCTGGTGATAGCTATGACAGCCAGTTCACAAGATTAAAAGATATTGCAGAACAAATCAATACATTGTCACTGGCGGCAGTGCTTGGACAGAAACTTGTAGGTGAGTCAGCAGAGGCTAAGAGAATAGATAGATCACAGAATGACAGCACAATGATGGTAATTGCACAGCAAATGCAAGACTTGATTGATAACTGTTTGAAGTTTCACAGCGAATATCTCAATGAACCTAATGCTGGTAGTAGCTTTGTAAATAGAGATTTTGTAAGTGCAAGACTAGAACCACAGGAGATAACATCATTACTCACATTGTTTACTGCTGGAACTATCAGTCAGGAAACTTTACTGAAGCAACTATCTACAGGAGAAGTTTTACCAGATGATTTTGATATTGAAGAAGAGATAGAAAGTACACAGCAGGGAGGTCTTACGGAAGTAGAGCCACCAGAAGAACCTGACGAAGAACCAGAAGAGGAGGAGGAAGAGGGAGAAGAATGATAAATGAGTATTCCAGAGGTATTTTTTAGGGAAACTATTGATCTAAATAGATTTAGTAATGCTGTTGCCAAAAAATATGCTATAACCTACAACAAAATAATTATCAGGGCAGCAAAAAAATTAAAGCAAATAGAGATCAAACAAGCAAAAGCTGGTGAAGCTGTTGTCATATCTCCCCAAACAAGAAAAAGGTTAAGGGCTATCATTGCTCAAGCAAAGGCAAGCTTAAATACTTGGTCAGGCAAAACAGCTATTGATTTTAAAAAAGAGTTGCAGGGTGTAACAATCTTGCAAAGAGATTTTATTGTAAAAGAACTTAAAAAGGTGACAGCATCTGGAAACGTACCAATAAATAGTGTTGCGATAAGTCCAAAATATGCAGATTCAGTAATAATGAAAGACCCTACAAAAATAAATATTTTTACGACAAAAGAATTTAAAGAAGATGCTTTTCGTGAATTTGGTGCTGGTAAATTTCAATTAACTTCAACTCAAGGTGCAAGTATTACATTGCCAAATGGAGAAACAGTAAACAAAGCATTTAGAGGTATAGCCACAAAGTCACAAGAAAGGTTAGCTCTTGCTATAAGGTCAGGAGTTTTTTCTGGTGAAACAACACAACAAATCGCAAGACAACTTGTAGGCAAACTTGATTTTGCAGATCAAGGCCCATTGACTGTAAAACAACTTGCCTTATCTGGTGGTGAACTCACCAGAGTTGCAAATCATCAATTACAAACGATAGTAAGGACATCTGTTAATCAAGTACAAAATCAGGCATCACAGGCTGTTTACGCTGCAAATAGTAAGGTTGCTCCAAAATATGAATATGTTGCAACGCTTGACTCAAGAACAAGTCCAATATGTAGAAGGCTTGATGGTAGAAAGTTTGAATACAACAAAGGCCCTACACCACCACAGCATTTCAACTGCCGATCTACTACAGTTCCTGTTATTGATTACAGTGGACTGCAAAAAAAATATCCTAGTCTAAACAAGCCACCACTAGGCAAAGTTGTTACTCGACCCACAGGAGAAGGGACTGGTAGAGTACCACAGGGGACACAATATGGTAATTGGCTTTTAGGTCAAGATAAAAAGATACAACTAAAAACTTTAGGAAGTGAACAAAAAGTAAGAATATTTAAAAAAATTGCAAAAAAAGAAGGCTCTGGACAAGCTGCAATCAGAAAAATGATAAGGGAAGACGGTAGCGAAAGAACACTTGAACAGCTACAAAGAATATATACATAGAAGATCATGCCATTAAAAAAAGGTAAATCACAAAAGACTATCTCTGGCAACATTCGTTTGCTGATGAAAGAGGGCAAGACATTAAAACAAGCTCAAGCAATAGCTTTATCAACTGCTAAAAAACGCAAAAGGAAGTAATATAAAGACAGCTACTTTTATTGTTATGCCTTCACACTATGGTTCAATGAAGCCCAAAGGAACAAAGAAAAAGAAAGTTAAGAAAGGAGGCAAAAAGTAATGGGATATATTTTCAAGGTACAGGGCGAAGAAGAAACAAAGAAGCCCAAAGAAACTAAGCCAACTGCCAAAAAGAAAACTAAAAAGTGACTAGAAAACTAAGGCGAGTTCCAAAGGACAAAAAGACAGGTATTGCAAAAAAATACTTGTCTGGTTCTAGAAACAGGGCTGCGAAAGCGGCTGAGATAAAGCGAACTGCCGAAGCTTACAGAAAAGGAGAGTATATTGATATAAAAGCTGTACAAAAATCAAGGGTTGCCCAAGATGTCACAAAGAAAAAGAAGAAAACCACTCAGCGAAAGCGTAAAAAACGCACTTAAGAAAAAAGCTGATGGCACAAGGTTTTTTTATGGTGAACTTGCAGAGGTTTACCGCAAGGGACAAGGTGCTTATTTATCTGGTGGCTCAAGAAATACAACCATGCAAGCTTGGTCTTTTGGAAGAGTAAACAGCTACATGAGAGGTGATAAAGCAAGAACAGCAGACGCAGCTATCTATAACAAATATCAAAAAAGAAGATGAAGCTCACTACCAGACAAAAGAACACACTTGCAAAGCATCAAAAGGCTCATGGTCACACAAAGGCTCACATGGAATATATGAAACGTAAGATGAGAGAAGGGGTTTCATTTACTGAAGCACACAATATGGCAATGAAGAGGAAGGGCAAATGAGTGATCCAAGACTTAAAAGATTTGGATTGTCTGGTTTTAACAAACCAAAGAGAACCCCATCACACCCAACAAAGTCTCATGTTGTTCTAGCAAAAGAAGGTGATAAGGTTAAATTAATTAGATTTGGAGCGCAAGGCGCAGATACAAAGCCACCAAGAAAGGGCGAAAGCATGGCAGATAAGGCAAAACGCAAGAGTTTTAAGGCTAGACACGCTAAAAATATTGCCAAAGGTAAAATGTCAGCGGCTTTTTGGGCAGACAAGACAAAGTGGAGCTAATATTGTGAATAATTGTAAATTTTTTATTTATGGCTGACGAACCAATCAAACCAAATCCACCTGTAGATACAGCAGCGTTGATGGCAGAAGTTGAAGCACTCAGAAAAAGCAACAGAGAAATTTTAGATGACTACAAAAAAGCAAAGGAGGCGGCAAAAGCTGTACCACCAGATGTTGATGTAGATGCTTTGATTGCTTTCAAACAGCAGAAAGAAAAAGAAGAGCTAGAAGCAAAGGGTAGATATGATGAAGCGATTGCTAAACAAGCCCAGCAATATCGTGATGCAGAAGAGGCAAAAAACAAAAGAATCCAAGAGCTAGAAGCTAGGCAGAGACAGCTTGAAGTTGAAGCCCCAGCAGTGACAGCCCTTGCTGATGTTGTACACGATCCCCAATATGTGCTATCTCGCATCAGTAAGGATCAACTTGCAAGAGAGGCAGATGGAACAGTTGTTGTTGTTGATGGATATAACAGAACACCAGTGAAAGACTGGGCAATGACAAAAATGCCAGCATGGGTACAGAAGAACCCAAGACCACAAGGCGGTGGAGCAACGACAACTAAAGTTCAGACTGAAACAGTAGCTGCTGGTGAAAAGAACCCCTTTGCAAAGGAATCTTTCAACCTTACAGAGCAAAGTAGGTTATATAGAACAGACATAAATAAATATAATATGCTCAAAAACGCAGTTAGCGGTTAGTATAGAAACAACGTGGTTGTGCCATGTCAGAGGTTGTGCCTCGAAGTAAACATATTAATTAAATTCTAATGGCAACATTAAGATCGGATTTAATTATTCCTGAGGTGTTTACTCCCTACTTGATCGAAGCGACAACACAAACTGACAGCTTCCTACAGAGTGGGGTAGTGCAACCTTTGGCAGAATTAAATTTATCCGCAGAGCGTGGTGGCGATTTCGTCAAGCTCCCTTTTTATAAAGCAAATTTATCTGGAGATTTTGAAGTCTTAACAGATTCAACATCATTAACACCTAGCAAGATCACTGCTGACAACCAAATTGGAGTTGTACTTCATAGAGGTAGAGCTTTCAGTTCTAGAGATTTAGCTTCACTTGCAGTAGGTGGTGGCATAGATCCTATGGCTGCTATTGCTCAGAAGATGGCTGCTTATGTAAACAACCAAAAGCAAAAGGATTTATATTCTTGCTTAACTGGTGCATTTGGATCTATCAACGCAAACTCAAGTAGTTCAGCTTTATTTGATCTAACAATCGATAGTGAATCAAGTGATTCTCCTACAGTATTAAGTCCACGTCATATTGCAAGAGCTAAATCAAAGCTTGGAGATCAAGGCGGTAAGCTTACAGCAATAGCAATGCACTCTAATGTTTATGGTGATTTGTTAGAGCGTAATATGATTGATCGCATCTATGACAACACTGGAGCACCAGACGGAGATGCAACTGGTGGTAGCACAACAAGAGCTTTTGATGGCCCTAATGTTGTTGAGACATTTGGTGGTTTAAGAATTATCGTTTCTGACGATATTCCAACAACAGGTTCTGGAGCTTCAACTGAGTATTCAACATTCTTCTTTACACAAGGGGCAGTTGTTACAGGTGAGCAAGCACCAATCAGAACACAAACAGATAGAGACATTCTTGCTCTTGAGGAAGCAATGGCAGTGGATCTTCACTACATCTATCACCCAGTAGGTCTTAAGTACGCAGTTTCAACAGTTAACCCAAGCAGAACAGTTTTGGAGACAGTTGGTTCATGGTCGAAAGTGTATGAGACAAAGAACATAGGTATTGTTCGCGCAACAAACGTAAGTAATCAGGATTAATTATGCCATCATTATTTGAAGTTACTGCTGGATCTTTAGTAGGCCCAACAGATGGTGGAACTGTTACTCAGGCCACAAACAAATCAACAGGTGTAACTCTAAACACAGAGTCTGGACAAATCACAATGAACAATGCACAGCTTGACGCTGGCACAGAGGTATCTTTCACAGTAACTAACAGCAAGATTGCAGCAACAGACGTTGTTGTAGCTTGTCATGGTTCTGCTGGAACTGCTGGTTCATATTTGGTAAATGCAAATGCGATAGCTGCTGGTTCTTTTGCAGTAACAGTTTCAAACGTATCTGCTGGAAACCTTAGTGAAGCTATTGTTATTAACTTTGTTGCTCTTAAGGGTGCATCAAGCTAATGGCTATGTTCGCTTTTAGGCGAATGAGAGAACAAAATGAGGCTGTCCAAAAGGCAGCTTCACTTGTTCAAACTCTAGAAAAGCCAAAACCAAAATCTAAGCCCAAAAAGGTAAAACTAAATGGCGATAACTCTTGATGCTACTGTTGGCGGTGCTAACGCAAACACTTATATAGGTTTATCTGACGCAAACTCTTTTATTGAAGGGCTTGTTTTAAGTGATGATACCGCAGCATGGGATAATTCATCTACGGACAATAAAAATCGTGCGCTTTTTACAGCAGCCCAGAGAATTGACAGAGAGAAGTTCCTAGGAGCTAGGGTATCTGATACTCAAGCTTTAGAGTGGCCTAGATCAGGAGTAAGAAAACCTGACACATACACCAACTTGTATGGATTAAGCTTTCCAAATAGATTAGTTGCTGACTATTATCTTGATACTGAAATCCCAGACAGGGTAAAACACGCACAGGTCATCTTGGCTGTATATCTAAACAACAATAGGAACGGGCTAGAACTTAGCGGCTTAGAGGATTTTGCTGCTGTAAGTATTGGTAATATAAATGTAACCCCTAGATTTTTTGGGGCTGTGGGCATTGATAGGATTCCACCAATTGTTGACCACTATCTAATGGGTATTAGAATAGGTGGAAGAGCAAATTTATCAATCAAGAGGTCTTAAAGTGAACTACGGCTATCAATACCCAGCAGGGTTAATCATTACAAATACTGCAACCCACACAGGCAGATTTGGAAAGGTGCATTGTTTAGCAGAT
>VTLG01003309.1_pt1 | contig 10509 bp, 23 predicted proteins | sample 4694571 | NCBI WGS metagenome assembly VTLG01 (sample SAMN12604809, study PRJNA352737) | marine metagenome | biome: ENVO:00000447; feature: ENVO:00000209|ENVO:00000569|ENVO:01000036; material: ENVO:00002151; isolation source: viral sequences binned using virsorter ... | reverse complement strand
CTTTTGAGCCTCCCTCTTCAGCACGGCTGCGAGGTCGGGGTTCTCATTCTCCATTATAAGCTGTTGCGTCAAATTGCCAGTATTCCACGGATTTTCTGAGCCACCTGACACATTTCCAACAGGACTAGGCTTTGCACCCATTCCAGCAGCAGTACTTGGTTTAAAATGATGTTCCCAACCACTGCCAGGATTTTTGAGACTTGTGAGATAAGCTCCTAAATCTTGCTCTACACCACCATTTATGATTACTACTTTACCTTCAGCGTTTTTTTGTAACTTATTTTGTAGTAATGACAAGGTTTGTTCTGCGTTAATCGCACCAAGATTACTGATAGCTGCAAGTGCAGTTTGTTTGGTAGATGCTACTTCGTTAGAAGTTTTCATATCTTGTAACTGCTGAGACAAGTTGTTGATTTGTGCATCTTTGTCTTGTGCAGTTTTATTTGCTTCTTCCCAAAGAGTTTTGTACTGCCCTTGATCTTCTAGTTCTTTGGTACGTTTTTCTTCTTTTTGTTTGTAAACTTCATCAAGTTTACCTTTTATTCCTTGAAACTTTTCTTGTGCTTCAGCAGCTTCTTTTTGAGCAGCAGCTAGTTTTGCTTCGTATTCTGCTTTTACAGAATCTAAATTTGGTGCTTGTGGTTGTGGTTGTGAAGGAGTTTCAGCCACGGGCTGATCAGCAGGAGTCACAGACTCGGGCTGAACTACTTTTTCTTCGATTGCCATGAATTAGTCAGAAAGTGGACTTGTAGTTTTTTTCTTAGAAGGCTTTTTCTTAGCTTCTGGTTTTGGTGTCTCTGCTGGAGTGGATTTAACAGCAGGGATCTCTGCCAGTTGCCACTTATATGTTCCATCAGATTGCTGAACATAATCTAGGTGTTTGCCCATAAGTTATATGTACTTAACTATCATTGTAACAAACTATTCAGGTTTGACCTCATTTGCTGTTGGTAAAACTTCACCTTGAACAAGAATATCTCTAAATTCTTCTCTATCTATCACTTGCTGATCAAATAATGAGGTTAAAGCTGTAATATCTTGTCCAATTAGCCTTTCAATATCAAAATCTCTACTGATTTTTACTTCTGGTGGTTCAATTCCGACATATTCAGCAGATAAATTAAACGCTTTTTGTAATTTTTGCTCTAATTCCATAGAAACCATCGCAAGCATTGAATTTGTATCAACACGATCTAATCTTCTTGCATCAGCAGATTCAGCAACAAACTTCTGTTGACTAAGAGTACTAATGCCAAGAGTAGCCATTTGCATTTGTAATTCTTTAATTTCAGCAGATTGAGCATCAAAAGCACTAGAAGCTGGCTCTACATAATAAACTTTATTACCTGGCTGAGTTGCCATCGCATAATTTACAGATACAGCAAGGTCTTTGGTCTGGTCGTCATACCCTTCCATAACCAGTAGTGGTTGAGATGCAACGTGCAAACTATGGATTAAATCAGCTTGTCTTTGATAATGTGCAAGATTTAAATAAGCAATATCCAATAATGGTGGTTTGCTGGTCATATTATCTACTTTGCCAGAATAAATAGTAACTAAAGGTATTTCGCCCAATGAAAACTGTCCTGATTCTGCTAATTCAAAATCTTTTTCATTTGGTGTGCCCTGCATATTACCTGCATAAGCACCATCATTCTCTTCATACATATCTTCAACAGTTTCTTTTCTTCTAAATACACGATAACGCCCAGGTTCTATTACTCTCATTTGGTCGTATATCTTTTCACCGAAAGCACCGTCAGGCAATACAGCTTTTTCTGCAATTCTTACTTGAACAAGATTTCCGTAGTTTGCTTCTCTATCTAATCTCCAACCGTAAATATTAGTTGGATCGACTTCTATCCAATAAGGTCTGCGGTTTTGTGAACGCTCTTCAGCTAAACTTACTGCTCCTCCAGGTGCAGGATAATCTACAAGAATATGACTTTGACCATAAGTAAGAGAACACATCAATAATCTTCTTGCATATTCATCTAAATCTGACTTGCAACCGTCAACATCCATCTTGAACATCTCTGTCCAATAAGGATCTCCAACTAAAGATATTGGTTTACGAAGAACTAAACCTGTAGCTGCTCTTATTAATCTCTGAGTAAAAGGACTAAATACTGATCTGTTTACTCTTGCAAGGTAAGCATCATAATCTTCTCTTGGTTCTAATGGTAAAAATGCTTCACTATTTTCTCTTAAATATTCTGTGCCTTCACTAACAGCTTTCATTATCTCCCAACCTTTCATCATATCCAGTACAGCCCTATTTCTAGTAAAAGGACTATCAGTGCTACCAATATATGTAGTAGCGGTAATACTGGTTTTCAGCATACCTGGCAATGCGTATGTCATTTAACGACACCTCCATTTTCTTAATGCTAACGCTTTTCTGGTAGGTTTACCGTTAGGCTTTTTCATTGGCCCAGGCATACCCTTCATCCTTGCACAAAAAGATGCTCTTCTCTTGGCTGCTTTACTGCCAGGTTTTACTTTTCCTGTAACAGGTGCTTTTAAATTACTTCCTGTGGCACGGTTATATTTCGCACGACCTTTCGCAGTAAGTCCACCAGTTTTAGACTTTTCTCCTCTGCCTACACTTAAATTTACTTGTTTACGTTTCTTTCTCATTTGCCCACCTTTGCTTGTGCTTTTTTATGGGCTTGGGTAAAAGTATCTCCTACTCTCATTCTCCTCTTCATAAACTCCATGTGCTTCGCACTATGATGCTCAGAGTGTTTGCTCAATAAAGTTTTTTGGCGAGGAGTTAGTTTCACTTCTTTTTCTTTTTCTTAGAACGTAGTTTTTTAAGATCAGCAGCCGTAATCTTATCCCGTGGTGGGGCAACCCTAGCTAATTTACGTTGTTTGCCCGAATAAGATCCTTTTGGCATTAGATAGCAGAAGTAATATCGCCAGTTGTTACAAAACTAACTGATACTGTAGAAATATCTCCAACAGTAGAACTGAATGAAGTTCCTGTAATAATTCCGTTAAAACTTAATTTTTTAGTGCCTGATGTGTCTAAGAAAAGATTAAATGCAGCATCTCCAGAATCTTCTTGTGTTAATACATCTGAAATGATTTCAGCAGTATTATCTCCAGATGTTGCTGTATAAAGAAGATCAACTGTACCAGAACCAGAAATTAAAGATCCTACATACTTTCTTGACTTATCTCCATGAGCAGTACATTCAAGAGTATCTTTTGTTGTATCTAATGTCCAAGCTGTTGTAGAGGCTATAGCTCCTACTGATCCAGTTCCGTTATCAAATGCAACAGAGCCTTCTTCACCACGAAAAAATGCCATGATTTTAAGAAAATTTTACTTATAACAATATATTACCTTGAAACTGCGTTTTTCACAGTTATTTTTTCTTCTTTTTACGTCTATGTTGATAAGTTATCTTCTTACTACCTGTTTTTGCTCTCTTAAATCGTGCTTTTTCGGCTGGTGACATCTCTTTTGTTGTCTTAGGTGTCTTACTTGATACACGTTTACTTGGTCTGCAAGCTGGATAGCCTCTTTTTTCGCCTTTTTGACGACCACAAGGCTTTCCCGTCTTAACATCAACCCAATTTTCTTTAAACCAGCGAGTTAAACCGCCACTACTTCTTGCCACGTTTCTTAGTTCCCGTGCGATAAGTACCACCACGCTTTTTGTACTCTCGTACAAGCCATGCGTTAGCGTAAGCCGATGGATAAACAGCAAATTTGCGTTTAGCTTCTGCTTTTACCCTAGAGTATAACGCTTTATTTACAGGAACATTCGCCACGTTTCTTGCCTCCCTTCTTTTTCTTCTTCTTTTTCTTAGTAGTAGAATGGTACATAGTAAGAATTAGGTAGTTCTTAATATATTCTAAACGAAGTTTGGCCTAATGTCTCTGGTTTGGCAAGGTTGAATTGCTGAAGACATAGGTATCCGAAAGCGTCAAAAGCATGATCAACCCCTAGATTTTTATTTGGCATACCTGTATTTGGAGCGTAAGTCAGAGTTCTAAGTGATTTTATCAATTCTTTACACCTCGGATGTATAAAAGTTCGCCTTTCTCCGTTTGCATCAAGCAATGAAGTATTAACAGCAGTTATCTTATCTCTGATTTTCCAGGGTGATTTAGGACTCATAACAGTAAAACCATTCCTTCTTAAGATCGTATGGTCAGTAACACCAACTCCACTTGTTTTTCTTGCACTACCCGTTGGGTCAGGACACGCAATTACTCTTCGATCTACCCCATATCTTCTAATAACTTCTTCCGCAAAATCCCAAGTTGTTGCCCCACCCGTCAACATGATTTCATCAAACACATATAAGTTGTCTTCATGCTTAACAGCACAGATTCCTGCCATCGGATCTACGTTAAAGTCCAACCCGATAAGCAAAGGCATCAAATGAAAATCCTGTACTTCCTTCTCAATATTGTCATCATCAAAACTAATAGCTACTAAACCAGTTAAATTTTCAAAACTTGCTTCAAATTCTTGCCTAAATGTCCTCGCATCTAACTGACCTCTAGCTGCTTCGACTTCTTCTGGAGCGACATTACCCCCTTCAATCGTGGTAAAACTCCATCTTTGCCAATCATCTCGATCAGTTTCTCCACAAAAACACCACATATCATAAAACCAACTGGCAGTTCCATCAGGCGTAGAAATAAATAACGCCCACCCCTGTTTATCTGCTAAAGCTGGTCTTATGACTTCTGCCCATACGTCTTGATCCATAAATGCTGCTTCGTCTAACACCACCCCCGAAAGACTTCTTCCCCTCAATGCCATCGCATTTTCTGTTCCTTTTAACTCGATTGTTGACCCATTAATCAATTCAATTCTCAAATCTGTCTCATTTTTGCTCTTTATCCAGATTTTTGGCACTAATCTCTTTAATTCTTTCCACGCAATGTCTTTTGCCATGCGATATGTAGGAGCACAGTAGAAATATGTCTCCCCTGGTCGATTTATCGCTCCACGAATCAATTCAATACAGGAAAGGTATGATTTTCCAAATCTTCGACCAGCTACAAGGACACGAAATCGTTTATTGCAGTTAAAAACTTGACCCTGGGCATATCTTAAATTGATTTCTGGTGCGGTTTTTACAGGCATACACTAAAAAATAACAAATTTTTCAAGTATTACCCCCTTTTTATAGCCTAAATTCATATTTCTAGGTTATCATTCAATTAATACCTTATCTGATTGAGTCCGTGGCTGAATCGTTTATGTCTGGTTTTATCCCAGAAGAACAGAAACAACAACAAGAAAAAAGAAAAAGACGTTCTAAGTTTGCTTGCAATACAAAAGAGCATATTCAAGCTAGAAGTCAAAGGTTATATTCTCGTCAACTCGAGGGTAAAACAACAAGACAGCTTGTTTTAGAACACGCAAAGATTGAAGGCATCGCAGAAACTTCCGCCTGGAGCGATTGGAGTCGTGTAAAGCAATGGAATAACGAAGATTGGGAAAAAGATAGAGAAAATATGCTTCCAAGACTTCAAGCAATGAGAGTCAGACTATTCAACAAGGCAGTTTCAAAAGGTCAATTACAGACAGCAGCACAAATATTAGATTCATTAGGCAAAGTAATCGGAGAGTCAGTAGAGACAGTAAACATTCAAGCACCTGAACTATCTATAAAAGTAGAAACAAAGTAGTACATCTTTATTAGTAACGAAGATTACGGATATATATTTAGGTTCCTCGGAGCCTGATATGGCAAAAATTTTTTCTGAACCCTCCCCCATATACGCTCTAAGCAGCCTAGAAGAGCCTACAACAGCCTTCTGATGTCATGATGATGCTATAGTACCTTAAGATTTTTCGCTTCTCTCAGCCGATTCTGGAGAGAGTAATAATTACAACAAAATGTAAACATAATGCTTGCACTATTGCACAAGTATGCAGTAATATTTAATTAAATATACAACAATTTTTTAGATCCTCTCGAAACTCCTAAGCAAGTCTCAGCAAGTCGAGTGAACAACCAGAAGCGATAGATCTGGAAGGTGCTAAAGAAGGAAATAGAAACTTACTTTTCGGGCAAGGTTTTCCAAGATAAAGAAAATCGAGCAGACATTCCTTTTACTTCTAGGCTGTATCACTCACGAAAATAACAGGAAGCAAAGGAGCTTAGATCTTAGATCTGGTTTTCTTTCTCCCTCCACAGATTACTCACGAGCTTGGATCAGCCTACAAGTAAAAGGTATTTTACTTTTTACTTACTGTTCACTTATTCAAAAGTTAATTTTAAAATTATGACTTTCGCTTATCAAGTTACTCAATTCAACGGAATTGATTATTCTACTAAATCTCCTAAATGGAACCTAGTAGCAGAGCGTAGAACACAACAGCAAGCGTTGGCAGTGTGTCAGACACTCAATCAACGCCAGCCCTATTTTCACAGGGTAGAAGTTGTAAAGGCTGTTGAGCTTCCAAAGTTCACAGTATTAAAACCTGCTAAAAGGGAATCAGGAGCAATTACGATCCCTGCAAGTTTCAAAGTAATTAAAAAAAGAAATTGGATTCTTTCAATTCTTGGGAGGTTCTTCTAATGTCTGAAACAGAATTTGACATCTATTTTGCAGGAATAGATTGGGGGGAAACCTTCAATCTATTTCCAAAAGTAGAAATCACTTATGACCCAGAATATCAGGAGCTAACCAAAAATGAAGATTAAACTAATTTGTTTTTCTTTTTTATTCGGTTGCATTATGTGGTCAGGCTTTGGAATTTACCAGAGCCTAGACGCATTAACAACTAATTATTATTCAACTTTACAACAACTACAAAATGAAATTTAAAAAACTAGGAGCGAATAAAACGCTCCTTCAATTTCCTAAATATGAAATTTTCGTTTCTTATGAGACACCAGTTGCAGCCCGTTTAAAAAATGGAGATTGCATCAGGACAGAAGAAAATCATTCTAGAACGACCCAGAAACAAATAACACAATATTTTTCATGGGTCAAAGATAAGAGCAAAATCAAAAATGTTTCTCAATCTTATCTAGATAATTTATTAGGAGCTTAAAAAAATGTTTTTTAAAAATGTTGATTTTTCAGATTATCCACTAACAGATCAAGGCACGTTTCAGGCGTGTCTTGATGAACTAAAAGGTTCATCTTATGAAATGTTAAGTGATGATGAATTAAGAGTTTTAGCAGAATATAAAGCCGAAAAGTTTAAAAACTACATGAGGCCATTATTTGATGAAACTTTAATTACCAACGAAATTACTATAAAAATTGGGGAATAATTTCCCCTTTTTTTCCTGTAAAAATTTTTCATTTATCCTAAAAAATTATGACTATTATGAGTGGCCGAATGAATGGCAAAAAATCTTATGTAAAGCCTGAGGAGCTTATTGTGAATGAGTTAATCAGGGCTTTAGAAGATGGCGTTCCAGTATGGCGTAAGGAATGGACAGTTAAAGGTGGCTTCAGGAATTTATTAACAGGGAAAAATTATCAGGGTTCTAACCCTGCACTTCTCTGTATATCTTCTGCGGTTAGGGGCTGGCATCTTCCCTTATTTATTGGAGGAGGTCAGGCCAAGTCGATTGGCTGCCTACCTAAGAAAGGCTCTAAATCTGCTCGAATCATGCAACCTTTACAGAGGTCTTTTGAACTCAAAGATAAAGACGAAAATGGGGAGGTTCAATTCGGCTCTTACATGAGCTACAAATGCGTTCCAGTATTTAACGTGGCTGATGTTCGAGGAGTTGATGAAGAGTCAGAAAAACGACTTCAGGAGCTAATTGATAAAGCGGTCTTAACTTCTGCACCTAGACCTTTAGACGAACGGGTAAAACAAGCCCATGATCGTTTATTCCAATGGGAGCATCAAGTTAAGGGAGTCATCAAAGGTGGCGATAGAGCATACTATCGACCAACAACTGATGAAATTGTAATTCCCAAAAGATACAATTTTAAAAATGATGAATCCTACCTATCAACTTTCGCTCATGAGTGTGTTCACTCGACTATGAAAAGGCTTGATCGTAAGGACTTAACTTATGCTCAAGAAGAATTAGTTGCTGAACTTGGAGCTTATCTAATTTGTAGTAGGTTAGAAATTTCTAATCTTGATACAAAAAATCATGCGGCCTATTTGGAAGCATGGTGTCCAATGCTGAAAAGCGATCCAAAAATCCTTTTCAAATCACTAGCCAATGCTAGTAAAGCTGCGGATATGGTAATAGGGGAGCAATAGCTCCTCTTTTTCTTTTTATTAATTATGAAAAAGTACAAAGCAACCGACCCAGAAATGGTTCAGGCTCAAAAAGACTTAGCTAAGTTATCAAATTTATCTGATCGTGTAATTACTAACGATGAAGATTTATTTAAAGAGCTAAGTACAATCCAATCGAAATTATGCCAAATATCTGAAATGAAAGCTCATTTCATGCAAAGATATGAGGATATATTAGATGAACAATATCAGATAGAAACAAGGCTGGCTGTATTTCAACATGAAATGCTTCATAGTTTTGAACTGGTATTTAGATATTACAAAACAAAAAAGAAGGGCTTTAAATAGCCCTTTCTTCAAAATATTTTTCTCCTTTTAATTTACACCTAGTCCAGATTAATGTTCCATAAAGTTTTGAATCTTGTTTCATAGCTTTTGTTAATAGCTTATCCCACTCTTCAGAGGATAATTCATCTAACTTGTAAGGGTTATAACCTAACTGTTCGATTTGAAGAAGATAAGACTTAATTAAACTCATAATTTTTTATTAAGATACGATAATATCCTAGCATAGTGCATTGACAGTATCATAAATATGATGATATTGTTATGAAGTGTTCACTTATCCAAAACTTATGAACCAAAACGATAGAGACTTTCAAAAAGTCTTACAAGCCCTTACTTCATTTGATAAGAAATTATCAAATCTTGAGACTATAGTTGAGAAAATGGCAAAAGCTAATTACAACTATGCAACGAGCCAACAAGAATTAAACAAGCAACAATCTTCTCTTAATAAAGATTTAGGTGAAGGTATCAAAATGCTTGGTAACAGTATGTCCGACATTATTAGATTTTTACAAAAATTAGGAGGTAACAACTAATGGGTTTAGATATGTACTTAGAAGGTTCTTTTTCTACAAGAGCTTATAAAAGTCCTACTGAAAATGACTATAAAGCTATGCATAAAGGACAAGAAGTAACACTTGATAAGTCGTTAGAATTGCAAGAGGCTCTTACTGCTATTGGTTTTGAAGACGCTCCAATACAACATCAATGGAACCATTTTACTTATGTTTTTCCTATCATCACTTGGAGAAAAGCTAATGCTATACATAAGTTTTTCGTTGACGAAGTGCAAGATGGGAATGACAACTGCGAACGTCATTATGTTTCAAGAGAAACGCTCCAAGAGTTGTTAGATCGTATTACTATGATTCTTGATATAAAAACACCAGTTGCCAGAGAAATGAAGGCTGAAGAACTTTTACCAACTGACATTGAAGGTTGTTTTTTTGGTTCTAAAGAATATGACGATTGGTATTACAAAGACTTAGAAGATACTAAAAAAACTCTTGAAAAAGTTTTTGAATACGAAGAAAACGCAGAAGCAGGAAAATGTTTTGATAGCTTCTATTATCAATCATCTTGGTAAAAATTATGAAATTAGACCTAACCAAAAAAGAATCAGAAGTCTTAGATGATGTATTAAATTACATGATCGACTATATGCAAGATAGATGTTGGTCAACTCAGGATAAACTTGCGTTTGATCGTATCTATTCAAAACTACACGGAGCTAAAAAATGAGCCACCCAGTAAATGATGAAATTCTTGAGAATCTTTACGAAGAAGCTCTTGAATTAGTCACTAAGAAAAACAAGTATCAATATGATTCTAACCAAAAAGAATTAGAAGATGCTGCTGCCTTTATAGCTAAACAATGGTTTGAGGAGAGATGCCAATGAACGACCCAAAAGAAAAAACATACACAGTTCTTTGGGGAATGTGTACTGCTACATATTATGTAGTAAAAGCTCAAGATGAAGATGAAGCTATTGATAGATCAGGTTTTGATTATGACCCTGATGAAGAGTGGGCTATTCAAACTTATGAAGGTGATTATGTACCTGAAAACTGTCATTATGCTGACATAACTTGTGAAGACGAGGAGGAGGAGGAATGAAAATAGAAAATTTAACTTATCAAGATATTCGTGAAGCATCATCTAATTATTTAAGATCACTCTTAAAAGAAGATATTGATGTTGAATTACATGACATGATTTTTTATGAATTATTTGAAGTCAGAGAACAAAGGAGGTCTATTACATGAACATAACCGAAAGCCGTGACGAAGCCTTTGAAGCCATAGCAGAGATGCTACGCTCCAATATAAGGAAGTCGAAGATAGCTTCTAAACTTGCTGCTGATTATTGCGTTAGTGATAAGACAGTTTACAAGTGGATTACCAGAGTTGAAGAAATGTACGATATAGAACCTATAGAGTCTATTCTTCAACAACAAAAA
>VTLG01010304.1_pt1 | contig 10510 bp, 15 predicted proteins | sample 4694571 | NCBI WGS metagenome assembly VTLG01 (sample SAMN12604809, study PRJNA352737) | marine metagenome | biome: ENVO:00000447; feature: ENVO:00000209|ENVO:00000569|ENVO:01000036; material: ENVO:00002151; isolation source: viral sequences binned using virsorter ... | reverse complement strand
GAAATCATTTTGTGCTCGTATGGGTGGCATGAAAAAGAAGCTTACTAGTTCTAAAACTGCGAATGACCCAGATTCAAGGATAAATAAAGCATTACGTAAATGGAAATGTTAATTACATAAAAAGGGGAATAAATGGGGAATAGTTTAGATAGTGTATTTCAGGGGATATATAAATCTATTGTTGAAGCACAGAATACAATTGAACAACATTATGTAGGGGAAATAAAAGAAGACTACTTCGATAAAGATGGAAATCCACATATGATGCCTATACAACTTCCAACTGGTGAAAATGGAGAAATGAAGACAGTAAATATACCTGTGATTACATTAGTGCCTCATAATGGTATGGCAATCAAAGAAGTTGAAATTGATATGAAAGTTGCATTATCTCCAGGAGAATCAGAGGAAATTAACAAAAGTGATGCTACTAAAAAGAAACCTAGTAGGATTCGCAGCTTTTTAACAGATTTAAGTAATAGAAACAAAGGTCATGAAATGGCCAAGATTAAAGTGAAATTTAATGGGCAAGATGCCCCAGAGGGGATAGCACGCATTAAGGATTCACTTATTAAAATAATACCAAACTAATAAGGAGAATATAATAAAATGGCAACACAAGATACTACAGTTAAAGCTTTTGTAGGACTACCTATAGAAGACTTGATATGCGCACCAATACTTGGCGCAGCTAAAGGACAAAGAGCTTTAGCACAAGAAACATTAAGTTTCGTTAATGATTTGGCGTTTTTACCAAAGGATAATGAAGATGGCTCTAAGAATGCAAATATAATTAATGTTAGCCTAGATAGATTAACAAATTCATCAACAACTGGTGAAGTTGCACATGTAAATCAAAAAATTCAAATGCCTATGATATCTCTTGTAAATATACCAAATTTTGCAATGGATACTATGGAAATTGATTTTGTAATGAGTGTTGGACAAGCTTCATCAAATACAGACACATCTTCATCAAGTACAGATACAACTAGCAAAGGAAGCGTTAGTGGTGGTGCTTCTTGGGGTTGGGGACATGTAAGTGCATCAGCAAGTCATAGTGTAAGCGGTCATGTTGCAGCATCTAAAACAAATACAAGAACAACTGATTTTAGTGCTAAATACGAAGTACATGCAACAGCTAAACAATTACCTCCAGCAGAAGGAATGGCTAAATTTACACAAATAATGGCATCTGTAATTGAACCAGTAACTACATCATCTGAAGCAGGTACAGTGTAAATAATGGCTAATTTGAATCTTAATGGCGATGTTTCTAAGAATGAACAAATTCTTGAGATGGCTTATAAAGATTTAATTGTTTTTGGTAAATTATTTTCACCACAAGACTTTTTAGCTTCAGCTACTCCAGATTTCCATATAAATGTAGGAAAACTACTTTTAGATAGGGATATACAACAATTGGCTCTTGTCTTGCCTCGTGACCACGCAAAGTCAACCTTAGCAGCATGCGCTGTATTACATAGGTTTTTATTTGCGACAAAAGAAAGCCCAGAATTCATCGCTTGGGTTGGCGAGGCACAGGACCAAGCTATTGATAATCTTAATTGGATATCTACGCATATATATGAAAATCCTGCAATACATTACTATTTCGGTGACTTGCAAGGAGATAAATGGACTAAAAACGAAATTGTATTGCGAAATAATTGCAGAATGATTGCTAAAGGAGCATCACAGCGACTACGTGGTAAAAAGCAATTATCTACAAGATATACTGGAATTGTCTTAGATGACTTTGAATCTGAGTTAAATACTAAAACTCCAGAGTCTAGGTTGCAAATAAAGAATTGGGTAACAGCTGCAGTATATCCAGCTATTGATTTTGATAAAGGCGGGTTTTTATGGTGTAATGGAACTATAGTACATTATGATTCGTTTTTAAATGGACTTGTTAAAAATTATCAAACTGCTCAAAAAACAGGAGAAGAGTATTCTTGGAGCCTTGCAACTCATAAAGCAATACAAGATGATGGAACTCCATTATGGCCATCACGTTGGCCTTTAAAGAAAATCGAAGAAAGAAAGCAGTTTTATATAGATTCAGGTACTCCATCTAAGTTTTATCAGGAATATATGAATCAAGCTAAATCTCCTGAAGATGAAATATTTAATGAAAATGATATAACTAAAGGATTTTATTCTGGAAACCTTAAATTTAATGAAGAAGCAAATTCATGGTATATAAAATTTGAAGATGGGAGTATGGAGTATGTTAATATTTACATGGGGGTTGACCCTGCTTCAACGCTTGGCGTTAGGAACGATTATAGTGTTATTATGGTTATTGGTGTTACTGCAGAATACGATTATTACGTTATTGAATATTGGAGAAAGCGAGTATTACCAATGGAGTGTGCCGACCAGATATTTAAAGTTGCAGAACGATATAGACCAATTAAAAGAATAAATATTGAAACAATATCATATCAAGAGATGTTAAGAGATTATGTTCAAAAAAGAAGTAAAAAAGAAGGAAAGTTTCTTCCTGGTATAGAAATGGGAATTAAAGGTTATGGGCAGCAAAAAAAGAAAGATAGACTTTTTGAAGGACTCCAACCTATGTTTAAAGCAGGTGCAGTACATTTAAAAAAAGATATGCATGAGTTTATAGGTGAACTATTAGATTTTCCTAAAGGTTCTCATGATGATACTATTGATGCTTTCTGGTTATCAACACAATATGCAAAAGGAAATAAGAAGGCTGGAAAGATTAAAAAAGTTAAAAAAGGCGATGATTGGGAAAAACCAAAAAAACGTTATAATTGGATGACAGGTTCACGTATTTGATTTTATAATAAATTATTACTATATTACACACTATGATAGAAGCGGATAAAAAGGCAACATATACAAAAGAATTATGGGATAGATGGCATGATGCTCGTAAAGAGTGGGAAGACCATGCACGAGAAGATATTGATTTTTACTTAGGTAATCATTTTAGTGAAAGTGAATCTGATGAACTTGAATCCAGAAATCAATCAAGTCTTCCGCTTGATAGGCTATATTCTGCGATTGAACAGTTTAAAGCAATAATAACATCAAAGCCTCCAAAATTCTCAGCGGTTCCAAGAGAAGATTCAGATAGTGATTTAGCTAATGTTTGGAAAACTATACTTGAATATATATGGAATATATCTGACGGTAATGAAATATTTAAACAAACTATACATGATTATGCTGTTACTGGTCTTGGCTATTTTTATGCATATGTAGATAGAGAGGCTGATTATGGAAGAGGAGAGGTTAAATTTACATATGTTGACCCATTTAGAGTTGTAGTTGACCCTAATGCTAGAAGTAAATATTTTGATGATGCATCTGGAATGATGCTTTCAACTATTTTTACAAAGTTTCAATTATTAGATTTATATCCTCAATTAGGAGAAGTTAATGAAGAAAATGGTAAAATGCTTATTGATGAAGTTGAAAGTTATTACGAAGATGATACTTTCCCATCTCCAAAAAATAAAAGAACAACTGGTTCATTTACTCCTGATTATATCAAAGATAAAGATACAGGCGAAGGTTCAGAAAGATATCAGTTAATTGAACATTTTTCAAAAACAAAGGTTCCATATTATAGAATAATGGATATGCAATCAGGACAAGAGAGAATACTTGATGCTTCTAATATGGAAATGTTTATATCTGATAATAAAATGCAAGAAGCTGTTGAGCAAGGGCTTATTGATATTGTTGAAGTTTTACAAACAAGAATTAAATTGACATGTACTTTAGGGCAAATAGTATTATATGAGCATATTTTAAATACAGATAAATATCCCATAGTACCTGTTCCAAACATATGGACAAATACTCCATATCCAATGAGTGATGTTAGAAAGAATAAAGATTTTCAAAGATTTTTAAATAAAACAATGTCATTAATTACTTCACATGCGCAAGCATCATCTGGATTAAAATTATTAATACCACAAGGAAGTGTTGATGATATAGAAGAATTAGAAAGAGATTGGGCAAATCCTAACGCAACAATAGAATATGACCCTTCTTTTGGAGAACCTCATTTTCCATCTCCACAACCTTTATCTAATTCTGTTATGCAATTGCCTCAGTTAATAGAAAAATATATTGATTTAAATATGGGTATATTTGAAATGATGCAAGGAAATACCGAGGTTGCTCCAAGAACATCTTCTGCAACAATGATGATGGAAGATTTTGGTCAAAGAAGGAGTAAATCTAAATTAAGAGATATTGAAGGTAGTTTAAGGAGATTAGGACAAGTTATATATAATTTTTCAAAAGAGCATTATACATATAAAAAAGTATTTAGAGTCGCACAGCCTAATAATGATATGTCTGAATATATGGTAAATCATTATAATGATAAATCTCAAGCTATTGAAGAGATGATGAATGATTTAACTATAGGACAATATGATGTTAATATTATTGGTAATTCAACAATGCCATCAAATAGATGGGGAGAATGGTCAATATATATGGAGGCATATCAAGCAGGTTTAATTGATAGAACAGAAGCATTGATGAAAACAGATATATTTGACAAGGAAGGTGTTTTACAAAGAATGGATATTGTTCAGCAATTACAAGCACAATTACAACAATCTCAAGAAGCAATTAAGAATTTACAAGGTGATTTACAAACAGCACATAGAGAGTCAATCTCAGCTCGTAAACGTACAGAAGTTGAGAAATTCAAAACTGAAATGAAATCACAGGAATCAGATAGTAAGTCTGCAAATAAACTTGCTATTAATAAACTAGAAAATGCAGTTAAACTCGAAACAGAGAAGTTACGTTTACGTAGCCAAACTCAAGAAAAACAAGAGAGATTGCAAAGAAAAGGAGAGTAAAATGGACAACGCATTTGAAAATGAAAATCTTGGTAATCAAGGTGAAATCAGTGATAATGTAGGGCAAGATGAAAATCAAATACATAATGAAGATTCTAAAGGTGATTGGGAAACTCAAGCTAAGTATTTCCAATCAGAAAAAGATAAACTTCATACTGAAAATCAAAAGTTAAGGCAATATGAACAAGTTGGTAAATTGTTGGAATCACGACCAGATATTGTACAAACAATATCAGGAATGGTTCAAGGTGGTCAACCAACAGAACCTGAACGTGTAGCTTTAAATAAAGATGAATTTGACCCTTGGGAAGCCTATAATGACCCAGCATCTAAATCGTATAAGTTTCGACAACAAGAGTTACAGGACTCTATTAATAATGCTGTTCAAGGCCAAATGGCTGGTGTTCAAAAAGAAGTTGGTATGAATAAACTTCAAAATGAACTTGCTGCAAAAGGATTAACACCTGAAGAGATTTCTTCATTTGTTGACTTTGCAAGTAAAAACCCTGCTGAATATGGTGTTGATGGTGCAATTAATATGTGGAGGTCTGTAACTGGAGAACAATCAGTGCAAGATAATAATGGTAATCCACTTGATGCTATTCGTCAAAATCAAGCAGTTCCTCAACAGGCAGGAGTTTTGTCTGGAGAGCAACCAGCTAGAACTAACGAAAAGGATAATATGTGGAGCAATATTATAAAAGCTGGTAGTCGAACTAACGTATTGTAAATAATAATATAAACTAAGGAGAAAATAATGGCTTACAATAGTGGGCAAGTAAAATTCGGAACTCCTGGTGGTGCAACAACTGACAGTGCTTCATTAAGTACTAGACGTCTGTACGATTTTAGCGATAGGGTCGCAGATTTATCTCCAGAAGAATCTCCGTTTTTTGTATATTTGTCAAAAGTAGGTAAAGTTCCGACTTCAGATAGTCAATTTAGATATTTGGAAGATAGAACAAAAATAGCAATAGCAGATAGAAGCTTCTTATCTACAGGTGGAGCAACACTTGTAGCTGAAGGAAGTGATATGGACTTGGTATTTGACACAACAGGTGGAGCTGCAGTTTCATGGTTAGTTCCTGGTATGATTGTCGCAGTATCTTTAAATGCAACAGATTCAGGTACAACTCCATCATTTGGTAATGTTCGTATTAATACAGTTACACAAGGAAGTTCTTCAACAACATGTGGTGTTACATCGGTATCAACAGTAGGTGGCTCTACAATGACAATTGCTGATAATGCTCAATGTACAGTAATTGGAACTTCATTTGTTGAAGGTTCAGGTGCTCCAGATGTATGGTCAGAAACACTTGATAATGGATTTGGATATACTCAAATCTTTAAAACAGCGTGTGAAATGTCTAATACTGCAAGAGCAACTGTCTATAGAGGTTATGCTGATGAATGGGCAAGATTATGGAATCTTAAATTAAGAGAACATAAAGTTGACATTGAAAGAGCAATGCTTTTCGGACAACAAGCATCAAGAGGTGGCATACAATATTCTGATGGTGTAGTTGGTCAAGTAATAAGAAATTCAACAGTTGAAGGTGGCGGTGGACAACTGTCATACACAGCTGATAAATCTTATTATAAATCTAACACAGCAGCTCAATGGACATATGATGACCTATTGTCTGATTTTGAAGTAATATACGACCCTGCAAGGGGTGGTGGTTCTTCTAAATTAGCCTTAGCTTCATTGCCAGTAATATCTTTCTTTAATAAGTTAGGTACTTCTGCTGGTTTTGTTGCTGGTACAGCAGGAACAGCTTCTGAGGATAATCCATTTAGATACAATTTTAGTCAATCTAATGGTTCATTCGGACATAAGGTAATGAAAATCGATACTATTCATGGAGATTTAAGTTTAGTTAAAGAACCATTGTTTAGAGGATTTTCTGCTGGATTTATGATGATGGTTGATTTAGACCACTGTTCATATAGACCTCTTGTTGGTAATGGCGTTAATAGAGATACTTCTATAACAACAAATGTGCAACAAGCAGACGAGGATTTACGAAAAGACATGATTCTTACAGAAGCAGGTCTTGAAGTTTCTCTTCCTGAAACTCACGCACTTATCAACTTGGAAGGAGTTAACTAATGAGAGCAGATGTATTAAATAGTAATAGTCAAAAGTATGGTGGAAATGCGGAAGGGCTTGTTAAAGTCGCAGATGCTGCAACATACACAATGTTAGCAGCAGATTCAGGTAAAATTCATATTATACCTGATTTAACAGCTGATTGTGTATTAAGTTTTCCAACTGAAGCAAATGGTCTTGTGTATGAATTTTGGTATGGCGGCACTGCTGCTGATGCACATGATTGGTCATTTGATACAGGTTCAAATACTAACTATTTTGTTGGTGGAGCTCATCATGCTGATACTGATGGTGAACTTAGTGCTGTAGTAGATTCTAATGGTAGTAGTAATTCAAAAATGGCAGTTTTAACACCAGAATGTGGAACTTGGGTAAAGTTCGTGTGTGATGGTGTAAAATGGTACGTTAATGGAGATGTTATATCAGCTACTAATACTGCAATTACTTTTGGTGACCAGTAATCCAAATCAATAAGGATTAATAGTTTTGTAGAACTATGGGAGCTATCACTAAAAGGTAGCTCCCGAATCTACTACAGATAACAATAATTTAAACAACCCATTCACGCACAGCCAGTGCTTAGGGTAGGAGGATAATATGGCATTTAAAAAAGCATTAAATAACTTTACAGTTATAGAAGCTCAAAATTTAACTTTAGGACAAAATGGTGCAGTTATAATAGATGGTACAGATGAAATAACAGGCCCTTTTATAGCAGTTACAGCTTTAGCTGCAGCTGTAGTAGATACATCTGAATGTACTACAAATTTATCAGGAACTGTTCCAGGGACATTTGCTATTCCAGTAGGGACAACAATATATGGTCAATTTGATTCAATTGAACTTGATAGTGGTGCTGTAATAGCTTATTACTTATAATGCCATACGGAAAAGGAACATACGGGAGTAAGGTAGGCAGGCCCAAGAAAAAGAAATATGTAAAAGGCGGAATGCTTAATGGACCCTCACATGCAAAAGGTGGTATACCCATTGAAGTTGAAGGCGGTGAATATGTAATTAAGAAAAGCTCTGTTAATCCAGAGACAGAGGCTTATTTGGAATATATCAATGCACATGGTAAATTACCACCGAGTATTGATGCAAGAAAACGAAGCAAAAAGGAGTAAGATATGCCAAGTGTAGGACAAGGAAATGAAAAAGTAAGTTTTCCCTATGATGCAGAGGGAATTAAAGCTGCGGAAAAATATGCGCAAGCAGTCGGAGGACAAGTTGATTATTCAGAACAAGCATCAAAGGAAAAATATGCGCAAGGTATGCGTTCAAATATATCTTTAGGATATGCAGAAGGCGGAAAAGTACCTATGAGTAACGGTGCATCAAGAAGTGTTCAAACATACCCAGGTGGTGGTAAAACTGGATATAATATTATGGATAAATATGAAGCAGGTGGTGCTGTTAAAAAAGCTGTTAAGAAAGCAAAAAAAACGAAGCCTAAACAAAAACTTGAAAAAAAAGATAATAGAGGTATAACAGGTGAATATGGCTCAGTTCTTGATGAAGGTGGATATGAAACTGAAGTTAAATCGCAAAAAACTAGAAAATTTCTCAAGGCAATGGATAAAGCTTATAAAAAGGGTAAAAAGTCTAAACAGTATAAGAAAAAATAATGAGAATTTATTATTGCAACGATTGTGGAGGTAGTGCAGAAGTTATTCCTGGAAAAGTTACTAAATGTAAATGTGGCAAAATATTTGGTGTAACAGGAAAAGTTTCCGACCATATAAATATGAGAACAACATGGAGTGGACAAACAAAAGTGGAATTTAGTCAAACAACAATGGATAAAGATATTGCAGATAGGAATGCTAGATAATGGCTGTATTTAAAACTCAAATTCAAGATATAATAGGAGATTTTGACGATGATGTTGCTATAAATCAATTTCTTACTGATGGAGCTAAAGAATTAATAAATATGATGCCTCGTGATTTAAAAGAAAAATGTACAACAGAGACTACCTTGAATAATTCTGCTACAACTATGGATATGGACGGAGTTGGAGAAATTTTATATGTAAATAGACTTTCTGCTGATTCTGGTGGAAGTAGGATTCCATGTAGAAGAGTGGCATCAATGTATGGAGAATTATCAAATGACTCAAATAGTCTATATAAAGCAAGTGAAACTGACCCTGTGTATTGGATTTTAAGTTCAGGTGATACTTCAATATTAAATGTAATTCCTGCTCCTACCGCAAATCAAACTGCAATTGTGTATCACGTAGCATATCCCTCTATTGTTGGTAGTGATGTTTCTGTGATTGCTAACTTTCCTGATGAATTAGAATATTTAGTTGTTTTATACGCAGCAATAAAAATAACAGAAAGACAACTTATTGAAGAGGAAGATAATGAGTTATATGTTCCAATTGTAACAACATTAAAACAAGATTATGGGCAAGGATTGCAATTATCTGGTTTAATTAAACAGGGTAATCAGCAAGGACAAAAATAATGACAGCAAAAAATATTATAGAACAAATTGAAAAAATGTTTGGGAGACAACCAGAACAATATATGTTTCAATTAATTAATGATGCATTAGATGACATTGCATCTCATAAAAGAAATTATACTAAAACAAATACTGTAACATTAGTAGATAAAGATAGATGGTATGCTCTTGATGATGAGATTATAGATATTGTTAAAGTAGAAATATTAGATACAAATAGTAGATATATAAAAATACCAAAACTTGCTGACCCTCAAAATTTACTTAGAGGAGATGAAGATGCAACAACTGATACATTAACTTAGGAGAGTTATGGCAAAAAGAGATTATCCAAATACAAATTTTGCATGGTTTAATGATGATGATAGATTAGGCATTGTAGCTATAGATACTACTCCTATTTCAGGAGAAAAAACAAAAGAAAAATATGATACATTTCAAGAAGGGGCTGATGTTAGTTCTGGACTTAGATACACTTATCATTCAAAATATGGAACAATTGATGCACAAACAGAAGACTTAAAAACAACAGCTGGTCTTGATTCAGGTTTACATCCTGCTGTAGTTTGTTATATAAAATCAAGATTATTGGAAGATATAGGAGATTTAGAAAAAGCTCAGTACTTTAATAAGATGTATGATAAAATGGTAAAACAATATCCATTAAGGAAAAGTGGAGTAAGAAATTTATCTGTACCAAGATTATAAATAGGGGATAATATGAAGACTTTGGAAGAGAAGTTAGAAAATCTTAAAAAGCAACAAGAGCAAGCTAAAGAGGTTTTTGTTAAATGTCAAGGAGCAATTGAGTTATTACAATCAATGATTGATGAAAAAAAAGACAATAAAAAATAGTTTTTTGAAATAGGGGTATTAATGGCTAAAAAAAGCAAAGGTGTAATAGAAAGAGCAATAGTAACACCAGATAAGCACTTTCCTATACACGATGAAAAAGCAATAAGCGTAGTATGTCAAGCAATAGAACTTGTAAAACCTGATACTTATATTGATTTAGGTGATACTGGAGAATGGGAACATTTTAGTTCTCACT
>VTLG01005051.1_pt1 | contig 10511 bp, 10 predicted proteins | sample 4694571 | NCBI WGS metagenome assembly VTLG01 (sample SAMN12604809, study PRJNA352737) | marine metagenome | biome: ENVO:00000447; feature: ENVO:00000209|ENVO:00000569|ENVO:01000036; material: ENVO:00002151; isolation source: viral sequences binned using virsorter ... | reverse complement strand
TTCTTCTGGAATAAACAAACTACGAATGAGTTTCTTAATGTCTTTGTTACGCGAAGGAATCTGTTGCAGGTTAGGATTCGAGTAACTGAAACGACCGGTGACCGTCCCCCCATCATCGCTCCGCATCTGATGTATCTCCGAATGTATACGACCGTTGTGCTGATGTCGCATAATCGTTTCAATAAATGTTGTGTTGGCTTTGTTAATTTCTCTGGCATCAACAATCTTCTGTGCAATCTCGTGTTTATGTTTGACTAAAAAATTTTTCGTAAAACTAGGAGCACCGCTCTTTGGTGTTCGAGGATATTCAATGCCCAGTTTGTCAAATGCTTTGGCAATCGATGCAGCTGCCCATATCTCAATGTCTAGTCCACAGATTTTTTTAATCTCACGCATAACTTCTTTTTCTTGTCTGCTTAATTGTTTACGTGCTTTGTCCGCCTGCTCTAAATCAACTCTGACACCGTGTGCTCGCATGTCAATCAGACATGGTTGTAGTCGAGTTTCTAAATCATAAATGTCCTCAAGCTCTTGATTTTCAATCTCTTTTTCGTTTCGTAAAAACAAATCATAAGTCAGTCGTGCATCGTATTCTGCATACTCTCCGACGTGCATGGCAGGCAGTTTGTACATCTCTTTCTTTGGATCTACTCCAAACTCTTTTGCTGCCCTAACCAGTAAATCTTCATTCTTGCTTTGCCCCATCCAATCTTTGGCAAGAGCATTTAGTGTGTACGAATATCTGTTCTCATCAATCAGAGCACTTGAGATCATGGTGTCATGGATCTTACCGTTTACTTTTATACCGCTGTGACGAAGCCATCCAATATCGTACGACGCATTATGAAAAACTTTATCACAATCAAGTTTGGCTACACCTTTAAACCAATCTAAAACTTTTTTCTTGTTTAGATTACCGCCGTTGTGAGCAATGGGATAGTAGCCTTGCCAATCAGCAGTGGCCACAGCGATACCTGTAATGTAACCGTTGCCCGTCGCCCAACCAGAGCCGTGCGTTGTAAGATTGACGTCGCATGTTTCTAAGTCGATCGATATTAGTTTTTCTTTAGACAAGTCAGGAAAGTATTCTTTAGCTGACCACTCTGTAGGAGGGTTGTAAATAAAACTATTCATACCATGTATTCCCATCTAATTTTTTTAGATTGAGATTGTAGCTTATTTCTTTTTCTCCACTTATTATCCCAATTAAGTAAAGGAACATCAACAGCTTTAACCCAGTTGCTGGCCTTGTATATGGTGCCATCGTGAACAGCGGTGTCTTGATAAGATATAAGTCTTCTTACTTGAGGAAATTTTAATTTTATGTTTTTTGTCATTTTTGCTATGACAAAGGTCGCCGTATTTTTTGGACAAACATCTGATAAAGCAAGTCTTCTGAGCTCTAATATTTCATGTTCGTTTTTAAATCGATTGCCTGCCACAGCCCTCGACCAAATACCAACTCCAATTATAGCTTGTTTGTATTTCATTACGTAACAAACATATCTGCCTGGTCTTACAACATTAGACCAATGTATTTTGGGAAGTCTACTGTGCCATAATTCATTGAGCATACACGCAATTTGAGCTCTGGTCTCTTCTATTTCGATCATTTTTATGTTTTCAATCACCGATGTTTTCTTTTAATTTATTTATGTACCACATGGCTTTTTCTAAATCTTGTTTGGCTTGCCCTTTGTGTTCGTAACGCCATAAATATTTCATTGCGTTCCCTTGCAAATAAAATTTAAATCCTTCGCCTAGGCACGCTTTGATAGCATCAATACACTCAATGTCGCCTGTCCTGTAATGTGGCGGGCTGTTTACAAAATCTGTCATAGTGCTAATTTAAAATGCAAGTTGGTTTGAGGAAGTAAAATGTGTAGCTCTTCTTTGGCTCTGGTCGCGCCCACGTAGAAAACTCTTTGTTCGTCATCTGAATCTGTTTTGTATGCTTGATGTGTTTTTAAACTCATGTCGGTGGCAAGGAGCACTTTATCACATTCTCCGCCCTTTGCACCATGTATTGTGGACAATCTAATTCTAGGTGTTTCGGATATGTTCTCTTCGTTCTTTTCCATGCGCAACAAATAACCTCGATCATGTATATTTATTTTATTGAGCGCATACTGCCACTCGCCTACACTAAACGGACCAAACACAACAATCAAAGATTGCAGATCGTACAATTGTCCGTCGGACAGCGTCTTGAGTTTGTCGTCAAAGTCCTCTGGTTTTCTTTTGTAATGAAATATCTTTTTGATCACTTTCTTTTCAATGGCTTCACCATTGGACAATGCTTTCCATCCTATGATCGCATCAAACACACGTTGTGGTATGGGTTTCGTTGCATCTTTGCGTTCTACTTTTTCGTACCACAGTCCACGACTGCGACATACATCTTCAATATCATTTAAGATGTAACGATCTCTAGCTAGTATCAACCATTTGTCTTTGCTGAAATCAACGCTTTCTAGTTTGTGATGAAACAAAACATCGCCCTCTTCTTCTACAGGTTCCCACTCTTTGTCAATTCTGTTTTTGGTTACTTTAATAATCTCTTGAGCAAAGTCTTGAACTTTTCTTTTTAATCGATACGATTTTGGTAGAATAATTTCTTCACCTGGATAATCAATAAATCGTTCTACATCTGCACCCAGCCATCTGTAGATTGCTTGGTCATCATCGCCGGCCAAATACAATCGTTTTGCCGTAGATGCAAAGTGCTCGACCATTGCCCACTGTAAAGGTGTGAGGTCTTGTGCTTCATCAATAAACACTACATCTAATACAGGCAGTAAGTTATCATTAACTGCCTCGTACAACATATCCGTGTAATCTAAACAATTGTTAACCTCTTTGTATTGTTCGTAAGCTGAAGATATGTATTCTAAATACTTCCAATCTATTTGAGAGGAGTCTACATATTTTTTATAGTGTTCTTCTAAAGAAATACCACGAGCTCGTGCTAGGTGGTGTTCATTTAGATAAGGGTTGTCAGACAGTCCTGTGTCCGAGCTTACAAACATCTTCGACCGTAGTCCAACTTTGTCGGCAAAATTTTTATATTGAGAGAGCTTCATCACCGAACGACCTTCTAAGTTTATTGAGTGATAGCCACACGAGTGTAATGTAGAGAACCACTTAAAATCTTTTTTATCTAATTTAAATTTAGTCATGGCACGATCACGGGCTTCGTTCGCAGCTTTACGTGTGAAAGAAAAGTATCCTATCTTATCGATAGCTGTTGTATCCATCTCAGCCTCAACAAACTTTAGTAAAGTAGTTGTCTTGCCTGTGCCTGGTGGCCCTAGTAATTTTTTTACAACTGCGGTCATTCGTATGATTTCTTATCTTTCATGTCTGGTATTTTACTTTGCACATCAGCCATATCGTCTTCAAACTCTGGTATGATCCAAACTTTAATTACAGCTTCTTGACCATCTTGTTTGGATACACGTAAGCTGCCTTTTTCTCCATCAAGTTCTGTGCGCAGTATTCGGGTCAACTTTGTTCTGTTATAGGCTGTAAATTTTTTCTTTTGTAAATGGTCTTCTAAATCTTTTAATAAAAAATGATGTTTGCGATTCTGATTGGCTTCACGATTAAGCCAAGGTTTACCGTGCACAATCTCTTCTTTAATTTGTGCTGCAGCTTTGTTGGTGCACCAATCTTTAAGATACTCCATGAACATTTCTTTGTTGCCCGGAGCAGAAGTGTAGGTTGACGAACTCACCAAAGCCGATATCTTTTCTTGCCAACGCGGAGTAGGTATAATCTTAGGCATAAATTTTAATTGCTCGATGCACTTGCGTTGAAAGCGTTGCTGTATTTGTAAGTCTTCTGTCTCTAGTTCCAGTGGATTTTCTTTTCCATCAAGGGATAAAAACCACAACGGCGGATCAGAACCATACATCTCCAACCCTGTAGGAGCGATCTCCAGATCAGCAAAACCTTTGCCAAACTTTCTTCGTGCACATTGCTTGCTGTTGCAGTTTGATTTAAGTGGCTCTTTGTTGCATGCATAGTCGTATTCTTTTTTACTGACCGACTGTGCTATTTTTTGTACATCATCCTCCGACAGAGGCGGTACACACATTTCTTTGTTAGCGTTTAGTAAATCAACTAAAAACTCTGTCTTACCAGATTTTTTAAAATACACAGCTATGTTTGTTAGTGTCTCGTTTCGCCCACCTTCTGGTATACCGTTTTGATGTAGTATGTTTAAACATGGTGGCCCCTCTTCAAAGAAGTCTTCTAACTTTAAAAAATTTTTAGACGCATCGGGCTGTGCATACACATCGTACAATGTGTAAAACTGTTCTACACTACACGGTTGACCTTGATCGTCCATGGCATGTCGCTCGCTTTCGTCGCCTCCAAAGTAAGGCAGATTTAAAAAATTACCAACTTGCCCCTTATCAATTAACAGTGAAACTTGTTTTGGAAAAATCTCAGACCCCGCACAACCTAGAAAAGACGCAAAGTCTTTTAATCTAGATTGCACGGAGCTGGCTTTCACAGGGACAGTGAAGAACATAAAGACATGGGCACCCCCGCTCTTTGATCTACATACAATCAAAGGCAACCCATGCTTTCTAATTTTTGTAATTAACTCCAAATGATCAAATCCATTGTAGTTATCAATATCAATACATCCCCATCGACACTTATTATTTTCGTCAATGGGAATGATCCCCAAACTTTTTTGTCCGTTTAAATGTTGCTCCCATAATTCTTCTGGTATCCCGCCTGGACACCTAATTGTGTTGGCCTCGCCTTTAACTTTACCTACTTCGTTTTTACCTCCGGGTACAAACTTTCCGTACGCTACATTCAAACCTTTAAATATCTCTATAAACTTATCTTTCACAATGTCCCTATATGAAAAGGGCGGCCGAAGCCGCCCCAATCTTTAGTAAGATTTTGCAGTTGATGACTGCGTTTCCTCTTCATGAGTCACGTTAATTTTGCTTGCAGCTTGTGCAAACTTTCGAGCCTCATTGTAGTTAGACGCATCTGTAACTGTCTCTTTTTTAGAAACACTCCAACCAAACCACGTGCCTTTAGCATTTGATTGCGGAATCGTTTTCAATGTATAGATGTGACTATACATTGGCGGGTTGAATGGTCCGTCTTTCCCCGGCATCCTAATCCCTAACATCATCGACAACCAGTTTTTTGATGCTTTAAGCTGTGTTCCAGCCATGCTAATTACAGCTTGATTTGGTCCATCTTCGCCTGTTGCAATAACGTAATATTGAACTGTTTCTTTTATTACGTTTCCGCTATCTTTCATTCTAAGAATGTAGTTAGCGTCTCTTTCTGTCTGCGATAGATCAAAGTCAGTTGGATGCACAGCAACAAGTTTACCTTGTTGCGAAGCATCCCACTCTACATATTCTTTTTTGTAGTAGCATGGAATGACATCCACTCCCTTTTCTCCATCAAAGAGTTCTTTAGACACAGTATTGTAAATCATGCCAGGTTCTGAACCTTCGACATAACCGTTACTGGTCTTATTGCATTGCGCAGATAACTGACTGAGCACCCTTAAAAAGGGTAATGCTAAATCGCCCATACCAGACACCTCCTCAAAACCACTTACTGGTTCCATTTGAAAGACACTTGCATCTACTGTTGCTAATTGTCCTTTGTTCGTCGCTTTTTGTACTTTGTTCATTGTTATTTTTTCCTTGTAATTTTCGCTTGCCTACCCACAAACGTTTTAAATATTTCTTCGGGCGGTAGGTCTGCACTTTTTTCATGCAGCTCCCGAAGGGTTGCTTTTAGGGTCATGGGCTCAACCTTTAAATCTTGTTGAACCTCATAACCATGTGCGGTGGCTAACTTGGAAAACTCCAACGCCTTCCCGTCTTCGTTGCGACCGAACCTAGCCGATATCTCATTTTTGATAATATCGCCCAAGTCATGACCACGAAGCCATTCATAAGCCTCAGCACGTTTCTCCAAATCTTTTGGTATGCTGATGCTATAAAAATTCTTAACCTCTATCGAACTGCCGTCGTTGAGTTTGAGTTGTGTCAAGTTCTTTTCGCGCATAAGTTCAGGTATTTTCTCTTGGCGAATACTTAACATCTCTTCTTTTTTATGCTTGAGTTGTTCTTCAAGGATGGCTGCTTCATCTTCAAGATCGACCAATCTTTGACATACATCGGCGATACCATGAAGTTCTGAATCATCTACCTTCCCTAATTGATCTTGTTGTAGATCTCTTTCAAAATCTATATCATTTATTTCGTTCATTTATTTCTCCTCTTTATTATATAAGTCTACCGATATCGGATAATACTTTGCAGCTATACGATCCCATTTAAGTAATTTAAACTTTCCACTATTAGCCTCTGATGCCACAACAGCAGCAACAGCGATAATGGCAGGATCACCAACAAGAAGTAAAAAATCTTCATCGTCAAACTTATCTAGTTTCTTTCTTAATTTATGTATTACTGAACCAGCACTATATACTAACTGAGCTCTCTCTGTAAACAAGAATTTTATTTCTCCGTAATTTAACGCTTTCATCACGTTATACCTAGGATTGCCTTCACCTGTTCCAGGAGGCTCTTGTATACAATATACTGTCATAACACTTTCTTGACATTCAATATAAACATGATTATATTTCTTTTCAAGAAATAAATACAGAAATAAAAGGGGTGGTGGGAAGGCACCAAAAACTATGGACTATCGGTTTAAAACTAAGCCGTATGGTCATCAATTGGACGCGTTGGAAGCGAGCCATAATGAAAAGAACTATGCTTTGTTCTGTGAGATGGGAACAGGCAAGTCTAAAATATTGCTCGATAACATCGCTATGTTGTATGACAAAGGCAAAATAAATGGTGCACTAATTGTTGCACCAAAAGGTGTGTACAAAAACTGGATTGATCAAGAAATACCAACTCATTTACCAGATCATATACAGTGTCGTACATTTCAATGGGTTGCACCCTCGTCACGAACTAAAGAAGACCGAGAATTATTGGCACAATTATTTGACGATACAAGAGATCCTTCGTTAACATTGTTTGTCATGAACATCGAAGCTTTTTCTTCAGCACCTGGACTAGAACAGGCTGAAAAATTTTTGATGGCGTATCGAGCTCTGATGGCGATTGATGAAAGCACCACCATCAAAACTCCTACAGCCAAGCGGACAAAAAATATTATCGCCGTCAGTCGTTATGCGTATTACAAACGCATTATGACAGGCAGTCCCGTTACCAAAAGTCCTTTAGATTTATATTCTCAATGTGAGTTTTTAGATCCAGAATTATTAGGACACAGTTCGTATTATACATTCAGAGCACGTTACGCCAATATGCAAACAATCAATGTATCTGGTCGTTCTGTGAGTATAGTTCGACCTAATAACAGCTACCGCAATCTTGGAGAACTATCCGACATCGTGGGGCGATTCTCATATCGAATACTAAAAGAAGATTGTTTGGACTTACCAGATAAAGTTTATGAACGCAGAACAATTGAATTGACCAAAGAACAAAAGAAAGCTTACGACATGATGCGTACAATTGCACTTGCAGAACTCGATGGCAAAGTGTGCTCAAGCATGAACGTGCTTACACAGCTACTCCGATTGCATCAGATAACTTGTGGTCATTTTAAGGCAGATGATGGCACGATTAAGCATCTTAAAAATAATAGATTGGATGAATTGATGTCATTGTTAGATGAAACTGAGGGCAAAGTTATAATCTGGGCAAACTACGTTGAGGACATAAAAAATATAGTAAAGTCCTTAAAAAAAGCTTACGGAGAGGCCTCTACAGTCGAATATCATGGTGGAGTGAAGCAATCAGCTCGCCAAAGGCAAATTGCTCTATTTCAAGAGAAAAACGGCCTTGCACGCTATTTCGTTGGAAACCCACAAACAGGAGGGTACGGAATCACTCTTACAGCTGCCAATACGGTAGTATACTACTCAAATAACTACGATCTCGAAAAAAGACTACAATCTGAAGACAGAGCCCACAGAATAGGACAAGTAAATAAAGTTACTTATGTGGATTTAATTTGTGAAAAAACAGTTGACGAAAAAATAGTGAAAGCTTTGCGAAATAAGGTTAACATAGCCAATGAAATACTAGGCGAGGAGCTGAAGCAATGGCTGTAACTTTTTTTGAGCGATAACCCAGGTCTAACTAAAGCAAGTGTTACTCTTCATCGAGCAATGTCTCAGTTGCTTGAAAAGGGTTATAATGTCTACGAGAATGTCGAGCCCCAAGGCCAGATTGATTTAATCATTGAAAGCAGGACCAATAAAAAACTTTTACGTGTTGATGTAAAAACAATTAATTATATTAACGCTCATGCAAAAACTAGAATCTCAGGCGCCACGTTACGGCCTAATCAACGCGACTATCCAGAGAATGGTATTTTATTTTTAGTTGTAGATGATGATGATTGCATGTGGGTGCAAGGCTATATTTCACAAAACACGCCAAGAGAAAAAAGATTTGAAGAATCGATGAAACGATTAGGAATGATTTAAATTATTTCTTTAATTAAATAAATGACACCGAGAAGAACGGATATGGCTGCAAACGATGCTGCCGCTCCCATAAACCACGTCATCATCTGACGCAATTCAAATGTGTGTTTGTTAATGCGTTGTTGATGCTCGTTTAAATTATCCAGTTTTTCTTCGAACATTCTGTAACGCAGCTCGCACTCTTTTAAGTGAGCCTCAAGCGTGTACTTTGTATCGTCGTCCGTCATGCTGTCCCTCTGTTCCGTTGCTTTATAGCCAGTTCAGTCGGAGATAGCAAGGCAGTTTCTGTAGGTGTCACTCCTTGTGTTGTCCCCGTGGCCACAGGCGGTGCCACCTGAGGTGTCGCTGCAATAGCCTGTGGCTGGGTTATTGGAAATTGTGCGGGAATCTGCGAAACTTCTTGCGGTTGTTCATCAATCAAAGTTTGTTCTTTTTGTAGTTGTAAGTAATTTTGTAACCCACCCGCATCTATTATTCCACGTAACTCCTCTCTACTATATTTTCCAAGTTCTAAACCAGTCAAAGCTGCATTTACATCATACAAATCTTGCAAAGGCATTATTTCTGTTAAAGGCACATCTAACGTTCTAGCTCGTCTAACAAACGTGTCGTCAAAATCATCAACTGATGGAACGTTTCTTGGCATAAATTGTTTGCCAAGTAACAGCCCTGCATCAAATTTTGTAAGTCCTGAACGACCTTCAAGTAATGTATATATGTCTCCTTTTGTTACGCCTAAAACATTAGCATCTTTTAATGTTACAAAAAACTCTGACGAAATTTCATAGTTTTTAATTTGATACTCAATGTATTCTTTTAAAAACTCTTCTGGCTTTGTTTCAAAACTTGATACACTTTTATAAAAAATACCATTTAAACCGCTTCGTTTTTCAGTGTACTCACGAGCATGAAAATCTCTTAAATCATTATACGGTTGAACTTCATATGTCCTAATGCCTGAAAATAATGTAAACAGTTCTTCTTGAGGGTTGTAAGGCTTGTCTTTTGATCCTTTAAAATATTTATCTTTATCTTCTTGTATAAAGTAATTTGAAATAGATTTGACCGCATCAGTGCCCTGTCTAACTATTCCGGGGGTAAACGATTTTATTATGTGACCCGCTGACTTTACAAACTTGTCACTAAAGTCGTCTTCAGGATAATATATCCTGCCCCCAGCCGTTGTTCGTCCTTCTCTGATCGTAGCATCAACTAGACCTTGAAAAGCAATAGTTTCAGACACAAAAGGATCTAATAGTTTAGCAAAGCCTCTTACTGAGGCTTCAAAAGCCGCTCTTTCCCAACTTTTTCCTGAAAGTCTGCCTGCTTCAAATTCTTGTAATGCAACATAAAAAGGAGCAGCAACGGTGCTACTGTAAGGACTTTGAAAAGCTGTGTTGAAATATTTAATAATTGGTCGACCATCTTTGTTTTCAGACTTGTCTAGCTCATAATTTAAAAAAGGTAGTGGGCCTTCTTGGTTCCAACTAGGAACAAAACTTCTTTGTAACGCATCACTTTTCTGATCTGGAGAACTTCCGCTAATGCGATTGCCGTTGTCGTCATATTTTCTTGTATCAAGAACATCGTCTAACATAAAGTTGTATATTTTTTCTAATCCATAATCAAATCCTGCAACAGATATACCAAAACCAATTAAACGTTCTGCGCCTTGTTGGCGAATGAGAGCGTTGCTCGATTGCAGTTCCTTAACTCCGTATCTTGAAATGTTAAACGAAGTTCTTATCATTTCGATTGGAAACGATATAAAGTTACCTAAAGGTATTCTTCTTAAATTTTGAATTAAAGTGCCAACATAATTGTAGTTTGGATAAACATTTCTAATAATTTCTCCAGACAAATCTTCTATGGCTGTGTTAAAAGAACTTTCTGTTAAATCAGATACTTTTTTAACTCCTTGTTCATCTAAAAATCCTCGTAAATCAAATCGTCTGTCTAATACTTCTTGATAATA
>VTLG01002097.1_pt1 | contig 10512 bp, 16 predicted proteins | sample 4694571 | NCBI WGS metagenome assembly VTLG01 (sample SAMN12604809, study PRJNA352737) | marine metagenome | biome: ENVO:00000447; feature: ENVO:00000209|ENVO:00000569|ENVO:01000036; material: ENVO:00002151; isolation source: viral sequences binned using virsorter ... | reverse complement strand
GATCAACTCTTTGAATTCAACGATGAAATTACAAGGACTAACTTTGTAAATATTGTTGAACCTTTCTTACGTGATGTTCAAGCGAAGAGAGGAATCCAAGATTATGTCGTCATTTGTGACGAAACTAATAATACTGCTGCTATTATTGATGCAAACGAATTCGTTGCAGATATATACATTAAGCCAGCACGTTCTATCAACTTCATCGGTCTAACCTTTGTTGCTACTAGAACTGGTGTTAGTTTTGATGAAGTCATCGGTAAAGTTTAATTAATTAAGAGGTCAACGAACAATGCCAAGCCGCGTTCAAGTCAATAATATTCCACTAAGGAAAATCAGTGACTTTAAAAGTAAGTTAACTGGTGGTGGAGCTAGGCCGAATCTCTTTGAGGTTGAACTAGCATTTCCCACAGCAGTCGCAATAGAAAATGATGTTCTCCAAAAGTCCAGATTTTTAGTTAAGGCTGCAGCACTACCTGCATCAACTGTTACTCCAGTTGAAGTTCCATTCCGAGGAAGGATACTTAAAATTGCAGGAGATAGAACATTCGAAACATGGACAATCACTGTTCTTAACGATACAGATTTCGTTATTCGTTCTGCTTTTGAAAAGTGGATGAATGTTATTAACAGTATGGAAGATGCAACAGGTCTTCAAAATCCAGAGCAGTATCAAAAAGATGCAATGGTTCATCAGTTAGATCGTGATGGCGGTATCTTAAGATCTTACAAGTTCTGGGATATTTGGCCTACTAACTTATCTTCAATTGATCTAAGTTACGAAACAACTGATACTTTAGAAGAATTTACAGTCGAAATGCAAGTCCACTGGTGGGAAGCTTATAAAGGTACCTCCTCTGCGGCTGGCGGTGAAGATATCAGATAAATAAAAGAAACACGTTAACGCAACTAATATTATGGCCAGATTATTTGGTTTCTCTATTGATCCGAAGAAGAAAGATTCTCCTTCGGTTGTCTCTCCCGTTCCTCAAAACAATGAGGACGGGAATGATAATTTTATTGCTAGTTCTTTTTATGGTTCATACGTAGATATCGAAGGTGTCTATAGAAGTGAATTTGATTTAATAAAAAGATACAGAGAAATGGCTCTACATCCAGAATGTGATGGAGCAATTGAAGATGTTATTAATGAAGCAATAGTTAGTGACCTCTATGATACACCTATTCAAATTGAATTATCAAATTTAAACGCAAGTGATAAGTTAAAGAAGGCAATAAGGGAAGAATTCAAAACCATTAAAGATATAATGGATTTTGATAAAAAATCGCATGAAATACTCAGAAACTGGTATATTGATGGTAGATTGTACTATATGAAGGTAATTGACCAGAAAAAACCAGAAGAGGGAATAAAGGATTTAAGATATATTGATCCTATGAAGATGCGATATGTTCGTCAAGAAAAGAAGAAAAGTAAATCAGAAAGACTTAACGCATTAAACAATAATCAGAACGAAACAAAAGTAGTAGCACCTGAGATTGAAGAGTATTTTGTATATACTCCACAACCACACTATCCATCACAAGCAATGACTGGTGGTGGTGGAACAAAGGGAGTTAAAATCGCAAAAGATTCAATCACTTATGTTACCTCTGGATTAGTAGATAGAAATAAAGGTTTAGTTCTTTCATATCTGCATAAGGCAATCAAGGCTCTTAATCAGTTAAGAATGATTGAAGATAGTTTAGTTATCTACAGATTATCAAGAGCACCAGAAAGAAGAATATTTTATATTGATGTTGGTAATCTTCCTAAGATAAAAGCAGAGCAATATCTTCGTGAAGTTATGGGTCGTTATAGAAATAAACTTGTCTATGATGCAAATACTGGGGAAGTTAGAGATGATCGTAAGTTCATGTCGATGATGGAAGATTTCTGGCTACCAAGAAGAGAGGGTGGAAGAGGAACTGAAATTACAACATTACCTGGTGGACAAAACTTAGGAGAACTTGCTGATATTGAATATTTTCAAAAGAAACTTTATAGAGCATTAGGTGTACCAGAATCAAGAATTGCTGCAGAAGGTGGATTTAATTTAGGACGTTCATCTGAGATACTAAGAGATGAACTTAAGTTCTCTAAATTTGTAGGACGTTTAAGAAAACGTTTTGCGAATATGTTCACAGATATGCTTAAGACTCAATTAATCCTGAAGAACATTGTTACTCCTGAAGATTGGGAAGTTCTTAGTGAGCATATACAATATGATTTCATCTATGATAATCAGTTTGCAGAATTGAAAGAAACTGAAATGATGAATGAGAGATTAGGAACTCTTGCACAAATAGAACCTTATATTGGAAGATTCTATTCACAAGAATGGGTTCGTAAAAATGTCTTACGTCAGACTGATGGAGAAATGGAAGAATTGGATGAGCAAATTGAACAGGAAATTAAAGATGGTATAATACCAGATCCTAGTGCAATTGATCCAATAACTGGTGAACCATTACCAGCAGAAGGTGAGATGGGAGAAATTCCAATGGATCCAGAAATTGATGCTGGACTTACCAATGCACAAGTACAAAAAGATACTAAAAAGGCAGAGATATAAATAAAACTAGGATTTTATATTTATTTTTATGGAAGAACTTGTTAATTTGATAGCGACTGATGCTGCTGCTAATGATATTAGCGATAAGATTAAAGAAGTTTTGTATGCTAAAGCAGCAGACAAAATAGATGCTTCTCGTAATACTGTAGGTGCATCAATGTTTGATAATACTGAATCACCTGAATCAACAGAGGAAGAATAATGGCCAACATGACTCAAGTATTAGGAGCAGAAATTGTTTTACCTGTAACAACAGGAGCTGCAACTAGTTTTACTCAAGCACCTGTAGTTCGTCTTGTTAATACTGATACTAATGCACACGTAGTGAGTGTTGTAGCAACACAAGGTGGAACTGGTATTGGATCATTTACAATGCCAGCAGGTTCTGTTGAGTATCTAAGAAAAGAATATACTCAATGTGTTTTTGCATCTAATGCTGCAGTCAAGGGATCTAAAGTAGGATTTACAAACTAGGAAAATGAAACTTATTACAGAAGAAATTTCAGACGTTAAATTTATCACCGAAGGAAAAGGTGCTAAAAAGAAGATGTATATAGAGGGTGTTTTCTTACAAGGAAACCTTAAAAATCGTAATGGAAGAATGTATCCTGTAGACACTCTTGCAAAAGAGGTTAGCAGATACAATGAATCTTTCGTTGCAAAAGGTCGTGCTGTTGGGGAACTTGGTCACCCTGATGGCCCTACAGTGAACCTCGATAGAGTATCACATAAAATTGTTGATCTTCATCAAGAAGGAAATAATTTTGTAGGTAAGGCACAACTTCTTGAAACACCTATGGGTAAGATTGCAAAATCTTTACTCGCTGAAGGTGTAACTTTAGGAGTTTCTTCTCGTGGTATAGGAACATTAAAAGAAGATCGTGACGGTCTAAAAGTTGTTGGTGAAGATTTTCAGTTAGCAACAGCTGCTGATATCGTTGCTGACCCATCAGCTCCCGATGCTTTCGTTAATGGAATCATGGAAGGAAAGGAGTGGGTCTGGGAAGGAGGAATCCTTCGTGAACAGTTTGTAGATCAAACTAAGAAGAGAATTAACACTCTAGTTGACCAAAAAACACTTGAGGAACATAAGCTCGGTCTCTTTACCGATTTCTTATCAAATCTTTAAGTTCTATAAATAAATAAAGAATATTTAATATTCTGATAAAAACATGCCTATTGGTAGCAATTTACAAGAAATGGAAAACGTAGTAACTAAAAATGCTTCGCCTGGTGATCCAATGCCTAAGCTTCAGGGAACAACCCCTGGCCAAGCTGCGGTAGAAGATCTAGGTGGGCCTACACCAGAAAATTATAAGGTTGATGATAATTCAGCTAAGTTAAATACACCTGGTAAAACCCTTAAGCAAGTTAAGGATGTAGTCAACAAAAACGCTGGTAAAGCAGACGCAATGCCTTCTATGAAGAAAGAGGAAGAGGAAAAGCCTGAAGATCAGGTTGTATCTGAAGAACCTACAACTGAAGAAGAAGTAGTTGCTGAATCAGAAGAAACTACTGAAGAAGAAGTAGTTGCAGAAGAAGAGACTACTGAAGAAGAAGTCGTTGAAGAAGAGTCATTTAATGTCGAAGCAGACGTTAATGCACTTCTAGAAGGCGAAGAACTTTCAGAAGATTTCAAAGCAAAAGCAACAACCATTTTCGAAGCTGCTATCAAAACCAAGATCGGAGAGATCAAGGAAGAATTAAAAGGTGAGTATGAGAAATCACTCGCTGAAGAAGTTTCTGCCATGAAAGAAGTTCTAGAAGATAGAACTGATGCATATCTTGAGTATATTGCTCAGGAATGGATGGAAGAAAATGCACTCGCAGTAGAGCATGGACTTAAAACAGAAATGACTGATTCATTCTTAAAAGGTATGAAGAGTCTTTTTGAAGATCATTATGTAACAATCCCTGAAGAAAAATATGATGTTATCAACAATATGGTTGATAAACTTGATGAGATGGAAGATAAACTCAACGAGCAGATCAATAAGAATATTGCTCTAAACAAAAGATTAGCTGAGTCTGTATCAGATGTAATTCTAGCAGACATATCCGAAGGTCTAGCACTTTCACAAAAAGATAAACTTGCTTCTCTTGCCAAAAATGTTGAGTTTGATAGTGAAGAAACATACAGAGAGAAACTAGGTACACTTAAGGAATCTTATTTCCCAAGTGCTAGTGCTCCAAGAGACCATTCAGAGACAATTTCTGAAGGAACTGAGGCACCTCAAGCAGCACCGTCTGGCTTGATGGAAAGTTACCTACAGACTATGAATAGAGTCTCGAAAAAGTGATTTTTTAATTATAAGATCAAACTTTAAACTAAATTTAAAAGGTAAATCAAATGCAATCGTTCAATGCTGAACATCTGCAGGAGAAGTGGGCCCCACTCCTAGACCATGAAGGTATGGGAGACATCAAAGACAATCATCGTCGAATGGTGACCGCAGTTCTTCTGGAGAACCAAGAAAAGACTTTAAAAGAGGAGCAAGAGTTCCTTGGAGAAGCAGCCCCTACAAACTCAACAGGTTCAGGGATATCAAACTTCGATCCAGTACTTATCAGTCTGATCAGAAGAGCAATGCCAAACTTGGTCGCTTATGACCTAGCTGGTGTGCAACCAATGAATGGCCCAACAGGTCTAATTTTCGCAATGAGATCTCGTTACAATGCTCAAAATGGCGACGAGACATTCTACAACGAAGTAGATTCTGCATTTTCAGGTATTGGAACCGATGGTTCTACAATCTCTGGAGCAGACGATTACGTTGCTGGTTCTGGTTCTGAGGCAGTTGGTCTTGGTACTGGTTCACAAGCAGGATCAGATCCTGGTGCGTTAGACGGTACATTCCCTGCTACTGCAGACGGAACTACCTACAACGTCGGTGAAGGTATGAAGACAGGTACTGCTGAAGCTTTAGGTACTGACGGAAACGGTTTCAACGAGATGGCATTCTCAATCGAGAAAGTCACCGTGACTGCGAAGTCAAGAGCTCTAAAGGCAGAGTACTCACTAGAACTTGCTCAAGACTTGAAAGCAATCCATGGATTGAATGCAGAAGCAGAACTTGCTAACATTCTTTCTACTGAGATACTTGCTGAAATCAACAGAGAAGTTATTAGAACAATCTATAACGTTGCTAAGCCTGGTGCTCAAGCAAACGTTGCAACATCTGGTACATTCGACTTAGACACAGACTCCAACGGAAGATGGTCAGTTGAGAAGTTCAAAGGACTTATATTCCAGATCGAAAGAGACGCTAACGCGATAGCACAGCAAACTCGTAGAGGAAAGGGTAACATGATCCTTTGTTCTGCAGACGTTGCTTCTGCTCTAACAATGGCTGGTGTACTTGATTACACTCCTGCTCTTAATAGCAACCTTAACGTTGATGATACTGGTAATACATTTGCTGGTACATTACAAGGTAAGTACAAAGTGTACATCGACCCTTATGCAGGTGGATTCAATGGATCTTCTGCTGGTGCTCAGTACTATGTTGCTGGTTATAAAGGTTCTTCACCTTATGACGCAGGTTTATTCTATTGCCCTTACGTTCCACTACAGATGGTTCGTGCAGTGGGAGAGAACACCTTCCAGCCAAAAATCGGGTTTAAAACTCGTTACGGTATCGTAGCAAACCCATTCGCTGAAGGTCTATACCAGGCAGACACTGGACGTATTAAGAGAAACTCTAATACATACTACAGAAGAGTTAAGGTTAACAACCTAATGTAATTGATATTACATATCTTCAAAAGACTCCTCTCTGAGGGGTCTTTTTTTTCTCTAAATAACTTTATGATAAGAGAACTAATACCAAATTCTGATGATTTACTACACAAAAGAATTGATAAGTGTAGTTACAATTTGGATCGCGATTTTTTAAAAAAGACATTGATTGATAATATGCATTATCATAAAGGAGTTGGCCTGTCTGCAAATCAAATTGGTATTGATGAAAGGGCATTTGTAATGATAAGGGATTTGGAGTATAATGAAGTTATAACTTGTTTCAATCCCAGAATTGTAAAACAATCTTCTAAAACATGTGTTATGGAAGAAGGATGTTTATCTTATCCAGATGAATTTGTTGACGTGGAGAGGTCAGAAACTGTCGTTGTTAAATATGAAGATGAAAATAAAAATGATCATAAAGTAAAATTAGAAGGTTTTGCTGCAAGAGTATTTTTACATGAGTTTGATCATATGCAAGGTATAAATTTTAAACAGAGGACATAATGTTTTATATTACTAAAAAGAGCAATGTAACAGGAGAAACTCTATATCACATTAGTGAGAATAGATGGTCATGGGATGAATCAAAAAAGACACAATATAATACTACAGAAGATGCTCAAGATGCTTTAGATATTGCACTTGGTAAGTCTAGAGCAAAAATTGGATATACGATTACACCAGTCTAAATAGAAATAAAAGTACTATTACCATGGAACCTACACCACAAGAACATGCAGATGCAGTTGCTAAGAGAGAGAAGATAGTTGATCATTTAATGAAAGAAGGATATGCTGAGGATAAAGAATCAGCAGATAAAATCATTTCTGGTATGAGTGAAATGTGGTTTAATATGATTATTGACTAATGTTAGAATTTGATAAATTCATAGAAGAAGCAGCTGCTAAAAGATGCCCTGCTGGAAAGTATTGGTGTTACACTGATAAGAAGTGTAAGACAATTCCACGTGGCTATCATATGGGTGGAAGAGGATGGATCGAACCTGATGAGGGTGAGAACGGAAAGAAAAACGGTAAAAATGGTAACGGTAATGGAAACGGTAATGGTAATGGTGGCAGCTCCAATGGTAACGGTGGCGGTAATGGTGGCGGTAATGCTGGTGGCAACGGTGGCGGTGGCAACGGAGGAGGATAATGGCTAATGCATTACATAATCAAATAGAGAATAGAAATTTTTTATCTCCTATAGGGTTTAGGTTTAATCTTACCAAAACTCCTAAGGTAAATTTTTTCTGCAATTCTGCTAGAATACCTGAGATAGTTTTAGGAACTGCTGTACAAGCATCTTACCTAAAAGATATTGATATACCTGGTGATAAACTACAGTATGGTGATTTTAGTTTAAGATTTATAGTTGATGAAGAATTAGAGAACTATATGTCTATTCATAATTGGATGACTGGTGTAGCTTTTCCAAGTACACCAAAGGAATATCAAAATATAACAACTGATGATAAAGGAAAGAGAGATGGGGATGAAGTATACAGTGATGGTACTCTTGCAATTTTAAACAGTAATTACAATACTAGTGCTATAATAAAGTTTGAGGAGATGTTTCCAACCTCATTAACATCATTGGAATTTGAAGCAGGTGATACGGATATCAACTACTTTACAGCAGAGGCTACTTTCAAGTATACTATATACAGGATGTTTAAAGCAGACGGAAGAACACCTTTATAATTAATTAAATTTTTATTATGGATCTTGATAAAATTCAAAGTATGTGGGCCGAAGATGCTAAAATCGACCCAGATAACTTGCATGACGAATCATTAAAAATACCTCAACTTCATTCAAAATATTATACAGTTTATAATACAATTACTTTGATGCGTGAGAAGGCAAGAAATCAATATAACGAAATTAGACTAGAGAGATATAATTACTACACAGGTAAGGCATCTCCAGAAGTTTATGCTGCAGATCCTTTTCCATATAAGGTAAGGGAAAAAGATGCTATACAAAGACATATGGATGCAGATGAAAGATTGAATAAGATTGATATGAAGATCAAATACTATGATGCTACCTTAAAATTTTTAGAAGAAATTATCAGAAATATATCTGGTCGTACGTATCAAATCAAGAATGCAATTGAATGGCATCGTTTCCAACAAGGATATAACTAAATACTTACACCAACATTTAATCGTATGGATACTGACGATTCTAAAAAGAAACTAGATTGGTCTATGGAATTAAATATGGGTATCGAAGAAACCCGTATGTTATACGATGCTGTTTCCCATTATGCTGAGGTTTGGCCAGGAAAGAATGAGAATAAACCGATAGCAGAAAAAGTTCGTCTTTTATCATTACAGAATAGATTATTTGCTGTAATATTAGACCATAATCTTACACAACAATTTCCAAATTTAGACGAGCAATAGCTTGCTATATACTATAGCAACTCGTTATGATTAATGAAAAATCTGTATGATGATGAACCTCAATTAACGGATGAGGAAGTAGAAGAATTAAGACAAAAATATAAAAACCCACCTGTAGAACATGATACCTTTTTTCAAGGTGATACTTTTGAAGTAGTTGAAAAATTGGCGGTAGGTGAATTTATGCACCCTGATCCTGATCATATTTGCCAACCTTTATATGAATATATTAAGGATCTTCCAAAGATTGGATATGAACCTAGTGTAAATGCGTCTATGTCTGAAAGACGTATTCATGAACATCAAAGTCCAGTAGTACTACAATTTCTTTCGTGGTTACAAAAAATAATTACGAAGAATCCACATATGTTTGGTAGAGAAGGAGCATTAAGATTAGAAGAAGTATGGGGTACTACTTTTAAAAAGGGAGATAATATTACACCTCATAATCATATGCCATTTGCATGGACATGGATTTTTTATGTAAATACACCTGTAGGATCTTCTCCTTTAGTTTTTTCAGAAAGTAAACGTACCATACAAGTTGCAAAAGGTAAATTATTAATTTTTGAAGGTAGACTGCAGCATGAAGTACCTGAGTGTACTGTTGATGGCCGATGCATTTTATCTGGTAATATTGCAGATCTAACTCCAGTGTCTTCTGAAAATGCTCAAGAGTTGCAAAGAATATGGGAGGGTCAGCAAAAATTTGAAGAGGAGAAAAAGAATGCAAAGAGAATATGATATGAAGGTTAGAGAAATGTTCTCTATACCATTACTTAAATTAAAAGTTGAAGAAGATACCGATATCTTACATGAGTGTGAAGATTACATTATGAGTAAGGTGCAGGTTGATACTCCTACACAAGCAAGATTTGTGAATGGCCCTGAAAAATATAGGATCTTAGAAAAATATCCAGATGTTAGAAACATCTTAATGGGTTATGTTAGACATGCTTTTCATACAATGAGTTACTCATGTAGGTTTGATATATCAACTTCATGGTTAACTATTAATAAAAAAGGTGAGCATGTTCAGTTACATGATCATAAAAATAGTTTTTGGAGTGCAGTTTATTATTACGGAGAATATGATGGTGAAGGTGGAGAATTAGATATTATAAATCCTTTACCAAATCTTACATCATTTAGACCTAATATGAGAAATATTAATAAGTACACTACACCATTTACAAGGGTAACACCAGTGAAAAAAGACTTAATAATATTTCCTAGTTATTTACAGCATAGTGTCAATCCAGTGACTAGTGATATTCCTAGAAAATCTTTAGCATTTAATATTGTTCCTATTGATAACTATGGTGATGCAGATTCTACATATGATACATCATGGTGGTAGATTATGTCTCATTTAGTCATCTCAAAAAAGAATGAAGTAAATCTTCATGTGGTAGCAGAACCGCATGTTTATTATGAACTTGCGGATCAATTTACTTTTGATGTACCTGGTGCAAAATTTTCACCAGCTTACAAAAAAAGATTTTGGGATGGAAAAATTCGTCTATTTAATATTCAGAAACAAGAAATATATGTTGGACTATTAGATAAAATAATTCAATTTTGCGAAGACCATGGATATACTTACGAATTTGTAGAGAGCAAGTATTATGGTCTCCCCTTTGAAGTCAATGAAATGATATCCAAGGAGGGTGTTAAAGATTATATAACAGGAATCTGTAAGTATAAACCTAGAGACTATCAGATAGAGGGAGTATACGACGCTCTAAGACATAATAGAAAGTTGTTGATATCCCCAA
>VTLG01015536.1_pt1 | contig 10513 bp, 8 predicted proteins | sample 4694571 | NCBI WGS metagenome assembly VTLG01 (sample SAMN12604809, study PRJNA352737) | marine metagenome | biome: ENVO:00000447; feature: ENVO:00000209|ENVO:00000569|ENVO:01000036; material: ENVO:00002151; isolation source: viral sequences binned using virsorter ... | reverse complement strand
ATGAATTTACTTTCTATAAAGGAGTTTAATGAGAAGAGAATAGACAAGATCTTTACTCATGCTAATAACCTACAGATAGGGATACGTCCTTATCCTTCAGAGTATAAAAAGATTTTGGCAAACCTTTTCTATGAGCCGTCTACCCGAACAAGTTCAAGTTTCTTTTCGGCTATGACAAGGCTTGGTCATGCTGTGCTCCCTATTAATGAAGTTGTTTATTCCAGTGTAACCAAGGGAGAAACATTGGAAGATACAATAAGAACCCTATCCAGCTATGTGGATATCATTGTCTTACGTCACCCCTCTGTAGGAGCAGCCAAGGCAGCAGCTAGGGTTTCCTCTGTGCCTATTATCAATGCAGGAGATGGTGTTGGAGAACATCCTACCCAGACATTACTAGATCTTTATACAATCTGGAGAAAATTCAGACATATAAACGATCTTACCATTACCTTGATGGGGGATCTAAAGAATGGCAGGACTGTTCATAGTTTAGTCAGTGTTCTTCATGATCTTTATAATGTTAATATTAATCTTGTCAGTCCTGATAACTTACAGCTTCCTGAGTATCTTGATAAGGGAATGCCTAAGTCAACTCTTCTTACAGAAGACATATGCAAGACAACAGATGTCCTTTACATGACCAGAGTACAGCAGGAGCGGGGATCAGTTGGAGAATATAAACTTACCCAAGCTCATGTTGCTTTATTAAAGAAGACTATGATTGTTATGCATCCCTTTCCCAGACAGAATGAGATACCCACATGGTTTGATACAGATCTAAGAGCCTATTACTTTAAACAAATTCAAAATGGTTTGTATGTACGTATGGCTATTCTTAGTGAGATACTAGATGCTAAATGATAAGCAGGAGAAGTTTGCTCAATCCTATATCTTACATAGGAATGCTACAGAAGCAGCCAAGGCAGCAGGATATGCAGAAGCTTCCGCTAATAATCAAGGATATAGATTGCTTCAATCTGATATAGTTCTTGAAAGAATAAGAGAACTTGAAAACGAACTTCAAACAAAGGTAGATGTTATAGAAGAAATTGAAAGTCAATATGCCTATGCTAAAAATAACGGACATACAAACAGTGCTATTAAAGCTCTGGAACTTTTATCCAGAGTACGAGGAGCTAACTCAGATCAAGTTGTAGGACTTGATGAAGAATCTTTAAATGATTCAATTATTAATTGTCTTAATATTTTAGGAGAAAAGAAAGTAAATGAACTCGTTAAGAAATGTACTTTTAACATAGAGGAAGAAGAGGAGGAATGAAATTTTCTTCTACTTATAAATCAATATACATTAGTCCTCCCTTTGGTAATTATATTTCCTTAGAGGGATGTAAGAGTATCAAGGGAACCTATACATGGTATCCTAGAAAGGGGCTTATTCGACAGGTTATTAAAACTCTTAGACCTGTCAGGGGTGGTTGGAAAAATAGTATAGGTTTTAGAAACAGGGGTTTATCCACAATAAATAAACTGGACTATACTAAAACCTATAGTATATCCAAGATAAAAGAAGAGTCCAAAGTATCATGGCAAGATTTTATAGAACGTATACCTGCTTATATTCCTATAGAGATTAACATAGGCTGTCCTAATGTGTCTAGTATAACCATCTCTGATGAAGAGATAAAAAATTTTACCAAGAAATTATTTGATATTAGTATCAAAGTGAGTCCTAATACAAAGACTAGTTACATTGAAAAGCTATGGGAACTTGGTATCAGAAAGTTTCACCTATCTAATACATTACCTATACAGACCTATGGTGTGAGTGGCTATCCTCTGAAGAGAATTAATCTTCCCTTTGTAGAGAGAGTAGCTAAACTGGATTTAAAATATACAAGACTGATTGCTGGTGGGGGTATCTATACGATACAAGATGTAATGGACTATCATAATGCAGGAGCTACAGATTATAGTCTGAGCACGATCTTCTTTACCCCTTGGAAAGTTTCAAAAGTTATTAGAAGGATTAGAAAGTTATGAAAGCACTAATGAATCATATGAATGTTCTAATAGAAGAGATTAAAATCTTAGAAAAAAGAATAGAGCCTCATGATACTGGTCATATTCATACAACAATCTCTACCTTGAGAAACAGAGTAGAAGAATTACAGAATGATATGTTGAATCTTTCTGATAAAGAATGGGGAAATTCTACAAATGATATGGAATAATAGTTATATTTAGAATGCTTCTAGGAAGCCCATAGCTCATCATACAGAAGCATCACAATTAGGTAGGAGGTTTACATCATGGTGCACAAAAGAAGCTACTCAGTGAGCCGCTATGGGCTTTTAAAGGGGTATCTAAAGTACTTTGTTCCCTGCTTTTATCATATTCTATATAATTAGCTATATATTAGAACTCATTATAGTAAGGATGTACAACTTCACCTTCTTCATGGGTGATTGTCGTTACATCTTCTGGGAAAGTTTCTTTCAGTATTTGTTCTACCCCCAGCTTGAGGGTAAATGTAGAAGCAGCACATCCTGCACATGATCCACTGAGTTTTACATGGACATTCTTGGTGTCTTCATCATAGGACAAGAGTTGAATAACACCACCATGCATGTGTAAGGCAGGAGCAACTTGGTCAGCCAAGACATCTTCTATCTGTGCAAACATGGTCATTACTTATGCCCGTTATAAATCTTGTTAATCAACTTCTGCATCTGTGCCTCAAGAGTTCCTATCTTCAGATCTTGTCTAACGTCACTTGGCAGAGAGCCTGATCCCCATTTTCCTGCTGGCCAGAGTTCTACAAAGGATGTATTCTTTTTAACTTCTTTGGCTATCATCTGTATCTGAAAGTTATTATGTTGGACACTGGCACTCAGTCCAGCCAACCACCATATCACACCAGCAGCCTGTATAAACAGACCAACTCCCAAGGTAATAAAAAACTTAGGGTCCATTACTTATAACTCCATACCCAAGGTCTTGGATGTTCACCACTGTTATCCATATCATCCAGATGAATAAATCTTTTCTCATGTTGTCCTCTCTGGGAGACACCTATCCCTGTCATCCCTACTTCTATAGCAATCCTGATAAGCCTGTAAGCATCCTTGCCTACAACATGGATATCTGCTGCCTTACCTTGTGTATGAGGAGAGTTCCTTGCCCCACCTACGACCATGTTATGAGCAGGATGTCTGAAGCCTGACGTAATAATCATGGGCTTGTTATATTTCTCCCTGACTTTAATCAACTTGGACATGAACCCTTCATTCATATCACACTCACCTGTGCCCTTACACTCCATTTCTTTTCTTGAGAAGTAAATCCAACTAGGCATTTCTTGTCAACCTTTCCAGAAAATTATCCATCTTAGCTTCCAGTTTATCAAACCTGTCCATGATACGTTCAAGGTCTTTCTCTACATCATCCTTTGTAGCATACTCCTTGGCTATCTCTTCTCTGGTGTCAGATAGTCTACGTTTAAGATCATTGATCTGTACACCCATCCCCCTGACCCACCATATAAATGAGCCACAGGCCAGACTGAGTATAGCATTCCATATCATTGTTGGATTGTCGGGCATTTATTTTACTCCTCTTCTTTACTTTTTATAAATAAAGGTCTATTATTAATTTTGTCAATATTATTATTAATAATATCTATAACTTTACTAGGAATTTTCTGTTCTTTTTGTAATCTCATTCTTAAATCATCTTTTATAAAAAAACGTGATAGATTTAACCTACCTATTTTAGCTATATTCTCTTGATTTTTTTGAAAAAATTTTGTTATTTCAGGCTTTACTTTTTGCAATCCTTTTTTACTAAAAATATTATCTATTAGAAAACGCTGTGTCATTTTCTTAGTAATAAAAGTTCCATCTTTTTGTTTAACTTGATATCTAAATTTTAAAATATCATTAAAATCTAGAGCTAATTGTGAACTTGCTTTCTCATATTTTTTGAAAATATCTCCAAGTTCTTTTGTAAATTCGTTTACTTTATCTACATCAAGTTCATTTTTATCTGTATAAAAACTTCTATTATATTGATGTATAGTTTGAAAATATTCTTTACCAATAGTATCTATTTTTTTAAGAGCTTTATATGTATGTGCTTGAATAGATTTATTTAAAATCATTTTTTGAAATTTTAAACCCGTAAGATTTTCTATAACATTAAAAAGAAAGCTAACAGGATAACCTCCTATTTTTGTTTTCCCTTCTCCTTTATAAATTTGTTCTGACTCATAAGAATCTATAATTTTTTTAAAACTTGTACCAGATCCGGGCGTTACAGTTTCAAGTATTCTAAAGAAAGCTGTCATAGCTTTTTTATCTAATGTATCTCCTTCTTTATATAAAGGTCTTCCTTTGTCATCTCTACCTGTTAGAAGTTCTATAGCTGGTTGAGTAACTAGACCTACAGAAGCGATAGGTCTAACAGCTTCAGTGAAATTATCTATAGCTTTAGATAAACCTTCCATAGTAAAATTATCTTTACCTATTATAAAAGGAAGAACAGATTTAAGTATTGCTTCTCCTATATTATATGGATTATTATAAGATATATTTAGATAATTACTTGTTATATTTCCCTTATCATCTAATATAAAAGGAGCACTCCAAGCTAGATTATTATTTTTTAAATATTCTGGTACAATAATTTCAACTGCTCTAAGTTCGTCTGCATAAATTCCAAATTGTCTAGCAGTTAAGGCACCTATTTCATATGCTCCATAACCTACTGCTGTAGCTGATCCTAATCTAGCTGCTCCTATTTTAAATAATTCTTTATTCTTAGTTTTTGCTCCTTGATAAACATCTCTAAAACCTATTTTATATATTTCTTTCATATTTCTTAAAATTTCAGAATGAAAGCCGGGAAACTTACCTAAGAAATATCTTCTTAATCCTTTAACAGCTCTAGGAATCCTTCCAAAATTAGGCATTGTACGACCCTCTATATCAGCAGCATAAGCATTTAATTGTGCTTCTGGCATATCAGGAAAAGCTTTTCTATATCTTTGTCTTTCTTTAAAAAAACCAAGAATTTTTGGTACATCATCTTCTAATTGATAAATTTCTCCAGCCTTTGACATACCTTTTCCTAGATATTTTGGAATAGGTCGCCAGATTTTTTGCGGAGTAGTAAGATATCCTGTAGCATATCCCTCTGGATTTTTAAGAAGATCTTGAAATGTTCTTAAAAAGGCTTGTTGATTAACACCACTCTTAATAACATTATGTGACATTAATGTATTAAATAATTTAGCTCCTTCAGGAGTTGCTTTATTTCTTAATGTATCAAATACTTTTGGAAGGTTTTCAAGAATAGATGGCCCTAAATTACCGTTGGCAGCTAAGACAACAGCATTAGCTCCTGTATTTCTAAGATGTGTTACATGAGAAGCTACAGTTTTTGCTCCTCCTACAAAAACATTACTAGCATAGGCCATTCTAAGGAATGCATTACTACTGGCTTTTTGCAAGTCTATTCCTTTTTCAAGAGACTTTGCAAGTTCAGGAGTTGTCCAAACATTTACAAGAGGATTAGGAAAGAATCCTTTTTTTGCAAGATCCGCCATTTTTTTACCCATTAATTCTGCTAAATTTACAGATAGTTTAGCTGAACCTCCTTCTTGAAAAGTATATCTAGCTGCACCATATTTAGAAGCAGCTAGTTCAGCAAACTCTTCAGCAAACATTCTAGCATTTGTCATATCTCCCAATGTCATTATAGTATTTTGCCATCGAAGCATAGGATCATCTATCCTACTTAGAAAATTTTGATAGGCTCCTTCCATTAAAGTTCTATTTGATAAAGTTTGTCCAGCCTTTCGTCGTGACATTGCTTTTACTGTTGTTGGGAGATTTATACCCGTTGCTACTTTTCCTACATTATTTAAAAAATCTATATCAGTAATATCTTCTAGAGTTGCACTTTTTTTTGTTTTAATTCCTTGTTTTTCTAATTCTTTTGTTATCCATCTCTTACTAAGAGTACTTAATTCATGAGCAGGAATAAGTTTACCTTGTTTTAATTGATTAATTATTTGGTTCATAACAGAATCAACTGCATCATCAGGCATTGACAAATCTTTATTACTTCCGAATTTTTTTATTGCTTTTTTTAAACCACCAACAGCAGACGCAACATCAGGGTAGGGAAATTTTCCCTCTAATCCTTTCTTCATTACCTTTTCTAATTGATTTACATAGTATGGATTTACCAGAGCTTTATATTGAGTAGCCATATATAGCCCTTTAGTTTTATCAAAAACTAATTTAATATTAGGCTCTACACCTAAATCAGTAAAATGATTTTGAAATTTATCTCTTAAATTTCCTAATTTTATTATAGCTTCTTTTATTTCAGGTGTATCATCAAGAGTTTTTAAAGCTTCTTCTTTATTTATTCTAGCTTGTTGTGTTACTTTTTCAAAATATTTATCTAGTATTGCTTGTTGTTCTGCATTTCTTTTTGAAGCCTTCATACGATATATTTTTCTTGTTTGTTGATTCATACCTTCACCAAGAGGAAGTCTTGTTCCCAAAGCATTATTATATAAAGTTGCAATTTCAGGAGGAATGTTTTTCCACTTAATCTTGTGTGTCTTTTCAAATAATTTTATAAATTTCTTTGTCTCTTTCTTTGTTGCACTTATTAAAGATTTTATTCTTCCTTCACTTAATTCATAAAGTAAATGTTCTGGTACACCCAGACCATAATTAGAAGTAAAAGCACGACTTGCTTTTATTTGCCAATCTTTAGGCATCTTAGCAATTTTCAAAGGATCAGTCAAGAGATTATGAAATTTTAAAAATGTATATTCTTGAAGAAAATTTCCAGTATCAGTTTCAACAACATCCACATCTACAATAGAAGTTTCTCCTTTTTTAGCTGGTGTATTAATTTGAGGTTTCTCTGCCACACCATGAAGGATACCTTTTTTTCTATTTCCAGTTCTTTTCCATCCATCTATAATAGCTTTAGGTATATAACCAGCCTTCTTACCAGCAAATCCAATCCCCTTAAAAAGACCTTCAGCGACTACAGCTATACCTGAAGAATCTATAAATTTATATAATACTTTTAATGCTTCTGGATCTTCAGGATTAATAGCAAGAATTGATAAGACATCTTTAAGTGTACTTTGTTCTTCTATAGGATGTGCCTTAATAAACTGACTTGTTAAATTTTCTTCCTTATTACCTAATAAAGTTTCAGTAGCTCCAAAGGATAAAACTCTTTGAATAGAAGGCCACATTGTAGGATATATTTTAGCTAACTTATTTTGTAAAGCTATAGAACCGCCTACAATAGATCCTACTTCGCTTCCTATTTCAACTGCTGGCGTTAAAGCAGGATCAAAAGATCTTTTAATATTTTTATAAGTTGAAGAAGTAGATGGATTTTCTAATAACCAATCATCAACTTCATCAGAGGTTGCCGATAAATAATTTTTAATTATTTTTCCTATACCTAATTCTGCTACATCAGCTTTATAATCTTTAGATTCAACAATTTTACGAATCTCAGGTGGAAGTGCAGCATCAGGAACAATACCAAAGTCATAGGCTGATTTTCCTAATGAACGACTTAAAGTTACTGCATCCAATCCTTCAAGAATAGCCTGACCAAATTGTTTTAATCCTTTACCTGAGTAGCGAAGCATTCCAGCAGACCATGCTCTAGGATCAAATAGCTGTGTAGTTCTAGCAACAGGACTAATTTCTTTTTCTCTTATTGAAGCTGGAATTTCATTCCAAGCAGGACCAAATCCCCATTCTTCTAATCCTCCTCCTTTAGGATAGTTTTTCTTTTTATATTCATAATACTTCTCTATTTGTTTTTTATCTTCTTTAGCTGCATCTTTTAAATCACCAGAAGTTATATCATGGGTTGTTGTTAACCAATTATTAAATTCATTTACATCAATATTACCTTTGTCATCAGCTTCACTTAATAAATATTGCCTGACAGAATTTTTAATATCTAGATAAGATTGTGTATTAATATCTATTTGTGACATTAGAAAAATTAACCTTATGTTTTAGGTTTAAAAGTCATCTGTGTTTACTATAACTGGCGGCTCTAAACCAAAATCTTTTATCATTGGATTAATCTTTTGTTTCTTACCTGACTTTGTTGGAAATAAATCTGCATCTGGATTAGCACTATACCTTTGTAGAGCTATTTTTTTAGCGTATGCTATCTGAAGAGATTGAGGTATCTTCGGATGACTTGTTTGTATAGCACCTAATGCTTTTTGTACAAGCGTTAAGTATTGTTGATACTTATCAGCATCATCTTGCGTAGCTTTATTACCAGAGAGTCGATTACTTAGACCTATAAAATCCCCTTTATCATCATATTCTTTTGTTAAACCAGCCCGATCAGCAGCCCACTCACCAAGATCCTTATGGATTGTAGCTTTATATTCAATCGGTTTCTCTGCTTTAAGTTTTGCTTCTTTAATTCTTGCTGCAATTTCTGCTATTTTTATTCCCTGTACAAGCATCTTGTAAATACTATCTCTATCTTCTTTATTAAGAGCCGCTATCTCTTTATCTAAATTATGTTTAATAGCTAGTTTCTTAGCATATTGTGCCTCTATTTTTGATAAGTCTTCTTTTCTATAATCATATTTAATTTTTTCTAGTTTTTGCATTAGCGTTCTGATCTTATCATTATCAAGTTTTAAATATTTAGCTGCTTCTTCAATACCTACAGCAGCCCCTACTAAGACACCATGTTTATTCGTAGCAATATTCCTTCCTAGTATTGCAAAAAACATACGTCTTTGTTCCTTTTCAAGACTTTTCATGTCAGGTATTATTTGTTTAAAATAATCTTCCATAGCTTTAGATCTGAGTAAGTTCTGTTCTTTATGAAAACTTTCTATATCTATTATGTCTGCTTCTCCTTTTTGTATTGCTGAAGTTTTTGCTTCTATGCCTCTTTTTTCTATCTCTCGTTTTGCTTCAGCAAAAGTATTACCTTTTATTCCAAGTCCTTGGTTTATAATTTTATCAATATTACTTTTTTCTAACTCCTTTGTTCCTGTTACAATAGCTATCTCATCATCACTCATTAAACCTCTTGTACTAAATTCAAGTCCTTCTTGAGGAAGCCCTCCTTCTTCTTCACCCCACATAGGTATACCTCCGGGTCCAGTTTCCTTCATTAAGTCGTCTATTGATATAAAAGGTTCTTTCTGAAGATCTCCTGCTACTTGATAAGAAGGAGGTGTATACCCAGTGATGTTTTTATCTGTAAATTGAGGTGTAGGTATTACATCTTTACGAGGTATGCTTTGACCTAATTCTCCTAATAAAGGTTCTAATTCTCTAGAAGCTTGTGGTGCTAATCCATAATCACCTTTATCTATATAACCACTATTTTGTCTATATACAGTCCCACCCATCTTTCTTTGCATATAGTTTACATAAGGATTAGCTTCAGATAATCCAGATAAACCTTTAACATAGCCACCACCAGCACCTACAGCAGCTTTTCCTCCGAAACCAGCCATCTTACCAAAGATGGAAGTTGCAGGTAATCCCATTAGAGAAGTTCCAAAACCTAGAAGCTGTTGACCAAAAGGAATAGAAGGTTCAGTCTTAGTCTGTACCCGTGTAGGTGTCTGTAACATAGGATTACCATAAATACTACTGGTATATCTTGCCAACTGTTCTTCTGGAAATTGTTTTTCTTCTAACCATTCTGCATATCTCTTATCTAAAACGTCTTGTTCCTTTGCTGCCCTTTGAGCACCTACTGCTTCCAAAGCACCCATTTCTGCCATACCTGATTTAAACATTTGAGGAGCTAAAGCAGTTAAATCAGCAGCCCTCTGTCTTTCTCTGGCTTTTTGATTAGCAAACTGCTGTGCTTCAAAAGTTCTTTCTCCTGACATAAAATCTCTTTCACCTTTTTCAAGAGCAGCAGCAAAACCTCTTTCACCCACACCAAATTGTCTTTCACCTTTGGCAAACTGTCTTTCTCTTTCTTGAAAATCTCTACCTCTTTCTTCAAAGGCACGTTGATCTTGAAATCTTCTAAAGGCTTCTGCTTTTCTTTGTTGGGCATCTTGATAAGATTCTTGAAGCCCACGTTTTTCAATATCACCAAGCTGTTGCATCTGGGCCTGTCCTAGTAATCCAGCTTGAACACCAGCCCTAGATCCCATACCACTCATACCTCCTGCTGCTATAGCTTGCTTTTCAAACTGGGGCATAATTTGCTGTTCAAAAGCTTTTTGTGCTTCTCTCTTTTCTATATCTGTTACACCACGCCGATACTCTCCCATATATTCTTCAAGAGGTTTATCATCAAACCTTGTTTCAGAAAATTCAGTAGGAGTACCACCATAATCAAGACCACCAAACCTTTGTGTAATAGGACCATAATCTCCTTGAAGACCACCAAGCCTATCATAATCAAATCTTTCTCCTCCTGCTCTAATATCTCCCAAGGCTTCTTCTTGTATAGGTCTTTGTGTACCAACAAGACCTCTAATACCAGC
>VTLG01010303.1_pt1 | contig 10514 bp, 12 predicted proteins | sample 4694571 | NCBI WGS metagenome assembly VTLG01 (sample SAMN12604809, study PRJNA352737) | marine metagenome | biome: ENVO:00000447; feature: ENVO:00000209|ENVO:00000569|ENVO:01000036; material: ENVO:00002151; isolation source: viral sequences binned using virsorter ... | reverse complement strand
GAGCTAATCGTTAACTCACCACTTGATACTGGAACTAATCCTTAATATCATTAAAGTGTGGTCATCAAACCTCATCAATTATTGGTGGGGTTTTTTCTTTACGCTACAATAAAACTAAATTACTTTAACAATCGTGGCAGCTACCATAAATGCAACTGTAAAAGGAGAAAATGCTAATAGCTATGTCACACTAGCTGAAGCTAATACTTACTTTGAAACAGTACCAGACTCTTCAACTTGGACAAATAAAACAGATGACCAGAAGAACAGATCACTAATATCTGCTACCCGTTGGATTGATAGCTTCGTTTACTATGGCGACAGATGCGATGACGGACAAGCACTAAAGTTTCCAAGAAATAATTATCAGGTAGATGGAGTGGAACTATCTTGCAGTAAGATTCCATTAAATATAAAGTATGCACAATACGAATTAGCCAGAGCTTTAGCAAATGATACTGGAGCTATAACAGGAACTACAGGAAAAGATGGTAATTTTTCCGAAGTAAAACTAGGAGATATTCAAGTCAAATACAACACAGATAGTCAAGGAACTGGATCAATAAATAATATTTTAGATGTTTACCCTTGGTTACAAAGTTATCTTGGAGCATATATGCTAGGTGGAGCAGGAACTTTTCAGTTAAGGGCGGTTAGAGGCTAATGGCAGGGCAACTAGATACAGCACTAAAAAACATAGCCAAACAGGTGGTGTCTCAACTAGGAGACTCATTAGACACAACTATCATTTACACTAGAAAATCATCTACATCGTACAACACATCTACTGGTGCAGTAACTACCAGCGACACAAGTTACACAATCAAAGTTCCTGTTGAATTTATACAATCAAGCGAAGAAACAGGATTTCAAGAAAACATAGCTAGGGTTTACATAACACCTGATCTTATAGGAGATAACCAACCTCTGCTATCAGATGAAATCACCCTTACATTTTCTGGATCGACCAGAGTTGCAAAAATTACAGATGTGAGAACTCTGCGTGGCGGTCAAGAATATCTATTTAGAATAGACGTTATTTTCTGATGACTTTAGTAAACGCACGAGCAGCATTTGAAACAGCAATCAAAACTGCTGTAGTCGCTGCCGATAACACAGTAACAGTCGTGTTTGATAATATGCCTTTTACAACTCCAGGTAATAATAAAAAGTATGTAATGGTCAGTCTCAATTTTGCACAATCGACTACACAAACTCATGGTGTTGCCCAAGATTATTATGCTGGTTCTATAAGATGTGGGATTCTGACACCACCAAACAAAGGGAGTGCCGTGGCATCTGCTATAGCCGAATCAGTTATTGATGGACTGACTTCAGTAAATGCACCTGGATACTCAGATACATTTTCAGTAAGTCCTAGAGTATCTGCAATAGAAGGACCAACTGCTGTCACAATAGAAGGAGATAGTCATTTCTTATCTGTCGTAAGTTGCGACTTTACTGCCAATGCCTAGTAGAAAACCAATTTCAAAACTGACCCCCGATTTAAGAAAAGTAATTTTAAAGGGCAGAAAACAATTAGCAAAGGATATAGTACATTCTTTGACTACAGATGGACCATGGTGGACAGGAACATTCGGTGAAAACTGGGTCGTATCTAAAACTCCTGTAAAACCTACACGAAAGAGAAATCCAGAAACACCTTATTTTATGATTCCTGCTAGAACCGAAAGAGTATTTAAAAATGCAAGAGTGCCTACAGCAAAAATGGGTCAAGACTTATATGTAGGAAACAGAGCTAAGTATGCTGGTTTTGCAATAAACGCTCCAGGTCAAACATTGCCTAACCTTAAAAATAAACAAGTAACATACGCAGAACACGCAAAGGAGCATAAGATAACAGCTAAACAACCAAACTGGTACAACGTATATACGTTAGGTGGGCTTATCAACAAAGATATAGACAAAGCATTTAAAAAAGTTGGTTTTAAATAATAAAGTAGTAGTATAGTATAAGAATACACTATTCAACTTTATGGCATCAGACAGAGCAATCGACAAGCTAAAGAAAGCGTTTAGCATAGGCAAAAGAAGTAGCTACCCTATATACAAAGATGGCGAACTAATCTTGCAAGTGTATTGGACACCACTAACTATTGCTGATCGAGATGCAATAAATGATACTCTAATAGCTAGTAATAGAGCACAGAACGAAAGCAGTTTAGACTTTGCCCTTCAAGTAATCATAAATAAAGCTGAAGATGAAAATGGACAAAAACTGTTTTCTGAGGCGGATAGAGCAAGTTTAAGAAGAGAAATACCATTGGGAGTTCTACTTGAACTTATGACTAAAATGCAAGAGTTGGGCGAGGAGGCTACCCCTGATGCCGTAAAAAGCACAACTGAATAAAGACCATTACCTGTATTTTCAATTTATGATCGCAGAAAGTTTGGGTATGACAGTCGAATATCTGCGTAATAATATGACCCTAGAAGAAGTTTATGGTTGGAACGCATACTTTAGTATTAAAAACGAAAGAGAAAAGAAAGCATACGAAGATGCCCAAAAGAAAGCTCAATATCGTAAGGTACGCTAAACTAAGAACAATGTTTTATCTAAATTAGTGGCTGGCTCTAATTACGAAGTAAATATACAACTGAATGTTAAAAAGATTAACCAGCAGTTAAATAATCTTGAGCGAAGAATAAAAAAGTTAAATGATATTGCGATGGGTCAAAAGGGTGTAGGAAAAGCAGCCCTAAAAACAGAACGAGACAAACTAGCTCTAGCAACTAAAACTTTCAGAAGAGAACAGCAGATAACCAAAGAAAAAGCAAAACAGAATAAACTAGAGAACAATACTGCCAAAATAACTAAGAAAGCAGGAGTTAGACCAACTTCAAAAATACCTTTAGGACCAAGTTCCCCTCTTAACTTCGATAGTCAGGGAAGATTGAGGCCAGGTAGAGCTAAAACAAAGGGAGATGGAGTTTTATCTGGAGCACTAATAAGTGGTGCGTTTCCATTGTTATTTGGGCAAGGGCCATTAGGTGCTGCTGCGGGTTTTGGAGGTGGATTAATAGGAGGAAAGTTAGGAGGGCAGACAGGTGGATTTGCTGGAGGTCTTATAGCAACTGGTTTGTTAACACAAATTCAACAGATAAGTCAAAATTTAACCGAACTAGGCAAATCTATGGATATGTTCGGATTTAGCGTAGCTACTGTCAGCAAAGCGTTAGGAGTATCTGGCACACCCACAGAAGAGTATTTAAAAGTATTAGAGCAGACCCAAGGAAAACAGGCTGCATTTAATGAATCCATGAGAAGAATGGAGGAGCTAGTGGGTCAAGATGGTGTGGAAGCATTACGCAAATTTTCCGAAGGCACTAGAGAACTGCAAAGTTCTATAAGCAGATTTTTAACTCAAGTAGGTGCTCAAGCTGCAAAGTTATTTACTGGAGGTAGCGGTAGAGTTACAGGATTAAGAAGAAGTCAGCTTTTGGGAGATGCTAGACAAAGTACTGATCCAGATGTTGCAGCTTTAGTTGCTGAAAGGGGAAGTGCATCTAGAAAAAGAAAGGCAGAAATAGACGAAGAAATAATTGCACTTATGCTTGGACTAGAAACGAATAAAAAGAATTTAGATATAGAAGAGACTAGGCTAATGAAATTAAAAGAGATGACAAAAAGTGTAACTAACAGAAATCTGCTCTTACAAGAAACATTACAGTTTGGAACTCAAGAAGCGGAAATAAGAGAAAAATTAAGAGAATTAGATAGACAAGCTGAAAAAGCAGGAGTCAAAATTTTAGATAATGAAAGAAAAGAGTATGAAAATGCTTTACGCTTACAACCCCAATTAGAAAAAATAGCAAATCTATACCAAAGTATTGGTTCAACAATAGAAAATGGTTTAGTTAGTGCTATTCAAGGTGCAATAGATGGAACAAAAACTTTGGGAGACGTTGCTCGTAGTGTATTTAGCGAAATATCCAGCCAATTAATTAGTTTCGGTGTTAATGCTTTCTTAGGTGGTTTATTTCCCAATTCAAGTTTTTTCAGAGCAAACGGTGGTCCTGTTAGTGCTGGTAAAAGGTATATGGTTGGAGAACGTGGACCAGAAATGTTTGTTCCGAATACTGGTGGAAGAATAGTTCCTAATTCTGATATGGGAAGTTCAACTAATGTTGTTGTTAACGTAGATGCTTCTGGTTCTGCTGTTGAAGGAGATGAAGCACAGGGTAGAGAACTTGGTCGACTTATCTCAGTTGCAGTACAATCTGAAATAATACAGCAACAAAGACCAGGAGGATTACTTGCATAATGGCTACGTTTCCCTCAATAAAACCTACATACGGACAACAAAAAAGATCCGCACCCTTAACTAGAACAATTCGTTTTGCTGATGGATTTGAACATAGAATATTATTTGGATTAGCTGAACATCAAAATCCTAAAGTATATAATTTTACGTTTAATGTTTCAGAAACAGAGGCAGATACTATAGAAACCTTCCTTGATGCCCGTGCAAACGATAGTGCCAGCTTTGATTTTACTGCACCTGGAGAAGCTGCTGCACAGAAATTTGTCTGTGAGGCATGGTCGAAATCAATACCATATAACAATAGAGCTACCATTCAAACAACATTTAGAGAAGTGTTTGAACCATGAGTACTGCCCCTATTATTACTGATCTACAAAAGATCAATCCTTCAGCAATAATTGAACTTTTCAGTATTACAACTGAAGCTGCATTGCATGGATCAACAGCCACCTATAGATTTCATGCTGGTACAAATAGAGTAGGAAATGGAGATATTATTTGGGCTGGTAATACTTATGTAAAAATGCCAATACAGGCAGAAGGTTTTGCATTTAGAAAAGGCCAACTACCTAGACCAACTTTAAGAGTAAGTAATGCTCTTGGAACTATTACTGCTATCTTGTTGAATGTAAACTCTACAACTACAGGAAATGATTTAACAGGAGCTACAGTTACAAGAATTAGAACTTTAGCTAGATATTTAGATTCAATAAATTTTCCAGGAAATACTAATCCATTAGGTACACCAGATCCTACAGCAGAGTTTCCTCAAGAAATATATAAAATTGATAGAAAATCAACAGAAAATAGAGAAATAGTTGAGTTTGAATTAGCAGCAGTATTTGATCTTGCTGGTATTAGAGCACCGAAAAGACAATGCACCAGAACAGAGTTCCCTTCGATTGGTACGTTTATAGCATGAATTGGAAAGAAGAAGCACTTGTTCATGCGAAAGACCAAGATCCTAAAGAGTCTTGTGGTCTCTTATTAAATATTCGAGGAAAAGAAAGATACTATCCTTGTCGTAATCTTTCAATGACAGATCATCAATGTTTTATTATTGATCCAGAAGATTATGTAAAAGCAGATAATACTGGAGAAATAACTGCTGTTGTTCATAGCCACCCTGTAACACCACCTACACCTAGTCAGGCAGATCAGATTAGTTGTGAACAAAGTAATCTTCCGTGGCATATTGTTAATCCAAAAACAGAACAATGGGGATATTGTGAACCTTGTGGATATAAACCACCTTTACTTGGCAGACCTTGGGTTTGGGGTGTTACTGATTGCTGGTCTTTAGTAAAAGATTGGTATAAAGAAGAAAAGAATATTGAATTGAAAGATTGGGATAGACCTACAACACCAGAGGAGTTTATATTAAATCCGATGTTTGAAAGCTGTGCTTGGAGAACTGGTTTTAGAGAACTTAGACCAGATGAAAAAACAATGAATGGCGATGCACTATTGATGTCTATTGGATCTGCTGGTTTAAATCATGTAGCTATTTTTTTAGATGGAGATGTTTTACATCATTTAACCGATAGACTATCTTGTAGAGAGCCCTACTCTCAATGGTTATTAAAATGCACAGGAAGGAGGTATCGTTATGTTGCGTAAGCTAAAATTATATGGTGAGCTTGCAGAGTTCATAGGGCATAAAGAATTTGAGATACAAGTAGATAGTCTTTCAAAAGTAGTTAGTTTTCTTATAAATAATTTTCCGCAAATAGAAAAATATATGAATCCTCAATATTATCAGGTAAAAGTTGGTAATTATGCTGTAAATGAAGAAGAGATACACCACCCAATAGGACAAGAAGATATACATATCGTTCCTGTAATATCTGGTGCTGGTGGCAGTACAGGAAAAATATTATTAGGTGCTGCGTTAATTGGTGCTTCATTCTTTTTCCCAGGTGCAGGATTGTTTGGAACATACGGGGCAGGGATGACTCCTGCGGTTATTGCTGGTAAAGGTGCTTTTGCAACAAAATTTGGTACAGCAATTAGTGCTTTAGGTGGTGCTTTAGTGTTATCAGGTGTAAGTGATATGTTATTTCCTGTTCCCAAGCCAAAAGAATTTAAGTCAGAACAAGATCCACAATTATCATTCAGTTTTTCTGGAACGCAAAATACATCAAGAGCAGGCACTCCCGTTCCAATAGTTTATGGAGAAATAATTACAGGATCAGTTGTTATAAGTGGTGCTGTTGATACTCAACAGGTACAAGCATGACGAAACCTAAAATTATCAGAGGATCAGGTTCTCCCTCTCCTCCTACCCCACCCCAACCGACCAGAGCACCTGATACTTTACACAGTAGGCAGTTTGCTACTTTTCTTGATCTTATTTCTGAAGGAGAGATCGAAGGCTTTGCCTCCGCATCAAAAGAGGGTAGGACTCAAGGAACTACCGCATATAATAATGCTGCATTGAAAGATGTATTTCTTAACGATACTCCTGTTTTAAAATCAACTGCTGATTCAACTAATCCAGCTACAACTGATTTTAACTTTCAAGATGTAACATTTAATCCTAGATTTGGAACGTCAGGTCAGACAAAAGTTGAAGGTATTGAAAGTAGTTCTTCTGTTACAGCAGTAGGTATTACTGTTACTCAATCTTCTCCTGTTACAAGACAGATAACAAATTCAAACGTAGATGCAGTAAATGTAACTATAACTTTTCCACAATTACAAAGAGCAACAGAGCAGGGAGATTTATTAGGTTCTTCTGTTCAATTAAAAATAGCAGTTCAATATAATTCTGGCGGTTTTACAGATGTTATTGATGACACTATCACAGGTAGAAGTGCTGATGCGTACCAAAGAGATTACAGAGTAAATCTTACAGGTGCTTTTCCTGTTGATATAAGAGTTACAAGAGTAACCGCAGATAGTACGGATTCGAGTCTTATAGATGCTTTTACATGGACAAGTTTTGGAGAAATTATTGATGATGCTAACACTTATGCCAATAGTGCTTATGCTTCACTTCGATTGGACTCTATGCAGTTTCAATCCATACCAACAAGAAAGTATCGTATTAGAGGAATAAAAGTAAGGATTCCTGGTGCTGGTGCTAGTAGTTCTGGAACCCCAACTGTTGATAGTACAACTGGTCGTATTGTTTATCCAGATGGATATATTTTCAATGGTGTTATGGGTGCTGCTCAATGGTGCTCATGTCCTGCGATGGTTTTATTAGACTTACTTTTGGACACACGCTATGGATTTGGAAATCACATAACGGAAAGTTCACTTGATTTATTTTCTTTTGTTACTGCAAGTAAGTTTGCAAATACGTTGGTATCAGATGGTTTTGGAGGACAGGAAGCTAGATTTAGTTGTAATGTAAATATTCAATCATCTAGTGAAGCATTTGATTTAATAAATGAACTTGCTGGTGTTATGAGATGTATGCCAATATGGTCTGCTGGTAGTATTCAACTTGCACAGGATAGTCCAAAAGATGCAAGTTATTTATTTAACCTTGCCAATGTAACTGAAGAAGGGTTCAGCTATTCGGGAAGTGGATTAAAAACAAGAAATACTGTAATTTCTGTTTCTTACTTCAATATGGATAGTAGAGAAATAGATTATGAAGTCTATGAAGATACTGCTTCGATAGCCAAGTTTGGGGTAATTATTAAGCAAGTTAAAGGATTTGCCTGTACATCAAGAGGTCAGGCCAGAAGATTAGCAAAGGCTATTTTATTTGCTGAACAAAACGAGAGTGAGATAGTTGCATTTGCCACTTCTATAGATTCTGGTGTTGTTGTAAGACCTGGTGCTGTTATTGATATTGCTGATCCTGTCCGTTCTGGTGTTCGCAGAGGAGGAAGAGTTACTGCTGCAACAACGACCCAAATAACTGTAGATGATACTGCTGCAACAGATTTACCTACATCAAACAATCCAACATTAAGTGTGGTTTTACCAAATGGAACAGTAGAAACAAAAACTGTTCAATCCATATCTGGTGCTGTAATTACAGTTGCTTCTGCTTATTCTGATACTCCAAATGTAAATACTGTTTGGCTCTTACAAAATGATACAGTTCAAGCTCAGAAGTTCAGAGTGATAACAGTAGAAGAATCTGATGGTATAAATTATGCGATTACTGCTTTATCTTATGTAAATGCTAAATATGCTTTTATTGAAGATGGTGCAAGTTTGCCAGCTAGAACAGTATCTATATTAAATCTTCCGAAAGATCCCCCATCTGCACTACAGGCTGATGAAAAAATTGTTGTTATCAATAACCAAGCTGTATCTAAATTAATCCTTAGTTGGCAACCTATTGTCGGTGTTACGCAGTATCAAGTGAACTATAGATTTAATAATGGTAACTTTATATCTCAAACTGTATCTGCTCCTGACTTTGAGATATTCGATAGTGATGTTGGAACGTATGAGTTTCAAGTATTTAGTTATAATGCAGCATTACAAACAAGTGCTACTTCTGCCAATCTAACTTTTGTTGCACAAGGTAAAACTGCATTACCAGCAAATGTCACAGGTTTGACGGCAGAACCTATTAGCGAAAAATTAGTAAGATTACGTTGGAATTTATCTACTGATGTTGATGTTACTCATGGTGGTCGTGTCTTTGTAAGACATTCTCCTGTTACAGACGGAAGTGCAACTTTTGAAAATAGTACTGATTTGATTCAAGCGTTAGCTGGTAATACAACAACTGCCGAAGTGCCATATCTTGAAGGAGAATATATTTTAAAGTTCCAAGATGATGGTGGAAGATTATGTGCTGGAGAAACAAGTGTAATTATAGATTTACCTGATAATCAAGCTCCTTTAATTGCGTTAACAAGAAGAGAGGATCAAGATGATCCTAAGTTTCAAGGAACAAAAACTAATGTTTCTTTTGATGCTGTAACGAATAGCTTGAATTTATCTGGAACTGGATTATTTGATGCGATAGCTAACTTTGACAATGAAGCATCAATAGATGATACGGGTGGCATTTCACCAACTGGTAGTTATGAATTTGGTGGATCTGCTGGTAGTTCTTTTTTAGATTTAGGTGCTGTATTTAGTGTAGATTTCAAACGACATTTTTTAACTGAAGGATTTTTCCCATCTGATTTATTTGATTCAAGAGGTTTGATTGATGATATTACAGATTTTGATGGTACAACAGCACTTGATGTAAATGCAGAAATGCAAATTTCAGTTACACAAGATAATCCTGGATCTGGTTCTCCAACATATACTGCGTTCCAAACTTTTGCAAATGGAACATATAAAGGTAGAGGGTTCAAATTTAAGGCAAATCTTATAAGTAATGACATAGGACAAGATATAAAAGTTTCTCAGCTAGGCTATACAGCATCTTTACAGAGAAGGACAGAACAAGGTAATCTAACAGCAAGCGGAGCAGGAGCTAAAGCTATTACCTTTACCCACCCGTTTTTTGTTGGTACATCTTCTATTCTGGGAGCAAATACTAATTTGCCCTCTATTGGTATTAATGCACAGAATATGGCATCAGGAGATTACTTTGAAGTGTCTAGTGTATCTGGAACAGGTTTTACTGTTCATTTCAAAAATTCATCAAATGCTTCGATTGATAGAAATTTCACTTATCAGGCTGTCGGATTTGGTAAAGGAGGGTAGAATAGGCTCAATGTTACTTAATTAAATGGCAGAACACGATTTTGTAATTGATAATGGAACGGGTGCTGCTGTGAGAGCAGACATCAATAATGTTTTACAGGCTATTGCGTCAAATAATAGTAAATCTGGTGCTTTGACAACTAACTTTGCGTTTCAATGGCACGTTGATACATCTGATGGACTTTTAAAGATAAGAAACGCAGCAAATAATGGATATGTAACTGTAGGAACAGCAGCCAGTACTAATTTAGGATTGATGCCTCAAGCTGGAGGTACTTTTACAGGAAAGATAACTCATAACTATACGTCTAGTCTTACAATTCCATCTGGCACAACGGCTCAGAGAGATGGTAGCCCTGCTGTTGGCATGTTTAGACATAACTCGACATTAAATCAGTTTGAAGGCTATAACAATGGTGCTTGGGGTGCGATAGGAGGAGGTGCTGGAGCTACTGGTGGAGGAACAGATGAAGTATTTTTTGAATCTGATCAAACTGCAACAACTTCTTACAGTATTACGGCAAATAAAAACGCACATACTGTTAGTCCTACAATTAACTCAGGAGTCACAATAACTGTGCCTTCTGG
>VTLG01007394.1_pt1 | contig 10514 bp, 12 predicted proteins | sample 4694571 | NCBI WGS metagenome assembly VTLG01 (sample SAMN12604809, study PRJNA352737) | marine metagenome | biome: ENVO:00000447; feature: ENVO:00000209|ENVO:00000569|ENVO:01000036; material: ENVO:00002151; isolation source: viral sequences binned using virsorter ... | reverse complement strand
ATCCTTTAACTTTTTCAAATCTTAGGACACTATCAAATCTGTCCTCCATACCAGTTTTGTGAGAAATCACAAAGATGTTTGCATCTGTTATAACATATTTAATGATTTTAAGAAATTCATCTGTTCCTAGCCCATCCAATGAACTATCAAACACCTCATCCATAATTAGAAGATTAGTATTTACAGAGTTCTTCATTCTAGCAACTTCCCTCCATGTAAACAGAAGTGCTAGGTCTATTCTCATCTTCTCCCCCTCGCTGAAAGAAGCATAAGAAAAATCTTCGTGAATAGGAGACTGTACGGTTTCGTTAAATTCCTCATCAAGTGTGAAGTTAATATAAAAGTCCATCATCTGAAGATATCTATTAACCTGCTGATTTATCAGCGGTAGATACTTCTTAATGATTTTGGATTTAACTCCACCATCTCTAAGTAAACTATACGAAAAATCGTAATAACGTATTGTATCTTTCTTCTCAGATAGATCTTCGTAGGTAGTTGCTAAATTATCTTGAAAGGTTGCTAACTTGTCATGCTCAGTATTTCTGTTTGCAAGTTGATCGGTAATTCCCTGAATTTCCGATTCCAGATCTCTGATTTGTCGTTGACACCCAGAGATGCGAGTATTGTTTTTAGAAATGCCATGCGTTAGTTTAGTAATCTCCTTAGATAATTGAGTAAAGTGACGCTCTCGCTCTTCTTCGTTTTTAAGAGTCTCTTCCAGTTGTTTAAAACCAGCTTGTAACTCCTTTGCTTTATTTTGAGCGTCTTCAATTTTATTTATTCTGAACTCCTCCTCGATTGGTTGGGTACATGTAGGACATGTTACATTGTCCTTAAAGAACTTATGCTCTTTAGTAATGGTAGCTACCTTCTGAGATATTTTCCCCTTTAATCCACCAAGAGTGCGTAATTTTTCAGTAGCACCTGTTACTTTCTCCTGTTCCTCTGTCAGGGTATCCACTTCTCTTTCAGTGCTCTGATTCTCCATTACATAACGATCAGACTCTTGAAGAAGACGAGTAATTTTTTCTTTATTGTTATTAATATTATCCTTACTTCTATAAACCAGTTCATCAATGAACTCTTTCTGCATGCAAACTTTATCAGTTAACGTCTCCTTCTTTAAAGTAAAAACTTTAATATCTTCCTTAATAATCCGAATCTTATCTTTAATCAAATTATTCATTGAAGAGAAAATCTTAATGTCCAGAAGATCTTCTATAACCTCTCTCCTATGAGAAGAAGTCAATTGCATAAATGGAACAAAAGTACTCGAACCCAAAATAACAATCTGAGTAAAAGATTTATAGTTCATCTTAAGAACATTCTGTTCAAACCACTTCTGCTGATCCACTGCAGAAGCAGATTGGTCCATTAAATTACCATCCCTCCAAATCTCAAAAATATTTGGCTTAATCCCTCTTACTACTTTCCATTGAGTTGATCCAACACAGAACTCTACTTCAACTTTACAATCCTTCTCATTAACAGTATTAACTAGCTGAGGTTTACTAATCTTACGAAAAGGCTTATTAAACAAACTAAAGGTAAGTGCATCCAATACTGTACTCTTACCAGTCCCATTTGTACCAATAATCAACGTAGTATTATTTTCAGTAAATTTAACTTCTGTAAATTGATTGCCGGTACTTAGAAAATTCTTCCAGCAGATCTTCTCAAATAAAATCATGCTTAATCTTAGGAGGAATCACAATGTCATTAGGAGTAATAACCGTATAGTTATACCCATGTACTTTACAAGTTTTTATTATCACTTCATCCTCAACCTCAAGTACATGCATTTCTGGGTAATCTTCATCTTCTAACATCATCGCATATCTATCCGCATCATCTTCATTTTCAAACAAATAAAGAATCTGATTACCATCTTCATCTTGAACAGAATAAGCGCCATCACTTTCATTACCAGCAACTGTTAAAAGAAACATTATACCAATTCACATGCCTCTTGATAGACTTCTTGCATCATCTTTTGGATTACAGATTTATCAAGATTTACCTCTGATTCCTCAATATATCTATTGAGAATAGACATAGTATCTTCAGATTCATATACTTCAGAATCACTATCATCATACCACCCATTAAACTCAAAATTCTCAACGATTTTAAGTTCAGAAACATTAGAAGAATACAATTTGTCAACAAACTTCTCAAACTTCTTAGTATCAGTTTTTTTGCGGACAATAAGCTTTACAATCTTACCTTCATATTCTCTTACATCAAATGTTTGATATGGAGTATCATTATAAAAGATTTTATAAAAAAGACGATAAGGATTATTAACTGAAGTATGCTCTAAAGTTTCTGTATCAAAGAGATGAAAACCTCTTGTCTCCTCAAAATCATTCCAATATATTTCATAAGGATTACCTAAGTAATAAATTTCTCCTTGATTGGATCTTTTATGGAAATGACCGGAATATACACGATCAAATTTCTTAAAATATTTCATATCAAAACCATGGTCCATTATTACTTGCTGAGTAACAATAAACCCATTCAATTCCAAATGTCCCATAACAACAGGACACTTAGATTTTTTAAGACACTTAATCGTATGCTCTTCATTTTCAGCATTAATCCAAGGTACCAGAAGAACCCCTAGATTGTCTATTTTTATTTCAGTTGCTTCGGAATAAATTTTTACATTCTTATACTCACGAAGTAATAGATCTATAGCATTTACTTCATTAGTGTTTTTATAATATGCAGTATGGTTACCTACAATAGTATGGATAGTATAATCTTTTAATTTATCGTAATAGTTATTCTTTGCCCAGGATAAAGCCGAAAAGTCGATACCTTTACGGCTATCGAAGGTATCACCCATATCAACAATGGTAGTAATACCTTCTTTCTCAAGAGTTGGAAAAAATACCTCATTATAAAATTTCAGAAAATAATCATGAAAGAGTTTTGAATTCTTTCTCGCTCCAAAATGTTGATCGGTAATGATCGCAATCTTCATTCAATTATTACGTAACTTAGAATGCACTGCATCTTTAATTTGATTATAATCTGAGTAATTACTTCCGTCAAGAGTATTACTATCATCAAATACTTCTGAATATCCAGAACGTTCTAAAATCTTATTTTTAATATCTAACTGACGTTTTTCTCTTTGTATTCTGCGGAGAAACGCATAATGTATAATCTGCGTAAAGTAAGCAAAAGGATTTTGGGATTTCTCAGGATTAAAATTATGTATGTATTGAACGCAATTTTCGATTCCATCAGAAATCATATCCTCCTTGAACATGTAATTAACAAAGTTTGGTTTAAAAGATAAATGATTAGCAATCTTTAAAAAACACTCACCAACATAACGCGGAATAGGGGGTTTTGGTAATCCTTTAATTTCTGCAATCTCTCTATCTTCTCTGAGCTTAACTAATGCAGCAAGAAACTCCTTATTATTAACATAGTGTTCCGACCTTTTGCGTTTTGCCATAGTGCCTGGTTTTAACATAAGTCTTTATCACTATTATGTAGATAGTATAACACCTCTACTCATACTTGACAAGTTCTAAAAACCAAGTAGAATAACTTTGTTAGGGTTGATCGGGAGAGCTTTTAGTATTATTATTCTTATAGATCTTCTCTAAAAGATCTTTAGTATCATTAACGGTTCCTAAATATCCCATTTTTCTACTCATTGCTGCTTGACTACATTTTTCTCTAGCAGAATCTCTTACAAATTGTTGGTATATCATAATTATTTCAACATCTTTAGATTCACTAATAGTAAGTACATCACTTAAATTAATAATATACATATCTTCATCACTAGTTTTTAACCAAGGTTCTACTTTATATCCAACTATTCCTCCTCTTTGTTTGATTTCAAAAATTGTAATAGGGTTTGAGAGGACAAGCATTGTTCTATCTTCTTCCTCTGAAGCGGCTACCTTAGCGAATATTTCTTCCCCAGTGTATTTAAGTTTTATAGTTGCATAAAAATCTTCTTCCATCATTTCTTTAATTGTATTGTAATTATCTCATAATTAAAATTTTCTTCGTTATAGATTTTGATTCTTTCAATCAGATGGTTTAATGTGTAGTTTCTTTTTGATTTATAGGTACAATCATCTGCTATATCATAAAGGGTGGCTTTAATTTTATTAGATCCTTTTCTAAGTACTCTTCCAATACTTTGAAGATTTCTAATCCGTGATTTGGACGGCGAAGCAAAAATAATATTATGGAGATTTTTAATATTAATGCCGGTAGAAAAAGTTCCATACGATGCAACGATTATAGCGTTGTTTTCTTTTTCTGTAATCTCACGTACTAATTCTCTTTCTTCAGCATCCACTCCACCATGGACAAAGAATACTTTACGTTCAGTATGCTTAGAGTTATTTATCTTATCGTAAAGGACTGCTCCGTGCGTTTCAACTCTACTATAAAGTATAAGAGTATTACCTTTTAGATCTAAAGTTAGATTGCATAAAAACTTATTTCTTTGTTCATGAGTTATTAAATATTCTATTTCATCTTGATATGTTTCAAATTTCTGAGGAGAATGTTTTAATAAAAGACATTGAATATCTAATTGAGCAAGATGTCCTTGTCTTATTAATTCATCTGTTTTGGTGACTTTATAGGATGGACCAAACAATCCTTCCAATACCCACTTATGTGTTTGAGTTCCATCTAATGTACCAGTAAACCCATATCTATATTTTGCATGATGCAATTTTGTCATTATAGATATAAGGGATTTGCTTTTAAATAAATGAGCCTCATCCCCAATGACTACACTATAATCCTCAAAAAATGAACGTTCTAATTTATAAACAGACTGCCATGTTGTAATGGTAACAGGATATTCATTCGTTTTCTCTTTTCCTGAATATATGCGGTGACAATATGACTCAGCATTCCAACCGTAATCCTCAAAATCCTTATACATCTGCTCTACCAGCGATGTCGTGGGAACAACTAAAAGTATTTTTTCGTGCTTATCAGTGTAGTATCTTACTAGAGAATAAATCATCAGAGATTTGCCTGATGCAGTGGGACTTATCAATAGCTTTCGATTATGTTTTAATGCATCGTATACTCCCTCTACTTGATACTTACGAGGAGAATATGAGCAAATAGATTTCATATAATCTTTAACACCTTCATATGATATTCCCTCATTTACCTCAAAGGGAATTCCATAATAATCATTATTTTGAAACTCATAAGTATAATCATGCCTTTCACAAAAAGCAATAATCTTATCAAGTAACCCTACGTATATCTCTCCTGTTGCTGTGCTGAATAGGCGAATCTTACCATCCCAATACTTATTACGGTATTGTGGCATAAACTTATATCCATCTACCTCAAAGGTAAAGTGTTCTTGTAATTCCATAAAGACATGAGGTTCCCCCTGTATCTTTAGGAACACTTCATTCTTCTTTCCTATAACAACATCAGTTCTCAAATAATCCCATTCATCTATGGGTATTTATTGGAGTTATCTAGCTAGACAACTCCATGAAAACTACACCATCCTGTTGCAATATACTTTGTTTCTTTTAGTGTAGGAATTCCGTAATGGCTATGAGTCCATCCGGCAGGCCAAATATATAAATCCCCTGCTCTTGGTGTAGATGTAAAATTCTGTTGAGGCCAACAAGTTCCTCCTTTATGTTTTATATCATTCAAATAAAACATCCATGCCAAACATCTTAAATCACCTTCTCGGACCATAGTCTCACAATGACCTTTCCAATATGGACTATCTGTCGAAGAATCATAATACTGTCCTGGATTATATTTCTGAATATTAAATAGAGAATCTATACCCCAATTCTTTCTTCTTCCTAAGAATAAATGCTTTTTACCATATTCCCTTAAATAAGTTCTTAAAGTAGAATATATGGAGGAATAATGTATATCATTTATAGATGGAGATGGATGAATTGCATAATAATCATGTTCCTTACGGAGTATTGAATTAGATGTTTCAAATAAATCAATTATCTTATCACAAGTTTTCTTATCTAAAGCTTTCTTTTTTCTAAAAATATACTTATCCAAGACCAGAATTAAACCTCATAAACTCTATTGCATTTTTAATTTGATATGTTCTGTTCTGTATCACCTTAAGAATACTTTCAATATATACTAACATTGTATCATAATAATCTATCTTTAATGAAGTATTAGATAGCTTTTCATCTGCATCCAAATACTTCTGCATAGTATCCTTATCTCTTATCTTCTTTCCAAAAGGATTATCTATGTATACTTGGGGATCTGCTTTCCCACTAAAATACTCATACCGTTCATGACGGATATTCTTCCTTTGCTGTTCTGCTTTTTTTCTTAAAAGGAATATAGTATTATATAATTCAAAATATTTCGCATGAAGAGAAGGGATATTCAATGATTCTTCGTGTAGATTATCTCTGTCTATCTTTGCATCTTTTTCCCACATCTCTTGAATTGCTTCAAGACTTAAACTCATAAATCATTTCCACTAATATCAGTTATATCATAGATAGTATACTTGAAACCCACGTCTGCTGTAAAGAAGTTTATATCAGTATCTGTAGCATCAAATTGTAGAGTTGTCAAGGAATAAGGCCATAAATCCCTAAACATTATTTTAAAATTAGGAAGTTGAGCACTACCTAATACTGTAAGAGTACCATCAGAATAGATATCCATTGCTTGTCTATCTCTGATTTCAACATCCCTTTCTTCATTCTGTAGATCATATATTTCTTGTAGACTTTTTGGAAAACCTAATCCACGTATCCAATCCTGGATCTCCATATAATTTTTTAAATCTTCATCTACTAAGAAACGAATATTAAAATCATCAAATACAATTTTATCTCCAGGAGTTGGAATATCTTTAAGGTAAGTAGGCTGCGTTGCTTCGCCTAAAGTAATCCCTGGAATATTAGCAGAGTTTGCAAAGAATGCAACTTTAGGTGCTCTATTTAATACTAGTTTAAAACCAGTAGGAGATAAAAAATTTCTATTCTCTATCTGACGCTGATATGCATTTGCAGTTGCCATTATTCATCCCTAGACATCTGTTCTTCAAGTTTCTCTTTTGCTGCTTTTATTCCAGCAAGTCTTACTTCCAATGCATCCTCATAACGATGGAGCATTTTAAGTTTCCATTTTTGACGGTCTTCTTGACTCATCTTATTTTTACAGAACATAGTAGAAAGCAGGTCTCCAATTATATTTAGGATATAAATATTGTTTTTAAACTGTGAGGGTAGGAGTCGAACCTACAAGTCCCGCCAGGAACATCAGTTAAACAGACTGACACGTTTACCAGTTTCGTCACCTCACAATGAATGCCCTATGAAAGGGCTGTCATTAGACGTTGCATTCCTATCCCTCCACCACTTCTGGGGAAGAAGTCGAAGTTAAGGAACTCTTCAAGTTCTTTCTCCACTCTTTCCTTACCAAATAATTTGTAGAGTAGTTCAGCATATCCACCATCAGAAATAGTATGGAAAGTGTTACGCATCTGTTCCTTGTCGGTGGAACGTTCAGCACTACCAATAGTTTCCATACCACCTAGGATAACATCAATCTTTTTACTGGTTCCATCACCGTTCCTTGCCATGTTCCAGAAGGGTGATGTCCATTCAGGGAACTCTGTAATCATACCTCGACCAATGGCAGATTCATGTCCATGATCCAACTCACGTACCTTGTATTCATCTGCCCAATCATCATACTTTTTAATCTTAACTGTGTCCAATGGTATTCCTAACCATTCACACAATTCTACTTCCATTTCTTCTAGTTCTTTTACACCTCCCTTCATCTCAAACTCAAACATTGGGAAGATAGTTTCATGTCTTCCTTCTACTGGGTTAGGTTCTGCCCTATATGAAGTTGAGACACAAAAAAATCCTTCTGCTGAAGGATTAGAAAGGAGTTCATATTCCAACCACATTTGTCCGGTCTGTGGTAGTGGCCAAATCTGACCATTGTATTCATATGTTGCTACTGTTTCAGGGTCTTCACATGCAGCAAGAATGCTTAAACGATTCTGTGTGTGGACTTCTAGAAAATTTTTAGACAAAAAAAATGACCTTAATAGGTCAACTGTCTCACTATATTTTTGAGGATCAATCAGTGCAGTCATTTTATTTCTTGACAAAACTAATCTATTTATACATAAAAAAAGAGGGGATTAACCCCTCCTTTCTTTTAGTTAAAGTCTCTATTCTTTAACCTCACAAATGGTCCTTTCGGAAGTTCATTTATGTTATCTTGAGCGACTGCGACATGAACACAGTCTGGATGATTCCAACGGAATAATTCACGGTTTCGATCATTTACCTTTATGTCTACAGAATCGAGAATATCTCTCTCAATCTTTGGCATAAATTTAGACCAGATTTTTTCTCTACGAGTTTGTAAAGTTTCTGAAGATCTTTCTTTCGGAATTCCAACAGTAAAGACCATATGCAAAGGTTTATCTTTTTCCTTTGCTTCTGCATTTAATGCGATTAAAGTACCAATAGCATGAGTATAGTGCTCCATATTGAAATAGAGTGTATACTCGGTATCAGAATTCAAATAACTGGCAATCCAATCATTGCTTTTATGATAACTAAAGAATTTCTTTAGTCGTTCATCATTGTATCCTTGATACCTATCAGTATTCTTGATAGTGCCATCAAACTTTAATTCAATGACTAGTCTACCAATAATCCGATTTTTTTGCTTATTGTCTAAATGAGCACCCAGTAAATTAACCATCCGACGAATATAATCTTCATTAAATTCACCAGTTACGTCAATTAATTCACGTACAGATGCTTCAACATCTGCTTGTGAAGGGTTTTGATGAAACATACGTTTCTTGATATTAGAAACATTAGCAAAGATAATCCTTGCTGCTTCATCTCTAAAACGTACTCCTTGGGACATCCATCCCGGAATTCCTCTGATTTCGGATGCACCTTCTCTATGTCCACCATTAACCTTGGCATCAAGATCAACGTCAAAATAGATAAGATCGCCTTTGGTATTGATACCATTGGTATCAATCTCATTAGCTAATGCAATGCAACCTTTTTCAGTGGTTCCGTTTTTTCTGCCTGGATTTGTCCAGACTCCTGTATAATCGGAGAAAAACTTCATGTGTTTTTCACCAACAAGCTCAACGCCGTCAATACCATAGGTAGATGGCTCTGGCCATGCGTCAGGATCGCAATGATCAACTCCCCAGTCATCACACAGAAAATCTGCGTTATCAACTGAAGTGCTGAACGTTTCTTTAAGTGTCATACGTGTTCGATTTATGGAACTCTGTTATTCTAGCACAAAGCCATAAAAAAGGCACCCCGTAGGGTGCCTTGTAATAATATGTAATATGAATTACATACCCTCTCTATTTTTCCTATAATTGGAGTTCTGTAATGGAGAACACCAACGTAGATTGGATACATGGTTATTGGAAGTATCGCCGTCTTTATGATCAACATAAGCGGAATCTCTTACGAATTGCTTCATTGATTCAGGAGACTTGTCCCAATCTTCTTTTGGAACAGGAGGAAACTCATCAATAGGTCTCCATGACTCCATAACTGCACGATGATACCGAACATTAAGCTTAGAGTGTTTCTTGCTGACTTGTCCTGCTCCATTAGTGGACATAACATAATCATACTCTGGGAAAAATCCCTTTTCAACACTCAAGTTAACTGCCAGAGGTCGCAGGTAATATTTTTTATTACCAGTTTTCTGACCTGGATGATCTACGCATTGCTTCCTCTTATAATCCATAATTTTGGGAGAAGCATTCTTAGTCCTTTTGGTACTAAGAATTTTAGCGCATTCACTGATATAATAACCAGGAACTTGACGCAACTTATGCATCAAGGGTTTGAACTGAATACCATTAAATTCCATAGGCATTTTGTAGAGTACTCATAAATTATACCATAAAACGGAAGGTAGCGCAACCTTTTCATAAGGACAAAAAAAGAGACCTCCGAAGAGGTCTCTTGAAAACGTATGTAATATGAATTACATGAGGTTCTTAACAGCAACACGTCTGTAGTAGCGGTTGTTGTTGACGGTAAGGAGTCCGTTACCGACTGTTGTTCCTTCAGCGAATGGGTTAGCAACAAGACCGTAACGAGTCTTAAAGCCAATTTTGGGCTGGAAGGTGTTTTCTCCCACTGCACGAACCATCTGTAGAGGAACGTATGGGCAGTAGAATAGACCAGCGTCATAAGGTGAGGAACCTTTGTAACCAACGACATAATACTGGTTGCCTGGAGTTGCGTTAGCAGAAGTCAGGTTAGCAGCATATGGGTCAATGTAGACACGATACTTGCCTTGAAGCACACCAGCGAAGGTGTTGCCTGTGTCATCAACATTGAGGTTAGCGTTGAGAGCAGGTGTGTAATCCAGAACACCAGCCATGGTTAGAGCACTAGCAACGTCTGCAGAGCAGAGGATGATGTTGCCCTTTCCGCGACGAGTTCTTTGTGCGATTG
>VTLG01016062.1_pt1 | contig 10515 bp, 7 predicted proteins | sample 4694571 | NCBI WGS metagenome assembly VTLG01 (sample SAMN12604809, study PRJNA352737) | marine metagenome | biome: ENVO:00000447; feature: ENVO:00000209|ENVO:00000569|ENVO:01000036; material: ENVO:00002151; isolation source: viral sequences binned using virsorter ... | reverse complement strand
CAAAAGATGACCTTACAATTTCTGTTAAAGAAAATGTCTTAAAAGTAAAAGGAAAGAAAGAAAGTAAAGAGAAAGATTATCTTTACAAAGGTATTGGTGAAAGGTCTTTTGAACAATCATTTAAACTAGCTGAATTTACAGAAGTAAGTGAAGTTAAGTTAGAAGATGGTGTTCTAAATGTTTCTTTGATTCAGAATTTACCTGAAGATAAGAAAGAAAAGACAATCAAAATATCTTAATAGAAAGTCTAGGGGGGAGAAATCCCCTCTAGTTAATTTAACAAGAGGATATAAACAATAATGATAAATAAAATAAATGAAGTAATGTTAGAAGTGAAACACTTTTGGAGTGACCATAAAAAAGTTAGTATCGCTTTTGCAATAATTTTATTAATAGCAATAATAATATAATATAATGGCAACACAAATTACACCTACGACTGAATTACAAGCAGTTAATCAAATGTTGAGTGTTATAGGAGAAGCTCCTGTAAACTCAATTACAGGCACAGTAACTACCGATGTATCTGTCGCTAAAAACATTTTAGATGAAACTTCTATGTCAGTTCAATCAATGGGGTGGAATTTTAATACCCATTATGCTTATACACTAGCAAAAGATACAGACAATAAAGTACCCTTACCATCTAACTGCGTACAAGCCGATGCTTCCGCACAATACCGAGATAGAAACTTAGTTATTCGTAATGGTTTTCTATATGATATAGCTAATCATACCGATGTATTTGGAACATCAACAACCCTACCTACAGTGGACTTAGTCTTAGTCCAACAATTTGAACAACTCCCTGAATATGCAAGGCAATATATAGCAACTAAATCCGCTAGACGTTTTGCTTCAAGATTTATTGGGGATAAAGGAATTACTGAATTGGCAGGAAATGATGAACAAGAAGCACTAGCCGCTTTTAGACAAGCTGATAGTAGAAGTGCTGACGCTAATATGTTAGAAGGTGATTCAAATACTTATTCAATCATAAACAGGACTACTAGAAGGACTTATTAATGGGACAAGTGATTTCACAATCCGTACCAAATTTTCTAAATGGTATGTCTCAACAAACCCCTTCACAACGTGGGATTAATCAAGGTCAAGACCAAGTTAATTGTCAAAACAACATTGTAGATGGGTTATCAAAGAGACCACCTTTAGAATATGTAGCTACACTAGATTCTACAAATGTATTTCCTAATACTTCTAAGATATGGAGTATACAAAGAGATGAATCAAATAGATATTTGTGTGCGTTTTATGATAATGGAGTTAAAGTTTATGATTTAGCAGGTAATGAAAAAACTGTAAGTTATCCTGATGGAAATACTTATCTTAATTCTACAAATCCTAAAAGTGATTTCCGTATGGTTAATATTGCGGATTATACTTTTGTAGTTAATAAGTCAATTACACCTGCGGCTGACAGTACAACAACTGCGGCAAAATTAGAGGAATTTCACGTCTACTGTAAATCAACTAATTATGGTAGAGAATATAAAGTAGCATTAAAACACGAAGATTGGGCTTATGAAATAGAAGTTATATTTCAAATACCTACAGGAAATGATGCGGCTACAGATAGTAAATATAGAGATACAAATAAAGTAGTAGATATATTAATGAAAGGAACTTCAAGTTCTCATTATGATTCTAGTGCAGACGGAATTGCTTTCAAAACAGTAAGAACAGATACAGGAGCAACTTTATCTTCAACATCAGGATTATCAAACTTTTCTGATATAAATACTTATTTTAATTTTGAACAATTTGATTCTGTTATTTACGGAAAAATTATTGACCAAGCTAAAACTTATACAATAAGTACGGCTGATGGTTCAGGTAATACAGCGATGTATGCCATTAAAGATACAATACAAGATTTTACAAAATTACCTTACTATGGAAAAGTAGGAACTATCGTTAAAGTAACAGGTGATGAAGGAGATACTCTTTCTGATTACTATGTTAAATTTGATGGTACAGGTGTGTGGACAGAAACGATTGCACCTGCAACAAGTTTAGGTTTAGATGATACTACAATGCCTCACGCATTGGTTAATAATAATGATGGTACATTTACATTTAAAAAATTAGATTGGACAGATAGAGTTTGTGGTGATGCTACAGACACTAATCCTAATCCTTCATTTGTAGGTAAAACAATACAGAATTTAACATATTATAAAAATAGATTAGGACTGTTATCAGGAGAGAATTTAATTTTAACTGAAAATGCTAGTTACTTTAATTTCTTTGCTACAACAGTTACACAAGTTTTAGATACTGACCCTATTGATATAGCGGCTTCAGGAACACAAGTTAATACATTGAAACACTCAGTAGGATTTAATGAAACATTATTATTATTCTCTGATACAGCTCAATATAAACTTGACCACGCAGGAGATACAATAAGTCCAACTACTGCTATCTTAAATGAAGTTTCAAGTTTTGAACACGATGATTCAGTAACACCTATTGCGGCAGGTAAGTTTGCTTACTTTGCTCAAGCTAGGACAAACAATACAGCAATAAGAGAATATTATGCTGATGATGATACATTGACAAATGATGGTTTAGATATTTCAGTTTCAGTACAAAGTCTAATACCTTCTAATGCTTATCAAATTGTAAGTAATACAGTTGAGGATTGTCTTGCAGTTTTATGTGCAGACACAGCAGATGCACAGGTTGCACCTTATACTACAGGTTCAGATATAACAGCAACTAATGCTGATACTATGTATATTTATAAATATTTCTTTGATGGTGGAGAGAAAGTACAAACAGCTTGGTCTAAATGGGAATTTAGTGGAGTTAAAATACTTGGTGGATTTTCAGTAGAAAGTAATGTTTATTTATTTACTGTTGAAGGACAAGATACAAAATTATTTAAAATAGATTTAAGAAATTTAAAAGATTCAACATTAGGACACGGAATATACCTTGATAAAAGAACTTCAGTTACAGGTGTATATTCTAGTGGTACAAATTTAACAACTGTAACTTCTCCGTATGGAGCTAAGACAGGGTTAATAGCTGTAGATAAAACTGATGGAGCAGATTATGCTTTAACATTTGTAAGTGGTTCTAACTATACGTTAGAAGGAAACCATACAAACTTATGGATAGGTATTCCTTTTGAATCTAAGTATACATTATCAACACAATACGTTAGAGAAAATACTGGTAGAGGACTTTTAGCTGTAACTACAGGTCGTTACCAAGTTAGAAATATAGCATTAACTTACGAAAATTCAGGTTTCTTCACAGCAGAAGTAACACCTGATAATAGAAGTAAATCTACAACTGTAATGAACGGATATGTTCTAGGGACAGCAGGTAGTACCATTGGGTCTGCCGCATTGTCTTCAGGAACTATTAAAGTACCAATACAATGTAGAAATACCGATTTTACTTTTGACATTATCTCTAGTTCACACTTACCTATGTATATAGCAAGTGCTGAGGTAGAAGGTTTATATCATAACAGAGCAACAAGGATTTAATGGAAAAAGAAAACTATGTACGTCCCGCAGTATTAGCTGACGCATTACAATTAGCACCTAAAATGCGAATAGCAGATAGGGAAGAGATAAGAGCATCAGATGGTAAGTCACCTTTGGAAGCTCTTGTTATACCTTTTACTTATGACAGAAGTAGAAATTATACAATCATTGGCACAGCCAGTGAAGGAGTTATAGGTATGTTTGGGGTTGCTCCAACCAAAGACCCTGAATATGGAATAGCTTGGTTATTATCAAGTGAAGACTTATTTAAACATACAAAACAATTTATTAAGGAATGTCCTTACTGGGTAGCTAAAATGAGTAAAGGATATACTTATATATACAACTGGGTTGATAGAAGAAATTGGAAGTCATTAAAATGGCTACAGTTTCTAGGCTTTGAACCTAAAGAAGAAATTAAACAATATGGGGTAGGAAAATTACCCTTCTTATTAATGATAAAGGAGACAAATAAAGAATAATGTGTGGAGTAGCGGAAGCCCAATTAGCGTTAGCAGTAGTAACAACTGTAGCTGATTTTCAGAATAAAAGTGCTGTCCATCAAAGAAACACAGCCGCTAATGAAGTTAGTATGCGAAATGCTGACCAAGCATATTTGAATGATTTATCTAAAATTGATAATGAATCTTCTCGTGCAGTACAAGCAAAGGCTCTAGCTGAATTAACAGCAAAACAAGAATTAGCTAAAAATCAAGCGACAGCTCTTAACTCAGGATTTGGAAACTCACTTAGAGTAATGCAAGATATGAGTGGAAAACACGATTTAGGTTTCTCTGAAATAGCTTTTGATTTTGAAGCTGATATGTTATCTTTACAAGGCTCAGAAGATGATGCTTATGCGGCTATGCACAGAAATTATGCTAACATAAGACCATCTGAACCACCTAGTCAGTTAGGTTCAGTTCTTCAAATAGCTTCAGCAGGATTAAACTATGGTGCAAATGATAAAAGGAAATTTTTAAAGGGATAATTAAATGGCAACAAAATATAAATCACAAGTGACTAACAAGTGGATAGGCTCACGTTATAGAGGGCTGAATAGACACGTTGATGCTAGAACAACAGAAATGGGTCAAATTGTTTCTGCTTTAAGAAATGACCTTACTCCCGCTATGAATAATTGGGGAGATAAATATATTGAAAAGAAAGAAACTGCGGCAGGAGCTAAAATGGACGAGCTTTATGCTAAAGGTTGGACAACAAAAGATATTCAAAAAGCTATTTTAAATGATGAAATTCCTGAATTAAGTAATCACTATGCTAAATCTGTAGTAGATACACACTCAGGAAGATTTGAAGCGGCTAATACTATACGTCAAATTGAAGCAAATCTTGATTCTTATGATTATAAAGATGGAACAAAAACTATAGAAGAATTTTGGAAACAATATTTACCTAATTTTGATGAAGCTAGTAAAGAATTTACAGTAGGATTTTCTGCTGTATTTAATGAATTTGCGGCTAATGCTAAAATTAAAGATGCTCAGAATAGAGCTGAACACGCACATACAGTAAAAATTGATAAAGCTATTGGTTTTATGGACACTACTACGTCAATAGAAGATATTAAAAATGGTAATTATTTTAAAAAGTTAATGACACTTAATACTGAAATGCCTATATCAAAGAAAGATGGTAAGGCATATTATTTTGACACTAATGAATTAAATGAAGAGATTGCTTTGGGTCACGCTAGATGGTTGATTGATACTGCTACAAGTGAAGAAGCATTAGATAAAGCTATTACGCTTTTAACTCAAGATAGAGGTAAAGGTAAAGGTGGTAATGAATTAGGTTCTTTAATGAATACTTATTCTAAAGAATCTCGTGAACTTATATTAGCATTAAATAATAAAAGAATACGAATACAAAATGATGATAGACAAAAAGAACAAGATGCTGAAAAAGAAGATGTTTCCGCTTTATTAGCTGAACTTATGACTGATGTAGATGAAGTTATTGCAGGAGAAACAAAAACAAGAAAAAGAACACATACTGAAAATTTAAAAATATTAGAAAAATTAGCGGCATATGGTAATCCTTCTTATATCAATGCTTATGAAAAACTTATAGATGTTAATGCTTGGAAAGAATCTGACCCTGCTATATTTAATGGACTTATATCTTCTATTCGTGATGGTGATTTTGAAGACTTAGGAGAAGTCTTAGATGCGATGGTTGAATTAGGTATAAATCCTGATGATTGGAAATCAGGTCTTGTATACTTTAAAGAATTTGATGATGATAGAAAAAATGGTTTAAAACCTATTTATCAAAGAAATGAAACTTATTCAACTGGAATTAAAGTTAATCTTACTGCTGTTAAAGGTAACTTTATGAAAAAAGTTGGAGATATGTGGGTTGAGCAACCAAACTCAGGTGTTGCTTTAGCTAATGCTCAATTTTATATGGAAAAACAAATTGTTGAGTGGGATAAGAATTTTGAAAAAGATAAAGGTAGAAAACCTACAGAGATGGAACGTAATGAATTTATGAACAATCTTCAAGCTGTAGTAGTTAAACAATTTAATAAAGATAATATTAGTCCTATTCTTAAATCATACAGTGAATATGAAGAAGAAGTTTTAGCTAATAGAAAAATAGAAGAAGAAAAAGTTAAAGCGTTAGAAGCTAAAAATAAATCATATGAAGAAGCAGGTGTTACTCAAATGATTGAGAATGTAACTAAAGCTCTTGATATTAATGAAAAAGACTTAAAACTTGCAATTCCCGAATTTGATGATAGTTGGTTCTTTAGTGATACAGATTGGTTTGACACTGATGAAACAGATGAAAGAGAATTTAATGAAGCTAAAATTGTTCCAATTCTTACAAAACGATTAGAGCAATTTATGGGAGACTTTAAATGGAATGATGATATGATGGCATTAATGGAAGACTCTGATTATAAAGCATTTAGAGATAATATTATAGACACATTGACTGCTTTCGGAATTAGGGGAATAAACATTAATACAGTTGAAAGAGCATTAAAAGCAATAGCACAAAGGAATAAATAATAATAATGGCAACTTATAGCATAGACACAGCAACAGAAAGTCAATTAACAGGACTTTCATTGAAAAAACCTGAAAGTGCTAGATTAGCTTTAGAAGAAATACAAACTGAAAAATTTTATACAACTTTAAAAAGTTATTATTCTTATAGAGAAGGAACTGATAAATTCAATTTTATGGACAGTGCTGATTTATTAGAATATTTTTATAATGATAGGTCTTGGAGAAATCACAATACTATATCTATTGGATTAGATGCGGCACAAGTATTTAATGAAGATAATCCTGAAAGATTACAACAATTTGCTTATATTCAAGAAACTTATAATGCTCTTCCTTCTTGGTGGGACGACCCTAATAGAAGTTTTGGTGGTTGGTTAATTGATAATGGTGGAGCTATGGTATTAGACCCAGTTAATTTAATTGGAGCTCGTATTGGTGGTGTAGCGGCAGGACAAAGTTTTAAACAGGCTTTAAAATTAACTTTAAAAGCTAAAATGGCTAAAGAAATTAATAAAAAGACTGTTGAAGAAGCGGCTAAGTTAGCTTCAAAAAAAGCATTAGGTAGAGCTATTAAAAAAGGAGCTTTAACTGAAGGTTATATTGGGACTGTTGTAGCAGGTGGTCACGATGCTATGTTACAAGGAATTGCTCTTGAAACAGGAATAATAGATGAATTTAGTTTTAAACAAGCAGGACTTTCTAGTGTGGCAGGTTTTGGTTTTGGTACATTATTTGGTGGAGCTTTTGCGGCAGGTTCATTTAAACTTACTAGCAAACTTTTACAAAACAAAACTGTAAAAAATATAAATGATTTTCACAAATATGGTAGAAGCACTACAACAGGAAATAAATTATTTGAAGAAATTTTACCTGATAAATTAAAAGATTCAAAAGTTAAACAACCTAAACTTAAAGATAAAACTAAAGAAGATATAGATAAATTAGATAGAGACAGTAGATTACACGGAGATACTGTAGAAAAAAGAATTAAGAATTTAAGAAAAGATATTTTAAGCACAGATAAACCACCTAAGTTAAAATTAAATATTACTAAATATGAAAAAGGGGGTTATAGAAAACATCTTAAACAAAAAGTAATTGAAATATCAGGTTCAATGGGTACAGATAAAGTAACTGTAAAAGAGATGATTGAACGTGCTACTAAGCTAGGTTATGATAGAATTAATTTAGAGAAAATGTCTCGTAAAATTGCTACTGACCCTGTATTTAAAGAACAGTTTGCGTATATAATAGCTCACGCTGATGCTATTGCTAGAGAATTTCAAGATATAAATAAACTTTCTTTAGAATTACATAGAGTAGATTTAACACCTAGAGAAAGAAAATTAATTTTAGATGAAATAAATATAAGAGACAAAGCAGTAGAACCTTTATTAGATATTCAAAAGCAAATGCAAGAAAATGTTGCTAGAGGGACTTATGCAGGAAATGTTATTAAAGTAGGACAAAGAGCTCAGGAATTAAAACAAAGACCTGAAGACCCTACAATGATAAAATTAAAATCTGATAATCCTGAAGCATATTGGAAAGCAGTGGCTATGCTTACTGATGACGACCAAATTATGTTAGCATTAGCAAATGCTAGAAGAGCAGATAAGTGGGCTTTAGCGGCTGAGTATGTAAACAATAACTTGTTGTCTTCTCCTGATACACACATTATTAATATAGTTTCAGGTTTAACACAGACACAGTGGAAACCTTTTGTGATGATGTTAAGGGCGGCTAATATGCTTCCTAGAGATAGACAAAAGGCTTGGAAAATTGCTAGAGAGGCATTTCAAACTTATGTTTATCAATATGTTTTAATTGGACACGCTTTAAAAAGAGCAGGTAAAAGTTTTTATTATGGTAGACCAATCCTTGATTCTGAACAAATGAAATGGGATAGTAATATTAGACAAGGACAATTACAAAGATGGATAAGTGAAACAGCAAAATTAGGTACTGAACCTTTAGGATTAGCAGGTAAAGTTATTCAATATTCTGTTGCTGAACCTATTGGGTTAGCTACTACATTACCTTTGCGTACTTTAGCGGCAGGTGATGAATTTCTTAAAACTATGATGTTTAGAGCTAGAATGACATCAATTATTAATACAAGAATTTTAGAAGAAACTGGTGGTAATTTTAGTTTATTGAAAGGTGACCAATTTAAAAAATGGTATAAAGATAGATTTAAAGAAATACAAAAAGAATACTATGATGCTGATACTGGAAGAGCTAAACCTATTGGAGATAGAGTAGAAGACCAACTTGATGCTCCTTTACACTATGCTAGAGAAGGTTCATATACACAAAAAGCAGGACAAATAAATCCGCTTACAGGTAAAAGAGAAAGTAAAATAACAGGTTGGGTACTTCATAACACTAATCAACACCAATGGACTAGAGTTATGGGTCTTCACTTTATTAATACACCTTCAAACTTATTAAGATGGAATTTTCAACATTTACCTTTCTTAGGTAGATTTCAATTTCAATTAAGACATATGTTAGCTGAAGCTGATGTACCTGATTTAGATGCAGGTGCAAGTACATTTAAAAAGATAACACACAGTTTAAGTACAGGTAAAATAGGAAGAATAACTGCACCTATTAGAGGAACATTAGAAACAGTAAGTGGTGGTAGACTTGCTAAAACAAGATACCTTAATCCTGAAGCGGCGGCAGAAGCTAATGCTAGAATACAAGCAGGTTGGTTAATATGGAGTACAGCAATCGCTATGGCTCAAGCAGGAAAATTTACTGGTGGTGGTTCAAGAGATTGGAGAGCTAATCAACAAAGAGAATCAATGACAGGTTGGCAACCTTATTCTTATAAAGATGAGAATGGAAGATATATTTCATTAAATAGATTAGACCCTATCTTTATGCCTTTCTTTATAGCGGCAGATATGCACGAAAGATTAACTGAATATTTTAGATATAATGATAAAATGCCTGAAAATATGAGGAGTCAAGAATTAGAATTAGCTTTAGGAACAGTTGCAACATTAGTAAGAAATTTAACTTCTAAATTTTATACAAAAGGAATTTTAGAAACTGCTAATTTCTTAATGAGTGATGATGCTATCCATCATAATAAACCTGAATATTTAGGTATATCAGTATTTTCAAGAGGAATATATAAATTTATGCCATTATCAGGTGGACTTAGATACGCAGATAGAGTTAATGATGAATGGGAAAAAGATTTATGGACTTTTAGTGATAGAATGTCTCGTATATTTATGGCAGAAGATAGAGTTATGCCTAGAAGAAATATGCTAGGTGAAAAGATTGATAGAAAGAATGGTTGGTTATTTGGACTAGGTGGAGAAACAGGTTTATGGTCTACACCTTTTGCGATGACACAATGGAAAAATTCTACAATAGCTAATTTCTTTGAAGGACGTGAGTTTTTATATAAAGCTCCACCTAAAAGAGGCTTAGTAGATGTGGGTGTAGATTTAAGAAGTATTAAAAATGCTAATCATCAAACAGCTTATGATAGATGGCTTGAAATTAAATCAGAACTTAAAATTAATTATAATGGAAAAGAATTAAAATTAAAAGAATATTTAGAAGCACTTATTGAAGATAAAACAAGTCCTTTATGGAAAAGACCCACAGGTAAAAAAGAAACAGGATATATGTTCTTTACTACACAAAAAGGTAAAGATTTTCAACAAGCATATATACTAACGGAAATAAGAAAATTTGAAAGAGCGGCATTTTGGAAAATGGTTAAAGAATTTCCTCAGATAGAAAAGATGGCTAAAAGCCACGAAGCTCAACTATATGAGGGTCTAAAAGATGCTGAAAAAGCAATAATGATACTTTCTCAATAAAGTACCCCTTTTAGAAGAGATAAACGAATAAATACAAGGAATTTAATAAAATATGGCAAATAGTTTTGTACGATATACAGGTAATGGTAGTACAACTGC
>VTLG01014356.1_pt1 | contig 10515 bp, 20 predicted proteins | sample 4694571 | NCBI WGS metagenome assembly VTLG01 (sample SAMN12604809, study PRJNA352737) | marine metagenome | biome: ENVO:00000447; feature: ENVO:00000209|ENVO:00000569|ENVO:01000036; material: ENVO:00002151; isolation source: viral sequences binned using virsorter ... | reverse complement strand
AGATACCAAAAGAAAGAAGGAAGAGATTTTTGGTGGTATCCAGGAGATAAATTACCAACGGATACACCTCAAATTTCTCAATAATAGTTATAGACAGAATTGACAAATTAATTTAATAGGAAAAATACAGTAGGATTATAACGCCTACAAAAATCCAATAATTAAAATTATGACAGTTACAACAACAACAATTAAGAACAGTTATAGCGGCAATGGTTCAACTACGGCTTTTGCCTATACATTCCCTATCAATGCAACAGACGAAATTACAGTAATTGAGAGATCTTCTACTGGTGTTGAAACAGTTAAATCAGAAGGATCTGGTTCTACTAATTATGGTATTTCTGATAACGGAGCTAGTGGTGGAACTGTAACTATGGTTACGGCTCCGGCATCTGGAACTACTTTGGTTCTTTTAAGAAACACAGCTTTAACACAAGAAACAGATTATGTAGCAAACGATCCGTTTCCAGCTGAAACGCATGAAGATGCTTTAGATAAAGCATTAATGCAAGCACAAGAGCTGCAAGAAGAATTAGATAGATCATTTAAAGTTTCAAGAACAAATACTATTACTACATCTGAATTTACAGAAAGTGCAACAGATAGAGCTAGTAAAGCTCTAGGATTTGACACCGATGGTAATTTAACAACTGTTGCAGATTTCTTACCCGCTGGTGGAGATAATGCACAATTAACTTATTCAACAACAACGACAGATTCCGATCCAGGAGCTGGTAAAATTCGTTTTAACAATGCAAGTCTTAGTTCAGCTACAGCTGCTTATGTAGATGATGAAGATGCTAATGGTACGGATATTTCCGCATGGGTACAGAGCTTTGATGATGTAACGGGTAATGCTACTAACAGAGGAAGATTAAGAGTTACTAAATCAAACTCATTAACTGTTTGGCATACTTTTAAGATTTCTGGAGCTGTTACGGATGCAAGCGGATATACAAAATTAGCTTTAACTTATATTGATGGTGCTGGAAGTTTAGCAGATGCTGATAAGGTATTTATATCCTTTGTTCCTTCTGGAGAAGATGGAGCTATACCAGGTTATTATTATAAATTTGATAGTGGTACATCTGACGCTGATCCTGGTGCTGGAGAGATTTCTTTTAACAATGGAACTTATGCTTCAGTAACAGCAATCTATATTGATGATGCTGATGCTAACGGAGTAACAACTCAAGCTGATACTATTACTTGGGATGATAGCACTTCAACGATTAAAGGAATTTTACACATTGTAGATATTAACGATAGCACAACTTACGCAAGGTTTAAAATAACTGGTGCATCTACAGATGCCTCTGGTTACAATAAATTAGCTGTTGCTCATTTAGCATCTAATAATACTTTTTCAGCAGCAGACGAATTATCTGTTCACTTTACTCAAAGTGGATATAAAGGCGATACTGGTTCAACTGGTTCTACTGGAAGTACAGGATCCACGGGTTCAACAGGAGCAAGTGGAACTAACTCTCAACTTTCAATGACTTGGGAAAGCACAACTAGCGATGCCGATCCAGGTGCGGGGAAAATAGCTTTTAATAACGCAACTCTATCTAGTGTTTCAATTTTATATGTAGATGATGCCGATGACGCATCTGCTGATATTTCTGGTTATGTTCAATCTTGGGATGACATAACTAATACTACGGCAAAAGGAATTGTAACCATAACTAAAGAAGGAACAGCATCAACTTATGCTATCTTTAAAGTTTCTGGTTCAGTTACCGATGCAAGTGGTTATACAAAAGTTCCAGTTACTCATATTGTATCTAACGGATCATTTTCAGATGGCGATGGAGTAGGAGTACACTTTAGTTTTTCTGGAACAGACGGAGCCATGACTAGCTTTACCGTTGCTGGTACATCTGGTTCATCACAAACAATAACTAACGGTAATACTTTAACAATAGCGGCTGGTGCGAATATTACGACTACTGGAAGTTCTACAGATACAATTACGATAGCTTGTACTTTAGATGATCCAACAGCTCTAGCAATCGCATTAGGATAATAGGAGGATATAAATGGCAAATAATTTCAAAGTAATTTCGTTTGCAGCAGAACCAGCAAGTGCTGGAACACCTTATAAAATGTACACAGTAGCTGGAAGTACGACTACAGTTGTACTTGGTTTAATCCTAACTAATATTCATTCTTCAGCAGTAACAGTTGAAGTAGAATTAGTTAGTGATACAGCAAACAGAGGTGGTGCAAACAACGTTACTAACGGAACATCATTTTTAGTGAAAGATGTAACTATTCCAGCTGGAAGTTCATTAGAACTTTTATCAGGTGGAAAAGTTGTATTAGAAACTACAGATGAAATTAAAATAGATTGTTCTGTTTCTGATAAAGTTTCAGGCACATTGTCTATAATGGAGATAACATAAGATGAGTTATATAGGTTCTAAGCCAGCTAGTAAACCAGTTGTAGCAAGTGATCTTGATCCAACTATTATTACTGGTCAAACAGCTTTAGCAGTTGAGCCAGCTTCAACTGATGAATTTTTGATAAGTGATGCTGGCGTTCTTAAAAGATTAGATGCAAGTTTAATTGGTGGTGGAAAAGTTTTACAAGTTGTTTCTAATACTATAACTGCTCCAGTTACAATTGGTTCATTAGATACAATTACATCATTTATATCTCAAGCAATAACTCCAAGTGCAACATCATCAAAAGTTTTAATTAGGTGTCATGGCTCTTATTCATATGATGATGATGATAGTTTTGGACATATACTTTTATATAAAGATAGTTCAATTTTAGTAAGAGGCGATAGCGTTGGTAGTGCTTATAGATCAACTCAAAATGCTAGTGCTAGAACTGCTGGTGGTCTTACTCACAATGTTACAAGATCTTTTGCCTTTGAGTATCTTGATAGTCCAAGTTCAACTTCTTCTATTTCTTATTCTGGCAGAGCAGTTGCTACTAACAATGTGGATATGTACATCGGAAGATCTGGAACTACTGTCGATGATAATAGATCAATTGATATTACAACAATAACTTTAATGGAGATAGGTGCATGATAGGAAAAGCTATTAGAAAAATAAATCCTAACGCTAAATATGTAATTAGAGGTGGAGATATTGATACTTGTACAATTGAATGGATAGATACTATAGCTATATCAAAAGAAGATATAAAAGCTAAAATTCCAGAAGTTCAAGCTGAATATGATGCTTTAGCTTATGCAAGAGCAAGAGCAGACGCATATCCATCATTTCAAGAATTTGCAGAAGCGTATTGTGAAAAAGAAATAGGTGGAGATAGCACAAAGTGGGATGCTTACAAAACAACTTACAATAAAGTTAGAACAGATAATCCAAAGGAATAATTTATGCCATATATAACAAAAACAATAATAATAGGAGGTGTCTAAGTGTATATTGGGAAAACTCCGATAGTAGGAAACTTTCAAAAGTGTGATGCAATTACTGTTGTTAATGGACAAGCAGCTTACACACTACAAGTAAGCTCAACAAATGTAGTTCCTGAAAGTGCAAATCACATGCTGGTTTCACTTAATGGAATTTTACAAGCTCCAGTTACTTCATTTACAGTATCTGGTTCTACACTTACTTTTGCATCAAACTTAGCAACAGGCGATGTTATAGACTTTGTAATCTTGTTAGGTAATGTTCTTGATCTTGGAAAACCAAGCGATGGAACTGTAACCAATGCAAAATTGGCACAGGATATTATTTCTGGAGAAACAGATATAGGTGGAGCAATAGCAGATGCTGATTTATTTTTAATGGATGATGGTGCTGGTGGAACTTTAAGAAAAACTGCGGCATCAAGAATTAAAACTTACATTGGTAGTGCTGGTTTAGTTAAATTAGCAAGTACAACTATATCAAGTGCAGTTCCAGCAGTAGCTTTTGATAATAATTATATTACATCAACTTATGATAACTATAAACTTGTAGTTTATGGATTAAGTACAGCTTCTGATAATCAAGATGTTGCTCTCCAATTTTCAGTAGATAATGGTTCTAATTTTGCAACTCATAAAGGTCATCTAAACTATACTCAAGTTACTGCCTCATCAGATAATACAACAGGTTCTACTCAAAATTTAGCTTATATACCAATTGGTTCTGATGAAGAAGGGGATGATTCAGGTGGTATTAATGCTGAAATAACTATTTTTAATGTTAATGATACAGCACAATATACTTATGGTCATGGTCTTTGCACATCAAAAAATCAAAATGGAGAATATTATACTTTTAGAGTTGGTGGATATATTGCTTCAAATACAGCAGTTAATTATTTAAAAGTATATACAAATGGTGGAGGAAATCTTGATAAAGGCACTTGCACTTTATATGGAATAACAAAATAATGACAAAAATATATTTAAACAATGAGTTAGTTGATTTAACTTCAGATCAAGAAACTAAAAGATTAGAAGCAGTAGCAGTACATAAAACAGCTAAAGATGCTAGAGCTGCTGCTAAAACTGCAACAACTAATAACAAAGCATCAGGAAAAACTAAATTAAAAAATCTTGGTCTTACAGACGATGAAATTAAAGCATTAATGGGAGTTTAATTATGGCAATCAAAGTAGCCAATAATCAATCCTTGACTGCGATTACAGCTTTACCATCAGCGGTTTCTGTTGGTGCTATGACTTTATTACAAACGCAGACTGCATCAAATAGTTCTACAATTTCTTTTACAAGTAATATTGATAGCACCTATGATGAGTATGTGTTTAAGTTTTATGATATTCATCCTAATCATAGTAGTTATACAGATTTTCAATTCAATATGAGTGTTGATGGCGGAAGTAATTATAATGTGACTAAAACTTGTGCTTATTTTTCAGCAATACATTTAGAAAATAATAGTTATGCTGATAAAGAATACAACACATCTTTAGATACGCATCAAGGCACAGGTTTTCAAACTTTAACTGATAATACTGGAAATGATAACGATCAATCTTTAGCTGGTACTTTAATTATTTACGCACCATCTAACACAACTTTTGTTAAACATTTTATGTCAAGAATTGCAAATTACGAAAACACTTCTGCAATAGATACGTTTGTTGCTGGTTATGGAAATACCACAAGTGCTGTAAATGCAGTTCAGTTTAAATTTTTAAACGATAATATTCAAAGTGGGGTTATAAAATTATATGGCATTGGTTAAATACAACAACAATTCTATAAGTGCTATTACAGCAGCTGCTGGAATATCAAGTGGTGCTATGACTTTAATTAAAGAACAAACAGCATCTTCAAGTGCAACTATTAGCTTTGTTCATGGAACATCAGATGTAGTCTTGGATAGCACATATCCTATTTATTTGTTTAAGTTTTATAATGTTCATCCACAAACAGATGATAAAGATTTTACTTTTCAAGGTTCAATAAACGCTGGTAGTAGTTATGGTGTTACTATCACTAGCACCTATTTTGCTTCAGGTGGTGCAGAATCTGGTACTGATGGATGGTTAAATTATTCTGGTAGCATTGGAAGTGGCTATCCAGATTGGCATTTAGAACAAGAAACTTCATTTCAAACAATTGCAGATAGAATAGGCTCTAATAACGATCAATGCGCAAGTGGTGAACTTTGGCTTTTTGGATTGTCATCAACTACCTACGTTAAACATTTTATGAGTAGAGCTTGTTGTTATTATTCTTATGATTATGCGTTTAATACTTATGCTGCTGGTTATTTCAATGATGCAAATGATGTAGATGCTATACAATTCAAAATGAATAGTGGAAATATAGATTCTGGCTCTATCAAGCTCTTTGGTATTAAGGATAGCTAATGGATAACATAATCAAATCGGAGATTTGCTAATGGCTTTAGTTAAATTAAATAATAGAGGTGTAAGATCAGCGACAACCTTTGGAAGCGTATCAGCTTTAGGAGAAATGAGGTTTATTAAAAAACAAACTGCCTCATCATCTGCAACTATATCCTTTGTTGATGGTTCTAGTGATGTTGTTCTTGATGATACTTACAAGGAATACTTATTTACTTTTAATAATATTCATCCATCTGGAGACCAAATTTTTCAATTTCAAGGCTCGACAGATACTGGTGGTTCTTATGGTGTTACAGTTACAACAACTATTCTTATAGCATCGCATGATGAAGGAAACGGTACTTCTTCTTTAGCTTATGAAGCTGGACACGATATAGCTCAAAGTACTGGATTTCAAAGACTTTGCAAACCAAGTAATACAGCCGCTGATAATAATGCTGCTGGATATTTACATTTGTTTAATCCAAGTGGAACTGTTGGAGTAAAACATTTTTTAGCAGATACAAATAGCACAAACGATGACACTTATTCAAATAGAGAAATTGTAGGTGGTTATTTTAATACCACTTCAGCTATAGACGCAATACAGTTTAAAATGGCTTCAGGCGATATTGACGCTGGGGATATTTGTTTATTTGGAATTAACTAATAAGGAGGCACAATGCCAAGACATCATTTAATCAATGGAAATGTAGTAGCTTTCACAGCTAAAGAAGAAACAGCTGCGGATAATGCTGAAGCAGCTTGGAATGATGGTGCATACGATAGAGCTATTGCTGATCTAAGAGCTAAGAGAAATAGACTTTTAGCTGAAACGGATTTTTATGCTTTATCAGATGTAACTATGTCTGATGATATGAAAACATACAGACAGGATTTAAGAGATCTTCCAAGCGGTAAAGATACTTTAGAGAAAGTGAACAACACTACTTTTCCAACTAAACCAGAATAGTTTAATTTAAGCATATAAGGGAGGTACGCTATGAAAATAGCTCTTGCTATGATTGTGTGTACGGCTCTCTATCAAGAGTGTCTGCCGCCACATCAAATGCCAGAAACATATACAAATACTTATAATTGTATGAAAGCTGGTTATGAAGAAAGTTTAAGAAAATTAGAAGAAATAGGAGAAGAAGATGTTAATAAATACAATACCTACATTAAATTTTTATGCTATTCAATAAAAGAGGAACCCAAAGAAGATGCCTAAAAAAAATAAAAAAACATTTTCAAATATTGAAGATCATAATGGTTTAAGAATATCATACCATGAAAAGGTTTGTGCAGAGAGGATGAAAACTTTGTTTAAAGCAATAGATGAAATGAGAAAAGATATTAAAGAATTAAAAACTTTTATGAATGTAGGAAAAGGTGCTGCCGCAATAATAATCTTTATTGGGGGTTTACTTGGCTCGATTTTCTACTTCTTCACGAAATAGAATTACAGCTGCTAAAGGTTTAAGTAGTGAACTATTAGCTGCTGCAAAGTTTGCCAAAGATCCAAACTTAATTGTGTTCACACCAGTTGGTGCTGGACCCATAGATATATTAACTTTGAATATTAAAACGGGGGAGTACCAAGGTTATGATGTCAAGACAAGAAATTACCGTAAAGATGGTTCTAAAATTAATAGACCAAGAACCAGGGAACAAAAAAGACTAGGTGTTAAAATTTTTAATTTTGACCCAGAAAAGGATTGAAGAGTTATGGATACATATAATGAGCTTAAACAAGACATTAAAACCCACGAAGGTTATAGAGATCATATATACAAAGATAGTTTGGGGTTATCTACTATTTTTTGGGGTCATCTTATTTTACCTACCGATGAATATATTGAGGGTATTAACTACTCTATTGAGGATGCTGAAAAGTGTTTTAATAAAGATTTTAATATTGCTTTACAAGCTGCTGAAAAATTAATTGGCGACATAGAAGTTAATCATATTCAAAAATGCGTAATTATTGAAATGGTTTATCAACTTGGTGGACCAAGAACTTCTAAATTTAAAAAAATGTGGCAAGCTCTTAAAGATGGAGATATGGAAAAATGTGCTGATGAGATGATAAATTCGAGGTGGCATTCTCAAACACAATCTCGTTGTGAAAAGCTAGCTGCTAAAATGAGGAGTTCAAATAAATAATATGTGGTTAAGTGCAATTAAATTAGCGTTGAATGCTGGAACGCATATATACAAAAAGAAACAAGAAACTAAAATGGCTATGGCTGATGCACAGCACATGGCTGCTACCAAGATGGCTCGGGGGGAAACCGAGTATCAAGGTAAACTATTAGAGGCTAGACAATCAGACTGGAAAGACGAATTTGTATTGGTCGTATTAACGCTGCCGATTTTAGTCATCGCCTACGGGGTATTCTCGGAGGATCCGAATGCTGCTGCAAAAATAAAAGAGTTCTTTGAGCAATTCCAGCAGCTCCCTTCATGGTTCACTAATCTTTGGATCCTTGTCGTGGCGAGCATATATGGAATTAAAGGAACACAAATATTTAGAGGTGGTAAAAAATGACAATAACTAAATCAGACTTTGATCCGCATTGCTTTGGCGGTCATTATCAAGATGCGCCAGATACTTTACACTTTCAGTTTGAAGGTGCTAGATGCGATAACTATGTTTACCGATACATATTAGTTGACAAGTTTAGACCCAATAAGATTGATGCAAGAAGTAAAAAGACAGAGGAAGAAAAAGATAAATCTGGAAAAGAGATAGCTGCTAGTTACTTACCTTTAGTTTTAACAGAGGAAGTAAAACCAACTTTAATAGATAAGATAAAAAATATTTTTTTTTAATGGCTAGAGTTAAGTTTACTCACTTTGTACCAAGGGATAAACCACCAAAAAGACCAGGTAGACATAAGAAAAATTTAAACAAATCTGAAAAGAGAAACAAAAAACTTACTAGATATAAGGGTCAAGGCAGATGAAAGATCAAATAAGTATTTCTGATAAAAGTAAAATTTCTATGCCATTGGCAAACCTGGCTATGGTTATTGGGTTAGTGGCTACTGTAGTATTAATGTATAGCCAAATAACCAATAGATTAACGTCTTTAGAAACATCAAGAGAATTAATGGCTAGTGATTTGTTAAAAGCTAGCGATCAAAAACCCATCGATCAGGAACAATTTTTGATCCAGGAAAGTTTGGCTGGAGATTTAGAAAAGACAATTACCAGAGTAGATGAGATGATGCACAATGGAGTTAATATTTCAAGAATGATTAAAGACATTGAAAGATTAAGAGATGAAGTTGAAAAACTTAAAGATAAAGTAAGAGATAATGGTAACCACCAATGATGGATAAAATTATAACACTTCTAATTGGGATTATGTTAGCGGTATCTGGTTGGGTATTAACCCAAACATTTTCTTTATCCACAAACCAGGCGGTTCAAGTAGATAAGGTTGATAAATTAGAAAGACAAGTAGAAAAGCTCCAGGATAAGATGGCTACTATGATGGATAAAGACGAAGAGATTATGCAACAGCATAAAGATTTATTTAAAATTTTAGAGAAAGGAGATGCTCCAACAACGGGGTATTCGTATAACTAATGATAGAAACAGTATTTGCTTTACTACTAATAATGGATCATGAAATTAAAGAGCATCGTATTCAACCTTCATTAAGCAAATGTCTTAAAGCAAAAAGAATTGCCATGAGGGATAAAAAATCTACTGATAGAGTTGTTTATAAGTGTATTAAATCTAAAGCAGAGATAGAAGTTTATATGGGAGAAAAAAAAATAACTAAATTAATAATGAAATAATAATGAACCTTAAAGATAAAATAATTTCTCTTGCCATGGCGTGTTTGATTACGTTAATCGGCTGGCAATTACATGAAACGTGGAGTTTAAAAGAACAAGTATTTAAACTTCAACAGGGTCAAGTTGTTTTATCTAAACAAATTAAACAAGTTAAAAATACTGTTAAATCATTTAAGAAAAAGAATAAGAAAAAGAAAAAGAAGAATGATTAAGTATGTATTTATTCTCTTTCTTTTTTTAACTGGTTGTAATTATGTTTGTCCAGATCAAACCAAAGTAGAAGTAGGAGTAACTGAAACTGATAGTAAAAACGATAAGTTTCAAGAGAAAAGATCTGTTACTCAAACTTTTAAATGGGGAAAGAAGAAGTGTGATGATAGATAGAATTTTATTAAAATTTTTTGGTGGTATAGATAAAGTAACCGAATGGCTCTTTGCCTGGCAAGCTCCTAGATGCAAATGCAAAAAAAGAAAAAAAAGACGTGGGTAAAACCAGTTCAATATGTAATGAATATTGGACCATGTAGGTATTGCAAAAAGGAAATGGAAAATACTGAAAGTTTTGTAGCCTTTGCAGATAAGACTAAAGCTCATTATGATTGTATGAAAAAAGATCCAACTGGAGTTACTTTTAGTTAAGTGTAACTTCAAGTGTCAATGATGTTTCTATCTGACACTTCATTATTTTATAAGGGTTATTTATATGGATTTTTGTCAACCCGTTTTTTACAAATCTTGGTTGTTATTATTGATAGACAATACTTCCAAAAGAAATTAGGATTGGTTTTCTAAACCGAGGGTCAGAGGTTCGAATCCTCTAGGGCGCGCCATTAATCTACCTTTTCTAAAAAGGTAAGTGTGTTTTCAAGTGTGAATTAATTTTGAATGAAATAAATTGCTATA
>VTLG01013840.1_pt1 | contig 10520 bp, 5 predicted proteins | sample 4694571 | NCBI WGS metagenome assembly VTLG01 (sample SAMN12604809, study PRJNA352737) | marine metagenome | biome: ENVO:00000447; feature: ENVO:00000209|ENVO:00000569|ENVO:01000036; material: ENVO:00002151; isolation source: viral sequences binned using virsorter ... | reverse complement strand
TAGTTCCAAGAACAATTTCTTCACCGTCTATAAGACTTAAACCACCGCCAGTAAGAGCAACATCTCCACCAGAAGATATTGTTATTGCATTTGTATCAGAAGCAGAACCTATGGAACCACCATCTGCAACTATCAGTCCATTTGAAAGAGTTACAGCACCACCAGAAGCAATTGTTATAGCCCCTGCTGTAGTTGCTGATCCAATAGTTCCACCATCTTTAATTTTTATATCATCTACAAAGGTTACAATACCACCAGAGGAAATTTGCATCGCAGCTGTGGAACTAGCAGAACCAATATTACCATCATCAGGAACGATAACACCACCATCCGCAGAAAGTGTTATCGTAGTTGCAGAAATTGCACCATTGAATATTGCTTTACCAGCCTCACTCATATCAAGAGTTAGTGCAGTTATGTCAGAGGTATCATCTGTTCCTTTGAAGATGATATCTGCATCACCTGCCTGTGCGTCAATCGTGATATTACCAGAGGTTGTTGTAAAGTTAACGGCAGCATCACCAGCACCAATATCATCTGCAGCTGTAGCTCCAGTGATACCAAGATTAGAAGCAGTTATCTTCTTGAGTGTTCCACTAACATCTACAAGAACATGACTAACATTACCAGAACTTGTTTCAGTAGAAGGATCAGCAGAGTTACCAGTTGTTATAACCGTACCAGCAGCATCTGGAAAATTAATCGTGCGGTCATCTGTAGGATCAACTACTTGTACAGTTGTCTCAAATTCGTTAGCAGTTTCACCCTCAAAGATAATAGACTGTGTAAATGTGTTGCCACTTGCAACACCATCAACATCAATCACAAGTTTATTGAACTGGATTCTAAACTCTTCTAGAGTATTCTCTGGTGTTACTGATGTTGCTGTAATAGCCATTATTCTTTACTCACTAATTCTTTTAGTAGAGATTTTATTTCGTGCATTTCTGATTTAATATTATTTATCTCTCTCGTTGCATTTCTAATATCATCTCTTGTTTTTTGTGCGTCTTTGGCTCTTTTCTTTGCTTGTTCATATGCACTACGATTTCTATTAATTATCGCATGACTTTGTGAATCTCTTACTAAATCTGGATGTCCCTCTACTTGAATATAATTATCACTCATCTTATGTCACCAATGCTAACGCTCTTAAATCTTTAATTCTTGGTGGTTCCGCACAGTTTGTGCCTTGCATAATAATTTTAATTTGAAATGAGACAAACTCTTCTAATGCTTCACCTATACCATCATCTGTAACACCTGCCGTATAGACATATTCTTTAAAGTCATTTTCATCTGCTGAAGCCGGAGTAGAATTATCATCTATACCAGTTGTATTGAAATAACGATATCCCAAATCATCAAAGTCTGAAGCATCATCTGTTCTTAATATCTTATACATTAATTTTATTTCAGAAGTAGATGGCCGATGAGCACCATGAATAATTTTAATTGCTGTCGCAGGATTTTCCAAGGTTATCTGTTTAGTTAAATAAATTGCAGAATTATTATCACCATCTGGTTCTGTTGATGCAAAAAATTCAGTAGTTGGATATACATCAGAAGAACTATCAATATTGTTAAGTCTGTTAGCAACTGCAAATAAACTTGTTCTCTGTAAGTCTATAACCGGCGATACTGATGTAGATGATGTAGTAAGAGTTAAATCTACAAAACAAGATTTCAAACCACTTAACTCATTTGTCTCATTAATACTGGAGCAAACCATATGTGGCGCATCAAACTTATAGTTTTCATTCAGAGGAAATGTTCTTGCATTTCCTGATGTAATTGTATTAAATGATGTTTGAGTTCCATTAGGACTTGTAGCACTAGTTGGTCTTATCTTTACAGAAATAGAAGTGTTAGGTAATTCCATAGATGCAATTGAAGTTTTGAAGTAATCAATTATAGCATTTTCCGTTGCCGTAACTGAGGTTCCACCAATTTCAGCAACACCAGTAGAACCATCTGTTACTGGTGTAGTAGAAAGGGTAATTGTATAACTATCAATTCCAATATTTCCAATTGATGTATGAGTTTTATTAATTTCATAAAGAGGAACTTGATGTATCATAAACAACTCAACTGTCGCACCAGACGCATGACCAACTGCCGTTGTGCTTTGTTGCCCTCTAGATGCACTAGTTATAGCACCAGTAGATGATATGGTAGTATACTTTATTATTTCATCCCCAATCTTAATATGATACTCACTAGCTGCAGTTCTAGAATATTTTCCAGTAGTAGCATTAAAATTTGTTACTTCAGATAAATTGATAGTTGTTGACTCTGCATTTATGGCAGCACTAAGAGTGGTTGTAATTCCAGTAGAAACACCAGAAATTGTAACATTATTACTTGTTGTATACATATGATGGTCAAAATGTTTTACTTGTACAGTTGTACTACCACCTGTAATAACAATTGGATTAGGTTCTAATGTTTTTGCTGGTAATGTAGAGTTAACTAAAGTTAACGTGCCTGTAGTACCAGTAGTAAACTTAGCAGTTTTTAAAGTAAACTTTAAGTCCTCTAATTGAGATGGGCTCCAAGTCATGTTGTTACTTGATTTAAACAAAACACCAACATGAGGTTGCTCAGAAATAATTCTGGTATCACCTATATCATTCTCTCCCATTCTAGATATATAAACTTTATATTCTTGAGAATAACTAAACAGAACTAAACAATATTCCGTTTGCTCTTTTACAAAAACTGGTGATGGGAAAGTAAATGTCGTTGCTGTAGAACCATCACTAGATGTATTAATATCAGATGGATATAAAACTTTTTTACCAAACGGTAAAATCTTTCTAGCAGGGTATCCATTTATCATAGTTCTTATTTCAGCTTGAACTGGTAAAGTCGCATCTTTTGCTGAAAAGAAAACATCAACAGATGTTATAAATTTTCCATCTCCAGAAGTTGATCCAGTAACGGTAAATGATTGCGCTAAAGGATCATTCTCTTGTGGAGGTTGTTCTTCCTCTCGTCTTTGACCTATAACTTGAGTTACAGTTCTTGTTTCATTAACACTGGATGTAACAACCTCAGCATTTCTAGTTGCGATAATAGTTTCTTGTACAGTCTCTAAGAAACCTCTGGCAGTATATATAGCATTACCTGCTGTAGAGAGTTGATCAGTTAGAGCATCAGCAGTAGAATTTGTATCTACTGAGGCATCCGTTCCAGTAAGATTTTTGGAACTGGATGTAAGTCTAAATTGTAATTCGCCTGTTTTAAATTGTAAATTACCTGTTACTTTAGGATCAGGTATTAGAAAAGTTCCCTCAACTCTACCAGATGCATCTGAAATCAATTTATTAGTATCTACATTAATTCCAGCAACAGGGGTTGTAGCATTAGAGAAAGAAGAACTAGCTGGTGTTATATGAGCACCAACATTTACTTTATCAAAGAAAACAAAAAGTCTAGTGTTAGGTCTAAAGTTATTTCCAACAAAAGTTACAGTTCTTGACCTAACAATAGGAATTAGTGCCCTGTCTAAAACTTTAAATCCTTGTGATTCTCTATCAATTTTTGCTACAACTTCTGTTCTTATTCCATCCCTCACTTGGCCCTCATTTCTTGAGGTTGTTATAACTCTAACATTTCCCTCTCGCCGGCGACCTGATGTAAATGCTCGGCCAGTCCATTGAGTTTCCCAAGAATTCCAAACTGTTCCTAATTGGTTCCTATTTGCATTTAAAACAGCATCAAAGTTACCCTCAACATTAATTACAAGTTCTGGCATAACATCTGCCTCAAACCACTCATCGGTGCTAGGAGTTAAATCAATTTGTCCTACCCATTGGTGAGATAAAAATGGAACAACCTTTTCTATTCTTGAAGCATAAGGTTGTGTGATATGAGCTTCTTCTGTATATGGAAGAGTTATAAGATCACCAGTTTTTTGATAATTTGCTGTTGTTCGTGCAGCTGTAGTGGAAACACTTTCCTCTAAGAAAAGACCTTTGGTGGTATGTTTAGGTCGCAAATGACCTTTCTCCATATCAATCGAGCACTCATAATCTTTATGTTGAGAATCACCAACTTTATGTCCAGCAAAATTATCAACAACAAATCCAGCTTTAAACCTATTCAACCCATTTGAGTCAGTTACTTCAAAACTTTCTGCATCTCTTTCAAGCATATTGAGAGCAGTATAAAACTCTACATTGTCTATTCGTCTTTCTAGTTCACCAATATCTTTCATAGTAAATCTTTGATTTTTTTCTCTTGTAACTTCTACATCAGTTGGTTTAAATGTATATGCGGGTAAAAATAATTCTGCTAACAACATAACATTATCTGGACGTTTGGGAAGTAGTGGAAGCTCAGCACCAATTCCCTCATTTACTATAACATCACCATTTTGATTAATAGAAACTAAAGCACGTTTTGGTAAGAAATACTCAAAATCTGCTTGTATAAATGAACCTGGCTGACAAGGATCAACCGTAGATGAACCTTGACCACTATAAACTCTTGAAGCAAAGTTAAAAGAACTAGCCGTAATTTGATCCACCACTTCTAGTGTAGAACTTGATCCAGTAATATCTGCCACTCTTGGTCTAAAATCAAACGTATCAGTAAGAGGGAACTCACCAGATGGTTTAGGTGCATCTGGATCAACTCTTGTAGCAGAGTATGTTGGAATATCTTCATAGTCCATTTGATCTGCAACATCACTGAAAGAGTCTACAGTCATAATATCACCAGCACCATGCTCAAAATAATCATAAACAATAAGTAACCTTCCTGTAGGTGCTGATCGTCCTGGCTTTCTAACTATTCTTGCGATATCATAATAATTATCTCTCATACCAGTGTCTAATTCAAATCTACTAGTGACAACATCATCACCTAAAGTAAGAGAACTAATTGTTCCAGTTGCTCCAGAGGAAGAACCTGTTATTGTTTCTGATGATACAAAAGTTCCAGTTTTAATAACATAACTAAATGGGCTTGTTGTGCTAATAATTCTTCCTTTAGCACCAGAGGAACCCCCAACAATTTCTTCACCTCTAGTAAAAGTTCCTGTGATATCTGTTACAGTTAATGTTGGTGCAACTGCATCACTGGAGGTGCTTTCTGAGTCAAACACACCAACCAAATTAAATGCATCAGCCCGACCTAGAGAAATAGTTCTATCCGTAGGCCTTGTTCCAAAAGCATTAGTGTCACCTGTAGTAACTTTACATTGTTTCATTAATTTTGTTGTTTTAGTTTTTTGATTAACAGAGGTTTTTAATATGGTTGCTGTTAACTTTACTTTTGCAGAATTTCCTAGAATACTTGAACCACTTGAATCGAGAGGATTGGTAATGGTTAATGAAGCGGAGCCATGGCCAGACGTTACACCAGACACGCTTACAATATCTCCCTGAGCTCCTGATCCAGTACCAGCAGTTAAAATAGATAAAGTAAAATCTTTCTCTGCAAACGAGGCAAATGTTTCATTTGATTGTGCGTTAAATGTTACAACACTAGATGCATTTGTAGTTCCTATAAACTGTCTTCTAACCGTATATTGTGTGTCACTTGCACCTCCATTATCAGTTGTCAATAAACTTTTAATTACCTTCTTCGGTAATTTAAACATTGATCTATTTTTCTGTGTGTCTTTAAGTCTTGCAACCTGTCTTGATTCTAACGTAATAACATCAGTGCCACTATTATCAGTTGCAGTCTCTAATTGAATTCCCCCAGTTCCAGTTTGTGTTTCTAATTGAATATTGCCCCCTTCACCGGCAGCAGGAGTTAAAACAAAATCTGCTGTAAAATCTTGACCAGTATCATCATCATCCATAAAAACTGATTTAAAATCTGCAAACGTATTTCTTTTTATTTTTGATATTGTAAGGTCAGTATTACCACCATCTTCAACAATATCATCGGTTTCAGAAGAATCAGAAACGGTAATTTTTTCATCAAGACGAAAAGTACCAACAACATTTGTTAGGTTAACATTTTGACTACTCGTACCACTTGCAAATACAAAACCAGTGGCACCAGAAGTAACACCTTTGATTTGCACACCACCACTTGAATGATTTGCTATAAGTGTAGGAGATGGTATTCCACTTAATGTTAATTGGGTGAAAGGTTGAATATCAAACATAAAGAGTTTATATATTGCTGTTGTCTCTCCAGCAACACCAGAACCATATTGTATAGTTCTTGCTCTTGCAGCACCAATCTGAGTCCCACTTGCCGTACCTCTAGTAGATATAGCACCATCGTACAATTCTAAAGTTTTAAATGCTGTTGACTCACCACTTATAAATGTTATATCTGGTGTTCCATATAAATTTGTAATATTTGCAAAATTACCTACATCAAAAGTTGATATCCCAGCATTTACTGTATTAAAATCTCTTGCTTTAGTAATGTCTTTAATTGTAGGAGCAGTTTTTTCTATTTCATAACCTTTAATATAAGCTTTACCTGGGCTTACTTGAAATGCTAATAATGATGAACTTGCAGTATTTCCATCATCTGTTGTTGACCCAGAAGCAAAAGCTCCAACAAAATCTTCATTCTTAACAGAGGTATCCACACTTTCTTTTGTTTGAAACTGAAAAGGTCTAACTGTATAGTCACCAGATTCATCAAAAGTTCTTCGTGCAAATGTTTCTTCTAAAACATTATATTCTGTGTATCTTACTTTTGATTCTACAACACCTTCATTGACCTCCATTAACTGAACAAAATTACTATCTGATGTAGAACCTCTTGCAAGTTTTCCAAGTGCTAAACCTATTTTAAGTCTATGAGCACCTTTTGCAGCATAGTTACTAGAACCAGTTGCGTTATCTAAAAGTGTAGTATCTGACTCAGGAGTTACTAGTGTCTCTGTAACCGTAAAACCAATACGATAAGATGGTGTATTATCATACTTGTCAAGAACAAGAGTTTCCTCTAAACAGGTAACAAAAAACCCACGAATGTAATACACACCAGCTTGAATATGCACAGCAGAACCTTGTCTAGATGCTGGGCCAGTTGAACCCGCAAGGTTTGCTGCAGATGACCCAGAAGATGCACTAAATTGTGAGGTGTATGTTGTTGCAGATGCCACACCAGTAGAGTAAGCTGTTGTATGTGTAACACCAGCATCAGCAGAAATATTCTCTCCATCAGCAAAAACTTTTGTTACATTGTCTGTACCAGTTTTAACATAACGTATATAAAGAGTGGGTTGATCTGTAGTTGTTGCTGCATCAAACCCCACCACAACAGCAGTAACTCCACTTGTTGCACCAGTAATTGTAACAGGACTTGTTGAACTAAAGTATTGTGATGGATTAATGGTTTCTCCACCAAAGGTGGTTGCAAGTTTCAACGAATAATAATTTGTATTTAAATTAATTGCGCCTGGGATAACAACTGTACCCTCTTGAAAAATATGACTACCATGTTTTTCAATTTGGTTTTGTAGAACAGATTGTAGTTGTGTTAACTCTCGAGCTTGAATAGCAAAGCCTGGTCTAAACAATGTACGATGAAAGTTATCTGTCTCATCAAAATCATCATAATATGGTGAGACATTAAGATCAGTTTTTTGTACCACTTTAGAACTCCACTATCACTTTAATATCTTCAGTTTGGTCTGTAGCCCTTGATATCGGTTTTCTAGTCTCTCTATAAATTATATCTCCACTATCTGGTTGTAACTCTGGATTTGCGTAACCATTTGTAAATGTAATTGAACTTCCCCCTGCCAAACTTACTGCCGAATCTGCATCTGCATCTGGTGTTCCAGTGGCATTAGAGGACGCACCAGTAATGGTTGCTGTAGTGCTAAATGCAATATATCCCCCAACATTGGTTCCACCAGTTCCATGATCTGCAAATCTCTCTTGCACATAGTATAAAATTCGCAGAGTGCTATCATATGCAACTACTTTACCAACAGCTGTTGTAGTTGCTTGAGTTATCTTTTCATCCACCGTGAATGTCCCTGCTCCTGAAGCAAGTTTAATTGCATATACATTTCTTGCTGTAAGAAATTGAGTGCTTGATGGAATTGTAGAAGTTCCAAAGGTTGTAGGATCAACGACAAGTGAAATCTCTCTAAAATCATTTTGAGTTAAAAAGTCATCACCATCTGCACCTTCAAGACTTGCTTGCATCATCACATAATGACCACCAAGTTCATCTACTGCATTTGAACCATGACCACCCTTTGGTGGAATAATTACTTTTAAATTTGTGTTACTTATACTTCCACTGCCAGCAGCAGTGTTGATGTCTGCATCGTTAATTGTTGCAAAGGTGTATCCAGACCCAACGGATGCTGCTGGAATACTAACAGCTGTTATTGCACCTGAAGCGTTGGTTGTTATGTTACAAGTTGCACCACTACCATCTCCTCTAATTTGAACACCTGTTATAGTTGTACTTGCTGCACCACCTGATCCTGCAGCAACAATTTTAACGGTATCTAATGCACCATCAACTGCTGCAGCTGCAACTGTATCATCTGTAGATACTGGCATAAAGTCTGTGGTTAAAAAAGCTTGTTGCTCTGATGCTGTTATGGTGTACATATATTTAATTTTATAATTACCAGATGTAAAAGGAACAGTGCCTTCCGTTTCAGGCTTGTCTCCTCCAATAGCACTACTTCCACCAAAATTATCTAGAACTTTGTAAACACGATTATCTTCTGTTTTAAAGAAAAAGGTGGAGTCAAATAGATTTGTCGCACCAGAGGTTGTTGCACTAGTAGAACTAACATTATGTTCATACATATCAAATGTGCTTGATGCAGACCAATCTCTACGAGGTATTGCAAATGATATATTTGTTGAGGTAATTTTCTTTGAGGCAATAGCAGAATCCCAAGTATAAAACTCACTTGTAACATCGTCAACTGGAGTAGGTGGAGAATCATCTGAACCACCAGAAGTTGCTGATGTAAATGGTGAGGACTTACCAATCATCAAATAATAAGTATTACCAGAAGACTCACTAAACGACTCATGAAACTGAGTTGCGTTGTGTTGCCTAAACTTTTCTGTTATAATTGCTGACATATCTTTTTCCTCTTATTATTTATAAACAATTTATGATGGTTCTGTGGGCCAAGTTATAGTTCCTTGTACACTTGTATCATTATATTTTGATGGCAAATCCCTGAGTTCTTGTCTATACGTTTTCCATTCATTGCTCATTGTAACATCAGAGTTAGCCATCCAATCGGATTGAGCTAACTTTCTATCACGTTGCTCACGCATCGACTTCCAAGCACGATCTGGTGCTGCATCATCCCAAGCTTTTTCAGCAGCATCAATTTCTGCTTTTTCCGAATCAGTGAACTCAATAACTTTCGTGCCTGTGCCATCATTAACAAATCGTTTTGACATAGTACCTCCTAGCTCTGACTTATGCCGTAAGCATAAACTTTTCCAGAAGTGTAATTTCCTGAGCTTCGGCCAAATTTAATTGCGTTGACAATTGTGCCAGTGTCGAGCATCCCACCTCCAGACCGGCCGGTTTCGTAGCCACTGGCGTCCTCTAATCCCCAATTTTGAAAGACAACTATCGAACCAGTAGCTGATTTTCCTTTTCTATGCAGATAGAGATGACCAGCCCGATATGCAGAACCGGCATAGGAATAAGATATATGAATTCTACTGTCAGATCGGTGATATGGATTAGAAAGACTACCGTTCGATGGATAAGATACGCCGCTCCAAGCATAGCCAGATGATTCGTAGCTACTTGCATTATCATCGCTCAATGTAACTATATCAGAAGCGGATGCACTTCCAATCATTCCTTCGTACCGAAAGAAGTAGGTGTCGTAAGTTGTGAGGCTGGTGAACTCAGCAACCCCAGAAGAAATAGTCACGCTGGTAATGTAGACGAGCGAACCGCCGGTAACAGTTGTAAAAGAAGGTGCTACACCAACCCCACCAGAAGTAAGTAGTTGACCAGATGTACTAGTACCAGTGTTTATATTAGCAAAAGGGAGACTTGTAACATTCTCACCAAGTATTGTTTGAGTGCCAACAAAACTAGGAGTTACATCCTCTAAGAGTAGATTATCACCAGCATTTGTTCCACTACCGTCTGTCCCACCATCTTCAAAAATAAATTGGTCATTTTCATTTGCTTGTGGTGAAGAAGCATCACTTCCATCCAGTGCAAGTTTGTGGTTAATCCGACCACCAGAAATTTGGCCGTCTGCTAAAATAGAACCACTAACGGCAAGATCGCCGGTTACGTTATTTGCTACTGTGGGTGCTCTTCCTAAGTATGGCATTCATTCACTCCTACGGTTTTGGATTATCACTTTTTACTTTAGCGATTGCCGTATACCAATCACCAGTTTTATCACCCTTACCAGCAGTCATATCGTGGTATAACATATCAAGTTGTTCTTTTAACTCAGGATAAGCACTAGCACGTTTTTCTTGATAGGCTGTTGCTGTAATATGAGCATCATATTCGGTCTTCCATGTGTTAATGTCACTATCAGAAGGTATACCGCCAGGAAACTT
>VTLG01010302.1_pt1 | contig 10521 bp, 7 predicted proteins | sample 4694571 | NCBI WGS metagenome assembly VTLG01 (sample SAMN12604809, study PRJNA352737) | marine metagenome | biome: ENVO:00000447; feature: ENVO:00000209|ENVO:00000569|ENVO:01000036; material: ENVO:00002151; isolation source: viral sequences binned using virsorter ... | reverse complement strand
TTTACCCTCTAATTGTTCAATTTGTAATTGATTTTCTAATTCTTGCACACGTTCCCAAGATTGTGTTGGCCATTCACTATCACCCTGAATTGTTGTTTTTGCGCCATACGTGTCATTTTCTTCAAGCCCATCTGGATTTAACTTTGTTGGACCTGGATATTCTGTACTCTCGCCATTATATATTTGTGAAATCTCTTTATGTATTTCGTCATTTTTTGCTTTTATTTTTTCTACCTCATCATTTGGTACACCGTCATTTCCTTGTAATACAAATTGAAGTTGAGCCAAAAACTTTCTTGGACTTCTATATGTACCACCTTTTTCTTGTGAAGCTTCCCTAAGTACGTTCTCATCTGTTTCTTTAGGAGCGGTAGTCCAAGTACACCACCAAGGAGAAACATTTTCTCTTGGATCGATATCAAAAGAATTATTAAATTTTATTTGTTCACTTTCCTGATCAATATTATCAGTTATTTTTGATGATCCTATGTTATGTCCTTCAAATTCATCACCAATTTGGTAAGCTTTTTCAAGACCTTTTAATTTAGCGTCTTTGTATGAATCACCTTGGTCAGCAGTAAATACAGTAGCAATATGAGCGCTTTCATTTGCTGTATCCATAACAACACCACCACCTTTATTTTTATTAGTTTCATACATAGCTGTAACAGCCATAGAATCAGGTATTTTAAATGCTAAATTCTGTGTCTTAACAAAACTACCAGCTTTAAATGCTGGAAATTTATAAATTCCTAAATTATTAACAACATGGCTAGGTGGATTAGTACTTGGAGGATCTCCTTGAAACTTAGTGTACCTTTTTGAGTCTGATGTCAAATAGGGAGTAGAATGTGTATCTATGACTTTCATATTCCCATTAAGGGGATCTACTACAATTTTAAAATTCCAATAATTAAAAAAGTTTGCGCTTAACGCACTCAAAAGTCTCTCCATACCTTTTTTCACAGTTGATACTGGATTAATTCCATCATCCGAATAATACAATTTGCCATACTTATCAGTATTATTAGTTTTCTCACTATTAATTCCAAAAGCTTCTTTAATTTCTTTTGTATTAACCATTACATTTCTTAAAACACCATAATTTTTATTATTACTTGCAAATGGTAAAGCACTATTAATGTTTAAAAATTCTTTTAACCATGGTTCTAAATGTTTACCATTTTTATTGGCATCTTTAGTACTTCTTGATGTATCAATAGTTACAGGATCTCCAAAGAGTGAAAAAAGGTAGTATTCTTTACCTGTAGTATAATTAATTGAAAATTTTCCAAAAGGTCCTTCAATGGCATCAAATTTAATTTGCTGACCTGGTAAGAAAAATTTCATAGGATTTTTTGGAAGCAAATATTTAGGATTGTTTCTAATTAAAACAGGCTTATACGCATATTGTTTAGTTCCTCCCAAGGTTTGGCCTAGCCCACGCACACCCAGGGGTAGTGGGGTTACTTCTTCAGGATTACCATTTTCATCTAAAGCAATCTCTACCGACCTAAATATATTTACCAGTGGTGAATTTTTGTTTTGTGCGAAACTAGTATATCTTGAAATTATATTATCTTCAAACCACCCCCATCTAACATATATATCTTGTGAACTTTGAATTTTACTAACAGAATTTGGATCAAATGAAACTGTAGATGTGGTGAAATAAACATCTTCCACATTACTTGCAATTCCTTCTGTTTTTTTAGTAGATATTGCATGATGATGGCCGGTATCCGACTGTTCACCTGTATAAATGTGTTTTAAATTATTTGATGCTTTCACCGCGTCTTTTACTACTTCGGTTTTAAGGCTTGGTCCAGTACCAGTCATAGAGCCACCTTGAAAAACTGTTGTTGTCACAGCAGGCGTTGTCTCAAAATCACCACGATTTACACGTATTAAGTTTCCAGTTTCTAAATTATTTTTAGCTTCCATATGACTGTAGAATGCAATTTCATCTATATTAATAATAGCATTAATTAAGCTATCCTCAACTTCAGCTTGTTTTTTCTCTCCAACCTCTGAAGTAGTGTTTTTAAATTCCTGTCTTGAATCTGCTTTCTGACTCTCAAATAAATTAGTACCAATTGATGTCAAAGTAGTTGTGCAATTAAATCCTCCAGTCTCATTGAGTGTATACTCATAGTTTGATATCACTCCAGCCATAGCATCATAATTTCCTCTATTACGCAAAATAAGTGGCATTGGATTTGAAAAAGCTTCTTCTGAAATTTCACCTGTAATAGGATTAAAAAAAGATTCTAATTTTTGATTCTTCATAACCCAACCCCATTCTAATAATACTGTTTTACCTACTGCAAGGAAGTGTGGAGTCAAATCGTCTAAATCAAACAAAGAATTAGCTGTCCAATTTATAGTTGCTTGTCTTATAGCTTTATAGCCACCTTTATATTCAACAACGATATCATTTATACCAGATATTGGTCTAATTCCTTCTTCATCTGAACTGTGATAGGGTTGCCAACCAGTTGAGTCTACATCAAGATTAAATGCTGTGCCTGTATTACCCGCTAATTCTCCCCCTTGAATTACCCGTTTACGAACAGGCTCTGACTTGTTAGAAATCATCCGTACAAAAGTAGTACGAGCTGCTAAATCAGCAATATTGAGAGTTCCCCCATCAACTGATGTGTTAGCATAGTCAGTTTTCCTAGCCAAAGCTCGTTCTCTATTCTTCAAAGTTTCTTGAATAGTTTTACTTATATTTTTGATTATCATTTTAAACCGAATCTAATATTGGTTGAATTTCTATTGGTATTCTTATCCTTTTTTCTGGGTCTAATCCTATACTACCATCATTAATATTATTAGCCTTAGCAATTATCCACCATAAATTTGAATCACCATAATACTTCTGTGCCAATGTATCAAATCTATCACCATCAAGAGGAAAAACGAATCTATCGGTATCCCTTAGTGGTATCCCTCTGATAATTTCTGAGCGAAAATATCTTTTACCATTTTTATCTTTCGATACTACTGAATTTTTATATCTAGCCATTACGATCCTGGGATTGTTGCTGTTCCTGCGTCAACGACATCAGCACCTGCATTAAGAGCACCTGCTACTTGTTGAGCCAAATTGGCATCCGCCTGTTCATTAGCAGTTGAATTTTGAAGATTTAAATTATCATATGCACTATATTCACCATCTCTGATTGGATTAATCGCGGTAGGAGTTGCCCAAGAACCCATGGGTTTAGAACCATCATATTCATTTCCACCATGCCAAGATAAGTCATAATGTTTTCCAGTAGTTACAGGCAAGTATTTTCCAATATGTTTAAAAGTAATAGCCGTTGATATAAAATGTGGAAATTGTAAACCCTCATCTATTTCCCAAGTCGTAGCCTCTTCTACAGTTACAGTCACACTACCTAATAAACCAGGAGCACCAACAAACATATCTCCTATAGTTAATTCTACAAAAGGAGCAACCATTCTCTCTGTTTCAGTAAAGGATGGATAGCATAGTCCAACTAAGTAATTCATTTTTTCCATCAACATCGGCAATTCTTGCTTTGTCTTTGGATATGTTTTCATATTAAATCCTATTTCTCTAGTTATACCACCATAAGTATACAATGTATCAGGTCTTCCGATATATTTGTGTTCATTAAAATTAGGAGTTACGGTATCTGTTATATCTGATAGTATCGATCTAAAAACTAACCATTTGTTATTTACAACATCTCTAAACATAAATTTTATAAAATCTTTATATGGGCTAGTATCTTCTCCTGTTGAATTTAGTGTGGTTGGTTTAGTTTCACCGTGTAAAACTGGTAGCATATTTCTTTTATCTACATTAGATGATTTTGTATGTCCTTTAATTACACCAAGAACTTCAAGATTCTCATTAGTTCCACCTTTTTTGGGAGTAGAACCCAATTCGCTTACACTTCCTATGTTTTGAACTATCTTAGAATATTGTTCTCTTTTTTCAATTTCAAATTCAATATCTGCCCCAAGTGTTTCCAGATCTCTCCTTGAAATCTGTTCCTTTAACGAAGTTAAACGAGTTCCAAAAGTATTATTTTCAACATTATCATAAGCGTTGAGAATATCTAAATGTTGATAAGGAAGAGTAAAATGAGTTTTGATATCAGGTGTTCTAGTTTCATCTCTTACATGTGAAGCTGGATTAAAAGTACCACCTCTTGCAATACCGTCTGCTGCCGTAGGAACTTTCGGTTGTAAAGCTTTCCCTACATCTGATACGGCTAAATCTTGCGCACCCATAAAGCTTATGCCAGAAGAAAAATTAAGTGGATGTAAATAATTATTTCCTAAACTTTTTGGAGCAGATGAAATCAAAGAATAAATTGAATATCTATTAGGATTACTTTTTGTAAACTTTATAGCTATCTCCGCTGAGTCTCCAAAAACATCTCCCAGAGCATCGATAGCTCTAGATTCTATTCTTTCTAATTGGTTATTAATAAAATTAGTAAATGAACCTACAGGATCTGTTAGATCAGGTTCTGGAGCTTCACCAGGCTCAATTGAAAGGCCACCAAAAGCAACTGCTTGATAAGCCAATCTACCCCATTTATTATTTTTCACTCCACCAATCCAATTTTCATCATCACTTATAACTTGTCCATAAGATTTGCCTAAATGCCTATCAGGTCTTCCTATTGGGAGCAGAGTGCTGGCGACAATCGAACCAGCACCGTCTACTAAACTACTGAGAGCTTCCTCAGGATCGAAAGCAAAGGGATTTAAATTTCTTAAAGAATCAATTATAGCAGAACCGCCAGATATACTTAAAGCTGATATTGGATTCCATATTTTTGTCTCCAAAGTAGGATTAAGAGCTTGTAAAACTGTTTGTTTAACTATGAAGCCTAATCCAGCACTAGTAGTAAACATCCATTTTGCTAGTCTTAATTTATCTTGTACACTTCTATCAATGAGAGTATTAACATCAGCTACAAATCCTTCAGTTGGTAAATCAACATCAAATATTTGTTCTGCTCCCCAACGATTACCAACTTCTCTTAATATTAATGGATGATTATCATTACCATCAAAGGGACCTGTATTAGCAACTGACCTATATGATTTAGTTCCAAATTTATTATATTGATTCAAACCAGATGGAACATTCTTAAATTGACCTTTAGAAAATTCAAATCTATCTTCCCAAGAATCTTTCAATATACTAAGCGCAGGTCTTAATTGATCATCAAGATTATCAGTATCATTTAAGCCACTTAATATTTGATTTCCAAGACCATATGGTGAAGGACTTATATTAGTTGGATTTAGAGGACTAGTAGAAGCTCTTTCTGGCCATGGTGTGAGAATATTATCACCATCAAGAACCATTTTTGAAGGATATCCCTCTGATTCTACATAATTATCATAAACAGAAAGTCTATCTCCAAGTGTGACATCACTAGACCAAGGTGCTGCAGCTGTATCAAACAATGTATTTCCAGGATTAAAGTTTGCAAATTGAGTATAATAAATTACTTCTTCTTCTGCACCAATTGTTGAGAATATATGAGAAGCACCATATCTAAATCCAGCCTTTAATTGTCCTGCAGGTGAAATATGAATTGACTTACCATTGTTTTCACTAAAGTATCTATCTATGTAACTAACATTTGGCTGTTGAGCTATAGGGAATGGTTGATGTTGAAATACTGAAATAGGAAATCCTAATCCATACGCACCTCTTCTTTTATTATGAGCTATGTTTATTTGAGTATTACCAGCACTACTATTTTGGCCTGGTAAATTATATCCACCATATACCATATCATCCATTGTAGTTACATCAAAAGTTTTGTTTATATTAGTATTTTCTTGAGCAACTATATGTGCATTTGGTGCAAAAGGAAACTCGCCACTATAACCACCAGGTTGTCTCCCGTCTATATAATATGTTCTATCATTAAATCTTTTATCACCTCTAAGTGGTTCAGGTTTCGTACCAAGAGTTACTGAAAATGGGTCTTCATTAAACAAACTTACAGCATCAGCAATAGGTGTATCCAAAAATGGTGATTGAAATCGTGGAGAATTTCCAGGTGGTATAGGTCCAGCTACGACATTCCCATCTCGTACTTTGTGATATAAAGACTCTAAATCTGTCTTAGGAGTGAAACCATCGGCGCCACCTTCATTATTATCAAAAAAGTCTACACCTGTTTCAATCTGAGCATCTACTTTATCAGGAGATGTTATCCCATATTTGAAATTTGATAAGTCTGATACTAAGTCTTTAAGTGCCACTTTTTATCCCCTACGCATTAGCTAACTGTAAACCATCAGTTGCTCTAATTAATTTATTCATTAACAATTGATTTTGTTCACGCAACTGTTTAGATTCACCAAGTGATTGTTTTAATAATTTATTTGTTTCTGTCATATCAGCACCAAAACCCATTTCGTTTTTAGTACCTGAAAATACCTCACCTTTGTGTGCCATTATAGCACCAGTTTTTGTTATTTCACCACCTTCTTCAGCTTTTGCAAGACTCTGTCCACCACGAACAGCGGCATATGCTGCAGATAACAAAGGAGCTACCGCTAATATTCCAAGGCCAGTTGCCGCTAATGTAGCTACCATAGTTCCTAAAGAAAAACCAAATTGAGCAGCCATCGTTCCCGCTTTAGCTGCTTCCTTTACAGCATTTCTTGATGACAAAACTGATCTAATTTGGTCTATAGCTAACATAGCCACAGTCAAACCGTGCATTTGCACCATTTGTTGCATCATTTCCGACTGAGCTGCTTGCATGAGTGCTTGTTTTTCTTGTCTCTCTTCTGCTAATTGAGCACTTGTCTGTTCACCGGCTACCATCTTACCTAAATCTTGTACAGAAACTCCTATAGCTTCAGCCAGTTTTCTTCTTTGAATAACATTCATTTCTGAAAACTCTGCCTGAGATACTAAACCATCAGTAATCTCTTTTTGTAACCCTTCCAAGTCTCCCATCAGGGCGAGTTCTCTAGCCTTGTCTAAATTAAGGTCTCTTCCTAAAAGAACTTCTGCTTCCAATTCATTCGTAAGAGATTGTTCGATATTTAATAGAGAATCAGCTATACCAGCAACAGTACTTAAATTAATACCTAACTTCGCAGCTTGTGCAGCAGCTTCGGCTATATTTTCTCCACCATCCTTAGCAAACTCTGCAAATAGCTTTGTACTTTGAGCAATATCATTTAATACAAGTCCGGGTGCGACTCCAGCAGCTCTAGCAATAGAGTCGAATGTCTCAATCATATTAAGACTTGTTTCTAAACTACCTCCCTGTATTATTTGTATCTGTTTAGCTAATACAGCAGCATTTTGTCCTGATAAGCCAGTAAAAGCAGATATTTTCGCAAATTGTAAAGCTACACCTGTGGATATTTCACCTACATTTCCAAATTCTGCGGCAATTCCACTAGCAAATGATTTAACTTCACCAGCTCTACCACCCATAAGTGTAAGAGCTTTTTCACCAATAGTAAGATTAAATCCTATTTGAGCTGATTGTCCTACAGTTAAACCTAATTCTTGTCTGATGTCCTTAGCATTACCAATAAAATCCCCCGCAAGTTTAACCAAAGCACCAAAAGCAGCTACGCCCATAAGTTGTGGACTCATTAATATTTCTGACGTACCTTTTACTGTAGCAAACATAGCATCCAACTTTGATTGAACACCAGCTTCAACTTTTATTTTATCTCCCAAATCTGGCATGTCTCCCATCATTTCAATCAATTCCTCAACCGCTCCACTAAATGGTCCAAAGGTAGCTAAACCGTCCTTACCATCATTTGCTAATGCAGCCATAACAGCTGATACATCTAAGGCTCCAGAAGCAACACCCGCTAGTAAATCAGCGTATTTTTTTGCAGACTCTTGTTCTTCTTTGTTACCACTTTCATTTGCAGCCCTTATCGTGGATATGGCTTTTTCCATACTAAATTTTTCACCTAACTTTCCAAGTATAGAATCTTGTATATTATTAATTTGTTCTTCTATACCTAATGTACGTTCTGCAAAACCAGCTTCATCTCTTCTTAATCTATTAATTTCTTCTATTTCTTTTTTCTGCCAAGCTAAACCTTTATTTCGTTTGTCATCTAGACGTGCTTCAGCCTCTTTTCTCTCTTTAGCTATTTTTCTTCTTTCGCCTTTAACAGCCATTATTTACCTTTCATCTTTAGTTGGATCAATACTTCATCATGAGCATCATCCCATTTTTTTAATGCTTTTTCTAAGCCTGGATTATCTCTCACCAATTTATTAGCCGCTTTATTAAGTCGTCTAGTTTTCCAATTCCGAAAGAACTTATATAATAAACCTTCTCTACTAGCCATTGTTATTCTCCATACGATATTTTATGTGGATTGATTCAATAATAAATATCAAATTTCTTATTTTTTGAATTGCGGGGGACTAGGATTTTTCTTTTGTTGAGCTTTCTCTATTTCTTCGTTTCGTTCTTTATAATGCCTATCTAATCTCTTAAAATAGAATTTACGCAAATAAATAGGCATGTTGTACACTTCGGTAAATGACAACATGCCCTGAGAATTAAAAGCTATTTGGAATATTTGTTCGTGTATTTCTACTTTGTGTTCAGATGTTAGGCCAAAGAAACGAAACGGTCATAGGGACCGTAAACTCCTTTTCTTCTCCAACGCTATCAATATATGTTGAAGTCATATCAACATCAGGTTGTATTTCATTTACATATTCTCTAAAAGCAATAGAGTCTCTTGATAAAAACTCATTATCTACAAATGAATTTATAGTTGTTTTTTTAGAATCACCATCTACTGAAAGTATCTGTTGTTTAAGTCTTGTTGTTACACCATAACTAACACCATCACCAACCTTTTCATATGCTTCTGTATCTTTGGTAATAACCTTTTCATCTGCAGATGTTAGTAATTTAAATGTTAGTTTTCTTTTAGTTGCTGGCAATTCAAATTCAAATTCATTTTTACCTTCTGTAACTATACTCTCATCTAAATATTTATCTTTTAAAGTAGTTAAATCTACTGTGATATTTGTTCCAAATACTTCTACTGGATAGTCTTTACCATAAGCAAGAATTCTAGCAGCAATTAAGATAGCATTCTTATCACCAACCAATATATCATCTACTTTAATTGATTTATCAACTATTAAAGATTCTAATAATTTTTCAATAACTCGACCACTTTTAATAAGATTTGCAGATGTAAGAATATCTTCTTCTTTAGCCGTCATATATTTTACTTCAATTTGCCCCGATGATAGCGGATTTTCTTTAGGATACAATAATCCCTTGCTAGGAAGATCTACTACTTCCGTAGGAAATTTAACTTCAGCCATAATTGACTCCTATGATTTAGTTTAGAACTATAACTATTTTTTACCGAATTTTTCGGCAGCTGTAACTCCCAATCCAACGACTGAGATGTACATAAAACATTCTAATATTTTATCTTTTACTTCAAATGTAGAAAAGGTATCAGCACCCCAACTACATATTAACATAAAGAATGCCATAAAACCGACAAATCTTTTACTTGAAATCTTTGCATCACTGGAAAGCATTTCTCTTAAAAAACTCATATAAACTCCTTAGAATTGTAGGATAGCGTAATCGTAACGTAAACTTAGTGTTATGTCATTAGGTTCATTTGATTCCCAACTCATTTCACCAAAATTAGCGTCTTTAATCCACGCACCTTTTAGTGTCCACTCTTCAACTTTATCACCTACAGGACCTAACACATTAATTGTAACATCTTTCTTATAAAAGTCTGAATATCCATCTCTACCTGTAACAGATTCTTTATGTAAACGAACCCATTCCATAACTGCTTGTGCACCAGATGGTACAATAGCATCAAAAAGAGTAATGTTAAGTAACTGCCAGTCACCCTTACCCTTAACGTATCTTTTAACATTAATGTGATCCAGAGCAATTTCCTCAAAGGTAATTTGAGGTCTAGCAACTGCTTTTATCAAATAAGCGGGTATTCCTTCAACATACATAATGAAACGATTTTTTACTTTCGGTTCAAATGGAGTAAACATTATTTCTGAAGGATCAATTAGATCTGGCATTTCAGTTCTCCTATTAATATTTTAATTCTCATATATAAATATAACCAAACTAAAAAATCGTTACGAAAGATACACCAAATATTTCATAGTTTTTTCATAGTTTTTATATATAACAAAAAACCCCAGCCGAAACTGGGGTTTTTCTTTATAAGTGACTTTATAAATTACTCTGGAAATGCAGCACCCGTAGGTAATACTGTAAAGTCCAGAACGATGAACTCAGCCGTTCTTGTAGGTTGTATGAATATCTGTCCAACCAACTGATTTCTGTCTATGACATCAGGTGTATTATTGGAATCATCCATTACAACTTTGAATGCTGACAAACCACTATTGGATTGTACTGATTCTAAGAACGGATTCACTATGTTCAAGAATCTAGCTCTTGTAGATGAATCATTTTGTTCAAATACTAAGAATCT
>VTLG01005050.1_pt1 | contig 10522 bp, 15 predicted proteins | sample 4694571 | NCBI WGS metagenome assembly VTLG01 (sample SAMN12604809, study PRJNA352737) | marine metagenome | biome: ENVO:00000447; feature: ENVO:00000209|ENVO:00000569|ENVO:01000036; material: ENVO:00002151; isolation source: viral sequences binned using virsorter ... | reverse complement strand
TTGTAGTTAAGTAAAAATCGTTCCAATCTACTGCGCCATAGTCTGTAGTTATGCTAGAACTAGAAGCTTTTAATTCGTACCAACGCTGTCCTGCTACAGTTTCAACATATACATTACCATAAAACGGATCTGTTGCTCCGCTTTCGCCTGTAGCTAAAAAAGACCATCTAGGTTCAGCGCTTACTATATCATTGTACGCTCTGTTCACACAGTCTTTTGCAAACTGTTGAATACCTATTGCCCCTGAAAAGTTTCCTGAAGTTAAGACAACTTCGTTTGTTTCTCTGAGTAATTCGTTAGTTAATTGTAAATATGTAGTTGCCACTATTGCTCCTAGCAGGGTTTAGCTTTTTTCATTACTTCTCCGCCATGACCGTACATCATACGCTTTTTAGTATTTTTCTTATCGAATTTTTGTACTAGTTTAGGCTTACGCTTTTTCATTTTTCTTTTTGCTTTTGGCGGAACTGGTCTTCCATCGCCTTTAATATATGGACTTGGCATATCTTACCCCTTTTGCTTGTTATAGTTTTTTTGTTGTTTACCAAAGATTCTATCCCAACCTTTGCTATATAATTCTTTGTCTTTTTTACTTAGGTGCTTTCCTGCTAAACCTAATTTTCTATTGCCCTTCTTTTTGTTTTTTAAGATGACTGGTCTTGCATCTGTGGATATTTGTGGCATAATTTTTCCTCTAACAAGGTTTTGCTTTAGGCATTATACTTCCGCCTTTTGAATATTTTTTTCTAGTAGCTTTTGGTCCACTATCTGCTTTTCCTTTAGGAGGAGGGTTAATTCTTGCTGAACCAGACATTTCTCTGGTAGAACTTTGTTTGCCGCCTTTTAAGAATTTTTTACCGATTCTTCTTTTGCTCATTATATTTCCTTTAAATTTTAAGTATAGGGAGGAATACTCCGATAGAATATCCTCCCATATACCGTTTGGTTGCTTTAACTAAGATTAGTCGATAGCATAGAAAGCAGACACAAGTGCTTCGCTACGAAGTACATCAGCGCCATAGACGTGAAGACCTCTAACGATGTCACCAAAACTGTCAGGATCACGAATGACCTCGGTGTTAGTGATTGCTTGTGCTGTCGCGCAGGCTGAGATATGTCCGGCTATACATTTTCCGCTTGCTGTAGAAGCGGCGGCAATGTTATTAGATTTGTACATATCAAAACCACGAAGCTTTCCGCTTGATACTAAGCCATTTCTAAGAGAACCTTGACCTGCGTTGTAGTCAACTGACATTAGTTTTGAACTAGACTGAGCGAGTTGCTCATACCAAGAAGGAGGAGCAACAAACCATCTTCCTTCTTCAGGAATATTTTGCTCGTCCAATAGTCTAGCCATAAATGCCATTACATCAAGAGGATCAGCACCAGTTCCATCAGAACCTGTTAGGTCGATAGAATTAGAGCCGCCTTGATGTTGCCCCATTGTTTGAGTAGCCGCCGCCGCATCTGCACCTAATACGTGATCAGGTGAAGAGCTAGAGACTCCACTAAACAATTCAGCAATAACGCCTTCATCAAAAGCATCTTTAAGAGCGTAAGCCGCAGAAGAGGATGCTACCTCTTTCCAGTTTACGTGAGACATAGATTTCTCAATGTCATCTACTTTAAATTTAAATGCGTTAGCTACATCAACAGTAAGGGTTTCTTCCATGTCGGTCAACTTAGTTTGAGTTACGTCAGCACCTCTTTCATACTGATAAACAGTAATTGTAGGTTCTTTGACGATTCTCACCGTATCTCCAAAAGCAGATATATCACCGGAATAATCGGTGTTTGTGATTGCTTCAGCTACTGAGGCTTTTCTAAAAAAGTTAAGTACTTTCTTGGAATAAACCTTAGGCATGAAGAATGCATTAGTTTGTCCGCTCTCGGAGTTCGCAAAGTTGCCATTAGTATCAGTCGACTGCTCGAATAAAGCGTCAGATTGATTATAAGCCATTTAAGTCACCATTAAATGTTAAAGGTTAATATTTAACCACGAACTCTACCTTCGTCTAGAGCTTTATCTATCTCTGATTCGAGACGATCAAACTCATCCATAGGTAGCGCCGCGATCTCCTCTTGTGTCCAAACTTTAGGTTCGTTAGTGTCAACAGTTGTTGTCTTAGTTGATATCATCTGTGACGCATCTACCTTTTGTTTAGACTTAGCGTTCTGTTGGTTTGAAGGTTCTGTAATACCAGATTCCATCTTAAAAAGATCAATAGCTTTGCTTGCTAGAGATGCATTATTAGGATTATTATAAATCCAATCTTGTATCTCTTCAGGCTGTTTCTCTGCCCACGAATGAAAAGCATCGCTGTTACGTAACTCTGAATAGTCAGGGTGTTTTTCAACCAAGTCTTTTTCAGCTTCACGTCTCATAACGTCTCTTTCACGAGCTTCAATAGAGTTTAGTTTATCAGCTAATTGCTTAAATTTACTATCACTCTGTAAATGAGCTACACTTTCAACGACCTCATAAACATCAGGATATTCTTGTTTAAACTTTTCAAGTTCTTCTATAGTCTTAGGAGCTTCATAAACAGGTTGTGCTTGTTGCACTTTGTTTGCTAACTCTTGTTCTCTAGATCTAAACTCATTAAGTTTTGAATCATAATGTTTTTTAAGATCATCATATCTTTTTTTATAGTTAGGCTGTGAGTAAGGTTTATTTTCTTTTTTAGGCTGAGATTCTTGTTGTACGCTTTCTCCTTCCGAAACTTCTTGTGTTTCAGGTTTTGGCGCAACAAATAAACTATCAGCAGAAATTCCTTCTTTAGGCATAACTTCTTCCGTATGCCACGATTTCTTCGCATTATACGGATTGGGTTCTGGCGATACAGTTTCCTGTATATTATCAACGTCTGCCATTTTGCGTTCCTCCATTAGGGTTTGCTATCTTCAAAGTAGCTTATTCCAAGAACGTCTTCTCGGTTAAGGGTTTGTCTTTGCAAAGTAGCTAAGGATTATAATTGTGATAAAGGGTTGCCGAAGCAAGTAGCTTTATCGTTTATTAGCCGTAAACAGCGCCTTTCTGTAGTCTAGGATTAGAAAGTAACATATTCTTATAGTGCTCTCTTTCAACAGTTGATTGTTGAATGGGAGCCATAAGCTTAGCTTCTTCCTTTTGTGTTTCCTGTACTATTCGTTGTTCGCCGCCTTCGGCTACCATACGTCTGTCAATTGCATCTGCGTCATTTTCAGCTTGAGCCATTACCTCATCTAGAGTGTCTGGACCAATCTGTTGTGCCGCTTTTGCAGACATTACGTATTCTCCGTCCGATAACCTTGCAGGTATCGAATCGGATTTTTCTGAACCCGGTCCTTCAATAGGACCAGTTCCTGAAAACTCTGAAGCTGTTTCTATTACTTGATCAAATATCATACTTAAACGATCATCAGCAGATAACGCTTCTTCTAAATAATTCATATCTTCTGGACCAAGTGATTCTGAGATTACATAATCTACAAATTCACTTTCCATTTGTTCGTCTGGAACTTGTGCTTCTTCTTGTGCCATATCTTCGGCTTGAGCTTCAGCTTTCATTTTAACAGGCTCAATAGTAATACCTATGCCTTCCATCTGTTCACCCATAGAAGCTTTATCTTTTTTAAATTGTTCTTTTCCCTCTTCGGTGTAAGGGTATTCCTTGTCTCCAAGTTTAGGCATTATCTTCTCCTTCTTTAATGCTTATGTCTACGTCAGCCTTCAATTGCTCTAAGCGTGCCAGCAAATTCATCTTCCCCTGGCATCGGTACATTTCCTGTTCCGATGTTGCCGCCACCAGTACCTGTAGTTCCGAGTTCTTGAGGTTGTTCAGGTGTTCCAGTAGCGCCTCCCATAGGAGCCTGTTGTTGGTTATCGGCTTGAGCTTCCGCGCCAGTTTCTTGTTGAGCATTTTGCATTCCTATAATTTGTGCGGCAAGTGCGGCTTCTTCAGGATCATTCAGAATTTCATCTGGTTCAAGATCCAAGCTGTAAGCCAACTCGCTTATTAGTTTAGATATTTTAATAAATGGTGCAATAGTAGGATTCTGTGCAGTCTGTAAGAACATAGTTAATCTTTGTGATCTTACTTCTTTCTGCATCAAAGAACTTGTTCCCATTGCGTTGACTTCTAAGTCTCCTACAATATCCAAGTCTTCTTCAATGAACTGCATGTTCCAATGGAAAAAAGATTCTCCTAATGGCTTTAATAAAAAGTCGTCTATGTTTTTAACAACAGTTTTTATATTTAAGCTTGCCGCGCCAAGTAACATTGACATACCAGATGCTGTTCGTGTCATGCTTTGAACACCTGTTTGTCCGTGACTAAAGCTAGGAATACCTGTTTGTTCATCTGCAAGTTGTCTAAACTTGTCGAACATCATCATATTCTCCGTGGCAGTATTAGGGAACTTGAGTCCATGTATTGCTTGTCCGGGCATTCCGGCTTGTCGCCTGAATATTTTACCCGGATAAATTTCCATGCTCTGTCCGCCTACTAAAGCAGAGTCATCTACATCAAAAACTAATGAGCCTGCTAATGCTAAGTTATCAACTGCCATGCGTGCATGACCGTTCATAATTTGTTGTGAGTCTGCCATATTCTCAGGTACTCCAATACCAAAGAAACTATATGGGTTTCTTTCGTAAGGGAATGCGTGATATGGTATACTAGGAGGGGTAAACGGATTAACTACCGCGCGAAGTAGCATGTTACCACATGTCCATGCATTTATTTGTACTTCATCTAGGTCGTCAACACTTTCTGGTAAATCAATGCCTACTTGTCTTGCGTAGTCAGCATCCATTATACCCCAATATTCTAGTATCTCAAATCTGTCTGTAGCAGAATCTTCTTGATTACTTTCTTCGTTTAATGAGCTTTCAAAGTATTTTTCTTCATAGTTAGGACCTTCTTGTAATACATTCCTAATTGCATCTTTATCAAAGTATGGAAGATTACGAAGGTTTCTTACTTGGCTTCTATTAAACTTATGTCTGTGTATAATAAAGTCACATTCATCTATTGATGTTGCATTAGGATCTGGATAAAAGTCCCAACAACTTACAAACTCTATTCGTGGTACTCTTACTTGTACAGGCTTATATTCTCTTTCGCCTTTTTCATTTTTGTCCCATTTGTGTAAAGTTTTATTAAAACTAAAAGGTCCTTTAATAATTCCAGTTCCTAACATAGAAGATTCAAATAATGCATTTCGTAATTCTGCTACACCATTTGATTCATCTAATTGATCATAAATAAGCTTTTGCATATTCCTTGCGGCTTTTTCCGAAGGACTAATTTCAGGCACTTCAGGTAAAGGAGAAAGTCCCGGCTCTAAAATAACTTCATCTTCTTTGTCTGTGTAGTTATCTTCTAATGAACCTAAGAAATTCTCGCCTGCTAAAAAAGTAGCTCCGGGCTTCAGAACTTTTCCATCACCTTCGTAACCGACATCGAAAGGATTACTTTGATCTGTAGCAACGGATTCTGTCTCGGCTTCTTCTGCAACCTGTGGACTTTCGATATTGACAGGAGAAGTATCTGTTTTTTGTCGAGCGTTTCCTGCGACACCTTCGGGCATTTTGGTATCTTTAATTGTAATAGGAAACTGCCCGGAGCCAAATAAAACATCTACAAGTTGCCCATAAGCGGCAATTGTTTTTGTTTTTGTAACTTTTATAAATACTCTAGACTTTTCACTTTCTCTAAATCTTACTCGTTTTCCGTATTGTCCTCTAAAGTTTTGATAGGATTCTAACCAACGAGATTCATCTATTCTTCTTGCGTTTTCCGCAGAAGCAAACCTAGACTTAATAATGCCTACTAGATTTTTAGATTGCTCTTCAGCAAGATTTAATGTCTTGCCGTGCTCATCTTCAACTTCTTCAAAAATGCTATTAGCATTTAAAAAGGAATTTTTTATTTGTTCTTTTTCCATATATATTAATATCCAAACTCTGAATCCGAAGGAGTGTACGCTCGTTCTTTTATACGTAGCATAGTATCAAACGGATCGTCTAATCTAGGTCTACTCATTATTAAATATCTAAGAGCATCGTATGCATGATCAGGAGCATTAGTATCTACATCTTCCGGATTCTTTTTAGAAAGAGGAATACCTTGTATCTCTTTAATCGTATTAACGCAGGTGTTAAAAAACTGTAGTCTAGGTCTACCTAAACTACCAGTCTTTAGCATTCTGCGTTTCAAGTGCTCATGTATTTGCACTTTACCTGCAACTCTATTTTTATCTGCTCTGCGCAATTTATGTCCTGCTTTGATAAGAGTTTCTCCTATCGTTGGACCAGTATAACCTGTTCTTGCCCATGCCGCAGTATCTAGAACACCCATTATAGATTTGACTTCGGCTCGCTCCATTTCAGTTATTAAGTCTGCGAGTGCTTCCCCTGTAAGACCCTTTCGGTATAGTTCTCTATAAATAATGATGGTCTTGTCTTCGGGATCAACAGCACCCCACAGGCAACAACTTTCAGCCGCATAACCATAGTCAACTCCTTTAACTCTTTCCCAATGTATAGGAATTTCAAAAGGAGGGATAACGTGGTGTTCGTTATTAAACTCTACAAATGCCGCACCTTCATTTACTTCCCAATTACCTTCAAGCAACTGCCTTCTTTGTATGGGAGGCAAAGACATTAGCATTCTTTCGTATTCGCCGTCCTCTGCAAGATAAGGATTGTCCATTAATCTTGCAGGTATAAATTTTCTTGTTAAACCATCCTCACCTCTAAAACTATTATTAGGTTCGTTTGGTTCAATATATCTTTTCTTTACCCAATGTGCACCAACACCTCCGGGGTTTGCTGTGCATCTTAAATATGTTTTAATATCTGGATTAGTTGTTCTTAATCGTGATGCTAAATAATTCCAACCAAATTCTGTAGGTAAGTGTGTAATCTCATCAAAGCCTATCCAACTATATGCTTGTCCTTGATAACGATAAACATCAGCATCTTTTTCTAAAAATCCAAATTCTACTTTTGCACCGCTAGGAAAATACCATACCTTTTCTACTTCTTTAAACCTAGCACCTTTAAAAGCTAGAGGATATATCTCGCGAGATTTATCTATAAGCTCTCTTAGTTCTGGCATTGTCCGTCTAAGTATTAAAGCTCTATGTTCTTTAACATGACAATACCTTAGTGGATCTATAAGCATTGCATAGCTTTTTCCGCCTCCTGCGGCTCCTCCATACAATACATCTTTTTCATCAGCCGCTAAGAACTTTGTTTGTGGTCCTTCATTAGGCATGAAGGAAACATTATCACCAGTCTTATCTAAATGGCTTTGAACAGAAGAAGGAAGTTTTTTTACTTCATCTGTAGTAACAATAGCATTATCTTCTAAACCTGCAACTTTTTTTAGTGTTTCTGTTTGCTTTTTTAAGTGTTGCTTTTTATTACTTAGCTGACTTTCAAGTTTCTTTATTGTCTTTTGTTTATTCTTTAAAGACTTTCTTGCCGCAAACTTAGCTTTTGTTTTAGAATGAAAATGATAATTGGATGTGCTTCCTTTAGGTCTTCCTCTTTTCTTAGCAGGTGTTCCGTCTTTCTTAAGTATAAAGCTTCCTTTAGAATCTGTCAAGTAAAGATTTGGATTTATTTCCCAGTCCTTCTTCATATTTTTTATCCACAAGTTTCTTTAATCCCATACGAGACAGGCTTCTATTGGTTTTATTTTCTAGTATTTGAACACCCTCAGCAAGGCTTATTGCTTTGTTATAAACCAAATGAGATACATGTTCTAGCGATTCCAGTTGGTCTGGGACAGGCTTTAAAAAACCTTTATGGTTTTCGTCTATCTCATAGCCAAACGGAATCGTTGAACTTTTTTTTCTGATATAATTTTCAGGTGCTTCAATCATTAGTGTTTTTTAGGTTTCTTCTTTTTAGATATTGGTTTTACTTTATCTTCCGCAAACTCAACAACATTATCAGGCTCACCTTGAAGCTGATCTAAATCTAAAATTCTTCCTGATGAATCAAACTTATATTCCATGTAGTCACTATGTACTGTACCTCTAATCCAGAGCACAGGACAGACCTTTAACCATTCATAAAAAATGTCAGGCATTTTGTTTTCATCATTAAATTGCTGTTCAAAAGTTTCGCTAATAGCCATTGGCTTCTCCTAAGTTATATATTTAACATTATGTAATTTTCGTCTCATTCTAGAAATTCTTTTTTTTGTTAGGCTTCCTAAATGCTCTACAATTTCTTTTTCTTTTTTAGGAAGACCTTCTGTATAAGGCAATAATTTATCTAAACAATATGCATATGTTTCCAAGACTGATATATCTTTTTTATTTAATATATCTATATAATTATAAATGCAAGCACTTTCTCCAAGTACACCATAAGTAAGAGCATCTGAACAATTAATAGTCTGTTCTTTAAATATAGGATCATCTCTATGGTTCATATATCTAGGCATAAATAATTTTTTTATATTTGGTAATATGCCTTGGTCTTTAGCAGGAATCCTATACCATTTTAAAGGATTAATTATAAATAACGAAAGATCTATTATTCCTTTATTCATTGGTGTATCTACTAGATTATAATGTTTTGCTATTGATGGATGATCTACATAAACTCCTTGTCTGCTTACGCACATATCATAGCGCATTAATTTCTCTCTACTAGGTAAGTCACTATCTTTTATATTTAATACTAATCCGCTTTTAACTACTAAAGTAATGTCATCTATATTATGTAATGCTGTAGCTAGTTTACTTTTTCCACATGGAACAACTTTATATTGAAACTGTGGCATGTTCATTTCAATAGAGTTGATCGTTAAAGCTGTTAAGTTATTAACCTCCAGTATTAAGATCTTTCGGTTTTTTAGGCTTGACATGCTCTATATCTTTAAAATAATTAAAAAAGTTATCTATTCGTTCTTTCGGATTGTGTACTAAATAAGAAACAAGACCTGAGTATTCTGAAGACAATATGCGCTTTAAATCTAAAGGACTTGGCTCATTGTCTAATTTTCCTTTCCATAAAGCAGTATATATAGGAGTATATGTTCTAGGGTTGCATCCTTCTTTATCAAATAAGTTTACTTTACTTCCTTGTGCTAAACCTATTAATCCCATTTCAGAATTACTACAACACCCTACAATCTCTGCTTGTTTTAATATAGCATGTCCAGACAGCTTCTTGTCTATTATACGATCTTTAAATTTTCTTTTTAAATCCGCAAAAGCATAAGCAGAAGTAAGAGGATGACATTTCAGATACGCACCTTTATCTACTTCTTGTTCTACTTTTTTCATATCTACTATATCATATAGTATGTTTGTTCCCGGCAAAAAGATAACATGCTTTGGTTTAAACTTTGTTCTTCTTAGTTTATATTTATCTAAACTTTTAATTGCCAGTTCTTTAAAAAGCATATCACCTTCTTCAGTAACAACTTCTTTCATTGATTCAATCATTACTCGACTAGCATATTGAAACGAAGCAGGCTTCATATAAATAAACTTAGACATAGCATCTGTATAAACATAACCATGTATCTTAGGATCTTTGGGAAAATCATACCAAATATCGTACTCAAGATTCGTTCCGGCGTTGCCCTTGGGGGGCAACAGCTTGTGTACTTCATTTAATCTTTCGTTCTCTTCATTCCTTAAAACACTACCAGACTTAAAGAAATGAGCAGTCTTATTATTCAGTACATCGTTAAGTGCTAAAGTTTCAATTGGCATCTTCTAATTTCTCAAGCCTATCTTCAAGTTCTTCTAAGCGTTCGTCTACTTCTTTAAAATGATCTACAATAATATGTAAAGTTTCTTCGGTACGCCTACCTATTAATTTAATTTCTTCTTCTATCTTATCTCTTTCCATACTACCTTTATTCCTCTACGAGTAAGTTCTTTTAAGACTTTATGAACCTTCTTAGGCTTTGCATTGCTTGAGTTAATATAATCAAATAAATCTTTCTTGGATGTGCCTTTCATAAAGTAATGGTTGAGGGAAGTGACTCCTGTGCGTCTATCATAATTCTTTTCACTCTGTTTAAACTTAGTCGGCATCCTTAAACTCAGCATCTTGCGCATCTATCACAATAGTTTCTTTCTCGGGCATAATAAAAATACCACCAGATACTTTATGGTTTACATCTAACTTTTCAGACTTGGAGACTCCTACACGATCTAATAAGGTCTGTGCCGCTTGCAATTTAACATTAGCCTGTGGAATTGTTTCGTCTGAAGATATCATTTCAATTATCTTAAAGGCGGCTTGCGGTGCAGACTGCGCTAAAACATTTGTGGTTACTTCCAATACTTCATTCTTTAAAGCTTTTAAGACTTGATAGTGATTGCCTGAGTAGCCTGCTAGTTCTGCCGCACGCTTGGCATCACCCTTTGTTTCAACCAAATGTCCTAAGAAAGATTCTTGCTTAGGTGTAAGCTCTTTCTTTTTATTGTAAGTGTCGAGTAATCCATTCATGCCATCTAGTTTACAGTCGTATAGCAGTCTTGTCAATACCTAATTGAA
>VTLG01017255.1_pt1 | contig 10524 bp, 11 predicted proteins | sample 4694571 | NCBI WGS metagenome assembly VTLG01 (sample SAMN12604809, study PRJNA352737) | marine metagenome | biome: ENVO:00000447; feature: ENVO:00000209|ENVO:00000569|ENVO:01000036; material: ENVO:00002151; isolation source: viral sequences binned using virsorter ... | reverse complement strand
CAGGAAACCGTCAGGAGTTCCGTTGCTACTTAATGAAGTCAGGAACAATTCTTGAAGGAGTTCAGCAAGATTTAGGAATTGAAGCTGAAAGAAACATCCTATCTAAGCAAGATGTTCTATCCGTTGATTATCACAGTACTTATCACGTTATGGGTACTAAGTGGGGATCTGCTTCTGACAACCCAACAAACGCAAACCTAAGAACAGGTTCTAACTGGTCTGCTACTTACGACATTGATCTCATTCCTATGGTTGAAATCTTTGTTAACACACCACTAGATAACGGTCTTAAGTCTTAAGATTATATTGGTGGTCAATGGAGAAGCCTCATCAAATATTGGTGGGGCTTTTTCTTTACGCTACAATAGAACTAAATTACTTTATTAATCGTGGCAGCTACTATAAACGCAACTTTAAAGAGTGAAACTGCTAATAGCTACGTTACTTTGTCTGAAGCTAACGACTATTTTGATACCTCTCCAGATGCTTCAACTTGGACAAATAAAACAGATGATCAAAAGAAAAGAGCATTAATATCAGCTACAAGATGGATCGAAACCTTAGTTTTTTATGGCGAGAGATGTGACGAAGATCAGGCATTAAAATTTCCAAGAAATAATTATCAAGTAGATGGTGTTGAATTAGCTTGTTCTAAAATCCCTAGCGGAATTAAATACGCACAATATGAATTAGCTAGAGCTTTAGCAAATGATACAGATGCTATTACTGGTACTACTGGTAAAGATGGAAATTTCTCTGAAGTAAAGCTAGGAGATATGCAGGTTAAATATAATACTGATAGTCAGGGTACTGGTTCTGTTAACAATATTCTAGACGTTTACCCGTGGCTACAAAGTTATCTTGGTGCGTATATGCTAGGTGGAGCAGGATCTTATCAAATGAGGGTAGTTAGAGGATAATGGCAGGTCAATTAGATTCATTATTTACAAGTGTAGCGAAACAAGTAGTAGCTGATCTCGGCAGTTCCCTTGATACGACTATTACTTATACAAAAAAGGCATCTGGAAGTTACAATACAAGCACAGGTGTTTATACAACAACCGATACTAATTACAGTATTAGCGTTCCAATCGAATTTATTAGATCAGAAGAAGATGCGGGTAAAGAGATGAGAAGTGCAAAATTATATATTACTCCTGACTTAATAGGTGATAATCAAGTTGATTTTAATGATGAAATCACATTAAGCTATGCAGGATCTAATGTAGCTGCGAAAATCTATAATATTGACACTAAAAAAGGTGGACAGGTCTATCTATATACAGTACTGGTGAGGTTCTAATGGCAAATAAAGACTTATCTAAAAGCGATCCAGTAGGCGATGCTGAAGCAAGAATGAATAGTGATTTTAATAAGGCAATACGAGAAATCCATAGAAGATTATCGACAAAAACACATAGTCCAGTTTATACAGGTTTTTTTGCTTCTAGCTGGAAAGCACAAACGATGGCTGTAAGAGCCGTAGAAAAAGCAGAAAATCATCAACCCTGGAAAAGTATTAAATGGGAAGCATCAAAGTTCTTTTTCGAGAATAAATATGCTATGCCAGCTAATCAAGTGCCAAATGAAATCAAAATAAGGTATCCCATACAAAAAACATTTAATATTAAAAAGCCTGTATTTATTGGCAATAGAGCTAAATATGCTGCATATGCTTTAGAAGGAGGTAAAATTCAAACTTTTGTACAGGGAGTACTTCCTCAAATAATTCGTAAAAATATGACAGATAAAAAAGGTAAACTATTTTTGGCAACAGATCAATCAACTGGTTTTGGTCAATCAAGAGACAATGTTCAATATACAGAATTTAATTTCAAAGATCCTTCAACTTATTCAGAATGACTTTAGTAAAAGCAAGAGCAGCATTTGAAAAAGCAGTTACAGACGCAGTTGTAGCTGCTGATGCTACCGTTTCTGTTGTATATGACAACGTAAGTTTTGTAACTCCTGGAAAAACAAAAAAATATGTTGTTATGAATGTAAATTTCACCCAATCTACGTTACAAAATCAAGGTGCATCATCAGATTTTTATTCTGGTGTTATCCAATGCAATGTTTACGTCCCAAAAAGTAAAGGTACTTCCGTTTTATCTGCTATTAGTGAATCTGTTATCGATGGGTTGACTTCAGTAAATGCTTCTAATTATTCAGATACTTTTAGTGTTAAACCAAGAATACAGGATGTAAACGGCCCTACAATGCTTGAAATTGAAGATAGAAGCCACTTTCTTGGAATAATATCTTGTCAATTCTCTGCAAATGCGTAGTATAATAGAATAGCATTATATAATCTATGACTAGAGCAGTTGACCTTTTAAGGAACAAATTTGGTGTTTCTCAACTTTACAAACACGATGTAATAAAAGATGGAGAAGTTCAATTAAGTGTTTATTGGCATCCTTTAACCATCGCAGAAAGAGAATCTATTTCTAAAAAAACTGGTACTGATGATACCAATGATTATGCTTTGCAAATGATGATAGAAAAAGCATTAGATCAAGATGGTACAAGGTTATTTCAAGATGGAGATAAGGCTTCATTAAGAAGAGAAGTTTCAGCATCAGTATTAGAAGAGATACAACTTGCAATGATTACAGTAGGTGCTGATAAGGAGGTCAAAGAGGCTAAAGCCGATTTAAAAAGCAAATAAAGATTGGCAATTTATATATGGTTTAGCCAAGCAGTTACATAAAACTGTTGCTGAATTATGTGAGACTTTAACTATTGAAGAGATGATAGGTTGGGCTGCTTATTTAGAGATTGAAGGTGATGAATATAAAAAACAACAAGAACTAGCACAGAAACATAGTGCTTTAAAAGGTAGAAGAAGGTAGAATAAGAATAATTTTATTATTGAGATAGAAAAGTGGCTGGATCTGGTTATGACATAAATCTGAATATAGCTCTTAAAAATTCTCAAAAGTTAATGAAACTCCGCAAGGAGTTAGTGGCTGTAGGAAAATCTCAAGTTTATTTCAACAAACAAGCAAAAGAAGGTAATGAGATAGCAGTTGCCACATTTAATAAACTTAACAGACAACTATCAAGAGCAAAGGGGTTATTAAACAAAGCTGCATATGGGACGGACAGTTTTAAAAGGGCAGCAAGAGCGTTAGTAAATGTAGAAAAAGAGCATAATCATCAGTTAAAAGAAAAAGAAAGGATACTTAATAAATTAAGGCGAGAAATAAATGATCCTACATATGAATTACGACAACAAAGAAAGCAACAAATTAGGGAAAATATACGTCAAAATAGGGCACTTAGATTTACAAATGTTAACCCTAGCAGACCTGCTGTTGTCGGAGATTATGGTCAGAGTGGGGGAAGAATAGGACCAGCACAAGCCTTAAATAATTCTCAAGGGGGATTTTTAGCTTTCAGTAAGTCTGCCGACAAAATAGGGCTTATCCAGAAAGAAACAAAAAAAATAGCTGTATCGACTAAAAAATCATCTCAAATATTATCTCAACAAGCTACAGCAGCTAATTTTAGTGCCTTAACTGGGCAAGCACAAGGATTTCTACCTGGAAGTGGCTTTGGAATGGCAGGAGGACAGATAGGTCCACGCCAACCACTTCATAATAGGTTAGGTTTTGGTAAAAACGCATTAGGCGGACCATTTGCGATGCAAGGTGGTGCAATGGGTAGGTTAAAAGGTGGTGTTGGGAGTGCAATGATTGGTGGAGGTTTTCCAGCATTGTTTGGTGCTGGCGGTTTAAGTTCTGTTCTTGGAGGTTTAGCTGGTGGTATTGGTGGAGCACTTGCACCTGGAGGTGGTTTCGCTGCATCTATTTTTGCTACTGCTATTGCTGCTGAAATTGAAAAAATAAGAAATTTTAGAAAAGCAGTAAGAACTTTAAATGAAGATCTTAAAAATGCAGGAGCTATAACTCAAATTTCAAGGAAAGAAATAAAGCAATTAGCACGGGATTTGGATCTTACAAAAGAGGAAGCTACTGAATTAGTTGCACAATTTAGTAAGTTTGCAGATGTAGGTGGTTTAGATTTAGCAAGACTGTTTGGAAGTAGAGATTTATTTGATGCAACGGTTGGTTTAAATGATTTTTCAAGCACTCTTACAAGAATCCAACAATTAAGTGAACAATTAACATTAGGAACAGAATTTGAAGCGTATAAAATATTAAGTGAAGAAGGTTCTGAAGCTGCTAATGATTTTATAATTAATTCTTTGTTAGCAGCAAAACAGGCAGATGTATTTACAGATAGATTTGAAGAAGATTTAAAACGAATAAAAAGATTAGAACAAGTTGCAGGATTTTTAAGATTTGATGGTGTTAATCCTTTTGCAGATATAAGTACCTTTAGTGAAGAATTTAGGAGTGTTGTAACTCAGTTTGCAAAAGAAAACACTCGGATTCAAGAAATTCTAAAAGATGAAAGCAGACCTTTAGCAGACAGATTAAAGGAGATAGATTCAATTTTAATGCCGATGATTCAGAATACGGACGCATTAAAAGTAGCATTAAGTAAGTTACCTCCTGAATTTGATTTAAGTACAGAAGCAGCTAAAAATTTGGTTGATGAACTTAGTGAGAATGTAAAAAATTTACGGTTTCTTGAAGAATTTCACGCTCCTACTGATCAATTAAGAGAAATGTTAAATCCACTGCGTAGGATTCTTGATTTAAGTGTTGCAATAAAAGATGGATTTGAGGGATCTTTTAAAGGACTTATTAAAGGAACGATGTCTGTGCAAGATGCGTTTAGAAATATGTTTAATCGTATAGCAGATCATTATGCAGATATGGTTGCAAAAATGCTTGCTACTCAGATACAGAAAGGATTTTTAAGTATGTTTGCTAGTATGTTTAGCTTTGGTGGTTTTGAATTTGGAAAAAACAAAGCAAGTGATTATTTAGGCGATGTAGGTAATCCTTTTAAAGCAGAAGGTGGTCCAGTTAGCGGTGGGAGATCTTATATTGTTGGAGAAAAAGGGCCAGAAGTTTTTACACCAGGGGTTTCTGGAGGAATCACACCAAATCATGCTCTTGGTGGTTCAACAAATATTTCAGTAAGCGTAGATGCTTCTGGAACATCTGTTCAAGGTGATGAACCAAATGGAGAAGAATTAGGTAGATTAGTAGCAGCAGCAATTCAATCAGAACTTATTAAAGAAAAAAGACCAGGAGGTTTACTTTCATAATGGCTACTTTCCCCTCTATTAAACCAAGTCATCAGGCTCGTAAAACTGTAAAACCAAAAGTTAATGTTGCTCAATTTTTAGATGGCTACCAACACCGAATTAAATTTGGGTTGAATACAAGACCTTTTGTTTGGTCTTTAAGTTTTGTCAATGTTTCAGAAACAGACTCAGATACTATAGAGACATTTCTTGAAGCGAGAGCAGATGATGGTGCTTCATTTGATTGGACTCCCCTTGGTAGTTCTACTGCTTATAAATGGGTCTGCCCAGGTTGGACTAAGACAATTCCTTATAAAAATAGAGCTACATTAAACATGACATTTCAACAGGTATTTGAACCCTAATGGCTACCCCTGTATCAGAACTACAGAAGATAAATCCTAGTAATATTGTTGAGCTTTTTCAGCTACAACTAGATACTACAATTCACGGAGCTAATACAACTTATTATTTTCATAATGGAGTAAGTGAAAATAATAATGGCAATCTTATTTTTGATAATGTTGAATATACAAGGATGCCTATAGAGGCTAGTGGTTTTGAATTTAATGGGAAACAACTTCCAAGACCACGAATTACTATATCTAATATTCTAGGAACTTTTACGACATTAATTTTGACTCTACCTCAAGGATTAGAAGGAGCGAAAGTTACAAGAATTAGAACATTAGAAAGATATATAGATCATATAAACTTTGATATTGGGGATATCTTGTCAGAAGATGGAAGTGCGATTCTAGAGGAAGATGGTAGTTTAATTAGTCAAGAACTAAGTGACAATCCTCATGGGACACCTGATCCTACAGCTACATTTCCTAATGAAGTGTATTTTATTGATCGTAAGACGATGGAAACAAGAGATATTATACAATTTGAACTTACAGCAAGTTTTGATCTTCATGGAGTAAGATTGCCAAAAAGACAAGTTTTACCTGCTGATTTCCCTGGTGTTGGCACGTTTTATTCATAATGTGGAAAGATAAAGCACTCGAACACGCAATAAAGGAAGATCCCAGAGAATCTTGTGGTCTTTTGGTAGTTGTTAAGGGTAAGGAAAAGTATATTCCTTGCAAGAATTTAGCTGTAGATCCTAAAGATCAATTTATTTTAGACCCAGATGATTGGGCTAATGCTGAAGATAAGTATGGAGAGATAAGTGCTGTTATTCATAGTCATCCAGTAACAAGTCCTCAACCTAGTGAAGCCGATAAAGTTTCTTGTGAGAAATCTGGTGTTAAGTGGTGGGTTGTTCAACCTAACCTAAAACAATGGGGTTACTGTGAACCTTGTGGATATAAAGCACCTTTAATTGGTAGACAATGGGTTTGGGGTGTAACTGATTGTTGGAGTCTATGTAGAGATTGGTATAAAGAAGAGTTAGGAATAGAACTTATAGATTGGATTAGGCCAAACGATCCAGATGATTTCATAAAGAACCCAATGTTTGCAAGTTGTTTTGCAAAGACAGGGTTTAGAGAATTGGAAGAGGAAGAAGATTTAGAAAAAGGAGATTTATTATTAATGTCAATTTGTAGTAGCGGATTAAATCATATTGGTGTTTACTTAGGAGAACAAACCGTTTTACACCATTTAGAACATAGATTATCAAGTCGTGATTTATTAGACGAATGGTTGCTAAAATGTACAGGTAAGAGGATTCGTTATGCTGCGTAAAATTAAGCTGTACGGAGAATTAGCAAAGTTCTTAGGCCAAAAAACTTTTGAAGCCGAAGTTCATAATGCTGCACAAGCCATGAGATTTCTAGTTGTTAATTTTCCTCAGTTAGAAAAACATATGGTAGACAGGCATTACAAGGTTGCTGTTGGTAACTGGGAATTAACAGAAGAGGAATTAACTTATCCTAATGGACAAGAAGATATAAAGATTATTCCTGTTGTCGGAGGTGCTGGAAGGGGATTTGGAAGGTTTTTGTTAGGGGCTGCGTTGATAGGAGTTGGAATCCTTTCTGGAGGAGCTACTTTTGCAGGTGGTAGTTTTACTGGAGTAGGTTTTTTAGGAGGAGCAACAGCAGTAGCAGGAAATATAGGTATAGCTTTAGCGTTAACTGGAATAGCTGAGATGCTGACTCCTGTAGAAACAATTCCAGAGAGAGAACAAGATCCTCGTTTATCTTTCAATTTTAATGGGATACAAAATACAAGTCGTGCTGGTGTAGCTGTTCCTGTCATTTACGGAACTACATTAACTGGTTCTATTGTAGTGTCGGCTGCTATTGATACTGAGCAGGTAGAAGTATGAGTAAAATTATCGGATCAGGTGGTGGAGGAAAAGGAGGTGGTCGTGGTAATAAAACACCTACTGAAGCTAAAGATAATTTAGATTCTAAAAGTTTTGCTAGAGTCCTTGATCTTATAAGTGAAGGAGAAATAGGAGGGCTAGTCGATGGAGCTAAATCTATATTCTTAAATAACACACCATTACAAGCTGCTGATGGTACTTTTAATTTCAAAGATGTTAGTTATGAGGAAAGAACTGGAACATCTAATCAAACAGTAATTCCTATTACTAGAAATGTTGCAACAACAAAAAATACAGGTTTTTCTACTGTTCCTAAAGCATCACCAAAAGTCGTACAAATTACAGATACAGATGTTGATGCAGTTTCAGTAACAATAACCGTTCCAGCTTTACAAAGCATTAGTGATAAGGGAGATATTTTTGGTTCTGAAATCAAATTAGAGATTGATGTTCAATATTCTGGAGGATCTTATTCAACAGTTGTTTCTGGTAATGCAGGAACTATAACAGGTAGAACTCCTGATGTTTACCTCAGAGATTATTTAATTAATTTAGATGGTGCTTTTCCTGTCAATATAAAAGTTACTAGAATTACTGATGATAGTAGTTCAGCTAAATTATCTAATGAATTTCAATTTAATTACTATTCAGAAATAAAATATGATCAAAGGACATATGCTAATAGTGCATTAGTAGGTTTAAAAGTTGATGCAGAACAATTTAGTGCTATTCCAACAAGAAAGTATCTAGTAAAGGGCACAAAAGTAAAGATTCCTCATAATGCAACAGTAAGGGCAGATGGAAGCCTATCTTATACTGGCACGTTTAACGGGACATTAGGGGCTGCACAATATACAAACGATCCTGCATGGTGTTTATACGATCTTCTTACGTCATCTAGGTATGGACTAGGTGCTCATCTTGTAGAAGCAGATATGGACAAATTTAGTTTTTATCAAGCATCTCTTTATTGTTCTACTCAAATAGATGATGGCACAGGTACAGGTAACACAGAACCTAGATTTAGTTGTAATGTATCAATTCAAAATCAACAGGAAGCCTATAACGTAATAAATCAGATGTGTTCTGTTTTTAGAGCCATGCCATATTATCAAGCTGGCAGTTTAACTATTACACAGGATGCTCCTAAAGATTCCAGTTATCTATTTACTCTTGCTAATGTATTAGAACCAGGATTTACATATTCAAATGCAAGTCAAAAAACAAGACCTACCGTAGTTATTGCTAAGTATTTAGATTTAGATTTACGAGATATAAATTATGAAGAAGTTATTGATACTGCGAACCAAGCTCGTTATGGATCAATAGTTAAGAATATTGATGCTTTTGCTTGTACAAGTAGAGGTCAAGCTAATCGCTTAGCTAAATGGTTGCTTTACATGGAGAATGTGGAGCGTGAAGTTGTTACTTTTGCAACTTCTGTAGATGCAGGGGTAATAGTTAGACCTGGACAGATTATTGAAATAGCTGACCCTGTAAGAAGTGGAGAACGTAGAGGTGGTCGTATTCAAGCTGCTACTACAAATTCTGTGACAGTAGATAATACAACAGATTTGACTTATAAAATAGGAGCTACTTTATCTGCTGTGCTTCCTGATGGAAGCGTTGAGAATAAAACAGTTACTTCAATCGTAGGTGATGTAGTTAATTTAGGACAACATTTTTCGAGTGCTCCTAATGTTAATAGTGTTTGGGTTTATCAGACAAATGATATTTTAACTTCTACTTGGAGAGTGTTAGAGGTTAAAGAGCAAGATAGATCAACCTATACAATTACAGCAAGTCAATACAATTCAGGAAAATACAATCATATAGAAAGTGGGATTGCTCTTACTCCCAGAGATGTAACTAACTTAGATGTAGCCCCAACTTCTCCTACAAATGTAACGGCAGAAGAAGTTATCTATGAAAATACAGGAATTGCAAGAGTAAAAATCATTGTCAGTTGGACTACTTCTACTGACAATGTTTATGTTAGATGGAGATATGAAAAAGGGAATTATGTATCTAGAACTGTAGAAGGTGCTAAGAGTTATGAAATTTTAGATACTATTGCTGGTAATTATACTATTGAAGTTTACAGCGTCAGTCCGTCAGGTCTTAGATCAACTTTACCTAACGCTTTAGATCCTTTTGTTGCTGTTGGTAAAACTGCTCTTCCAACTAATGTTAGCGGTGTAACTTTACTCCCTATAGACGAATCTAGTGCGATATTAAGTTGGAATCGTGCCACAGAACTTGATGTGTTGCTAGGTGGTAAAACTCTTATTAGACATTCTTCTTTGACTACGGGAGCGAAATGGCAAGATGCACAGGAGATTGTGGTTGCAGCAGCAGGTAGCCAAACACAAAAAATAGTTCCTTTATTAGAGGGAACTTATTTAATTAAATTTGAGGATGATGGAGGTAGACAATCACCTGCTCCTGGATCACAAGATTCAGATTGGAATAATACAAGAATAACAACTACGTTACCAGCACCTTCTGAAAGACTTGTTGTTGGAACGATTGATGAGCATACTCCTAACTTTACAGGTTCAAAATCTGATACTGTTTATGATGCTTCTTTAGATGCTTTAAAATTAGTAGTTACAAATAATGCAACAGAAACTTCTGGAGAATATGCCTTTGCTAATTCTGTAGATTTAACACAACCCTATGACGTTAATTTAAGAAAAACTCTAAAAGCAAGTAGTTTTATCTTAAACAGTTTATTCGATGATAGAACAGATTTAATTGATAGTTGGGGATATATTGATGCTGTTGGTGGAACAACTGAAGCTGCGAAATGTAATGCTGCTGTTTATGTACGAGCTACTAATGATGATCCTTCTGGTTCTCCTACTTGGAGTGCTTATAAAGAATTTAGTAATGTATTAATTACAGGTAGAGCCTTCCAATTTAAAGCAATATTAACAAGTGGTGACACTAACCAAAATATAGCGATAAGTGAGTTAGGAGCTACACTAGAATTACAAGGAAGAACAGAAAGTATTTCAACTCCAGTTACTACTGGATCATCACAATATACTGTATCTTTCACAAACCCATTTAA
>VTLG01015535.1_pt1 | contig 10524 bp, 8 predicted proteins | sample 4694571 | NCBI WGS metagenome assembly VTLG01 (sample SAMN12604809, study PRJNA352737) | marine metagenome | biome: ENVO:00000447; feature: ENVO:00000209|ENVO:00000569|ENVO:01000036; material: ENVO:00002151; isolation source: viral sequences binned using virsorter ... | reverse complement strand
CACTTGATTGTTTAAATGCTCTTATAATTTTTTGAACTTGTCCTGCTTCTTGCACATCTCTTGGACTAAGATTAAAACTGAAGGTAAAAGGTCTAAGCGTAGGCCCCTTAAATAACAACTCTAAATTATTATTGTTTATATTTCCTTGTGTTCTTGCTAACAAATCATTTGTATCAATACCAATGCCTGACCCTGCAACAAGAGCAGAGATAGCTTGTTGAACATTTTTATCAGTTGCCGTTTGTTTAAATATTTCTGCTGCTGATTCTCCTGCCTCTCCAACACCTCTTAGTAAAAAATCTAATGCAACCTCTGCACCTGCAACTTGCATTGGATTCATGGTGCCACTACCAAAGTTCACAGCGTTTTGATCAGTTACTCCGTCTGGTATGGGTAATGTTATGTGTCCAACTAATCTTTTATTAATTTCCATTCTCTTACGACCATCAAGAGAAAGAGCACTCATGTTTGAATTGTTTACATCTGCTGCTCCTTTTCCTTTTTTAAACTTTCTAAGTTCAGCTAAATACTTGCCTCTTCCACTCCGACCTGTGCCAAAGTCACTTCTTCTTGGTTTTCCATTAACCTGTCCAAGTTGCGACATTTTTTTTGGATCTTTTTTCCCACCTTTAAATCTTGATGAGAACTCAAGTATCGTAACTTTAAATTTATCTTGACTACTTTTTTGAATAAATGATGGATAAAATAAGTTACCATAATTTTTTCTTGCGATCCCTTTGTTAGGGGGGTCGCTTTCTTTTGGTGAGTCTACTGACTCCGTTACAGTGTCGTCACCTTTATTTTTGTTTAAGGATTTTTTATCTTGATTAACTAATTTTTTTATTTGTTTCTCTGCATCTTTTGTTTGATTTTTTACTTGATTATTAACAGCTGTGCGGAAAGAATTTTCAGTCGCACCACCAAAATCAGCAGCAGCATTAAATACGAGCTTTCCGTTGTCATCATAAGTCCCTATTTGAGTTGTATTACCTCCACTTGCTTTGCTATGTTGATATACTTCTTTTCTATATGTGGGTGGATTATTTGTTGTTTTTGTAAGTATTATTGATGTATAAATCTTCTCTTTCCTTTTAGTTCTTCCAGTGCCCTCCTGCGGAACAAAAACTGGACTCCTTTTTGATGAATATTTTGATCCAACCGGGTTTATTTGATTTGTTACTGTTGATGAGGATTCGTTTGCCATTATCGACCTTTTTAGTTATTTAGGAACTTGGCATAAGGAATTGCAAGAAGATCATCAAGTTCATTTGGTTGCACTATGTATAGTTGTCCCGCGAGTTCATTCCATGTGTAGTTACGATACTTTTGCCAGTGAAAATTAAGACCACGAAAACCCCAACCAAATATGTCAGTGCAAGCTATGAGTGGGTGTTGATCATACGTAATGTTTGGGGTCTTTGGATTGTATACAAAGGTGTAAAAGTTTCCGACATCAGGAACTGGTGTCACAGTATCATTAAGAAGGGACATGATTTCTAACATCATATCTTCCTGATCATTTGTCGGATTGTTTATATTATTACCTTCGAGTCTACTCATCGGATTCCAAGTTCTTTTTCTGTAACTACTTTAAATTCAATACGATGATCTTCACAAAATTCTTTTGCAGCTTTCCACTTTGCCTGATTGACTGCATAGGTAACACACTCTGTTAAGTATGATTTTGTTTTACGACTTCTTTGTTTTGGAGGTCTTGTTTGCTTGTATGGTTTTACCTCCACAACATATGTTTTTATCATATCATTCTTCTCTTTTACTTTTATTAAGTAGTCTGGATAATATTTGTGAACTCGATTATCCTTTGGCGAAACATACGGTATACTAAATTCTTCAGATGCCCATGATACAATACTATTATTCATATCACACCACTGACAAAACTTTCTCTCCCAACTACTACGACATATAATCATCTTCGAGTTACCTTTATACTTGTGTGGATACACAGGAGTATACTTGCTTTTGATACTCTCGCCCATAACTTGCCTACATAATATACAAGGTCAATCTATATTTATATATGGCTATCATCCCACCACAGCGAAAATCGATATCGATGGTTAAGGCTCAACTCCTTAATCCAGCGACCACTTCGCACTTTCAAACTAGCATATCCTTTCTAGAGAGTGGTTTCAATCAGTATCGACAAGAGATAGGATTAAATTTAGATCAAGGAAGATTAAATATATTGTGTTCTGATACCGTCTTACCCGGATCAAGATTTGCGACAGCAGAATTAACTAATAATATTCCCGGAATAAGAGAAAGGCATGTTTACCGTAGAACTTATGATGACACAATTAGTTTAACTTTTTATTGTGACGCAGATCAATATTTACCAATAAGATTTTTTGAAGCATGGATGAATTACATTTCAAACATGACATCATCAGGATCTAATAAAATTCAAAATGAAGATTTTCATTATCGTGTTAAGTTTCCGAGAGAGTATCGTGGTAACTTAGAGATATCAAAATTTGAAAAGAACCTTGACTCAAGAAGACAAACAAAAATACTTACATATAAATTTGTGAATTGTTTTCCTTTGTCCATCAATTCAATGCAAGTTTCTTATGATACATCACAGGTATTAAAATGTACAGTTAATATGGCTTACTCAAGATACTTTATTGAAGACAGACCAAGAGGAGTCATTCCTAGATTCTTTGACGCTATAGGAAGAAGATTTAACAGACAAAGACCAGAGTTTCAAAATAGTCGCGTCAGCAATAATTCAGAATCAACACCACCTAGTCGTTTTGGTGTAGGAGCAGAAAGATTCGCATTGGCTGATAGTAGAAGGTAAGATAATATATTATAATTACCTCTATAAATAAACTTACTGAAGTATAACATTATGCCATTACCAAAAATTGCAACACCTAGTTATGAACTTGAATTACCTTCAACAGGAAAGACAATACAATACAGACCATTCCTCGTAAAAGAGGAAAAACTTCTTGTTATCGCACTTGAGAGTGAAGACACAAAACAAATTACAAATGCTATCAAAGCTGTGATTCGTGCATGTGTTTTAACAAAAGGTATCAAAGTTGAAACACTACCCACTTTTGATATTGAGTTTTTATTTTTAAACATTCGTGGTAAATCTGTTGGGGAAGATATTGAAGTTAATCTTATTTGCCCTGATGATGAAAAAACTGAGGTTAAAGTGAATATTAATTTGGATGATATCAAGGTTCAAAAACCTGAAGGTCATTCAAATAAAGTTAAACTTGATGAATCCTTAATGATGGAATTAAAATATCCGTCACTAAATGAATTTATTAAAAATAATTTTGACCCAAATGATAAAACAAAAAATCCAATGGAGCAATCATTTGATTTAATTGGATCTTGTATTAATAAAATTTATAGTGAAGATGAAGTATGGGTTGCTGCTGATTGTTCTAAAAAAGAAATCACTGAGTTTTTAGATTCTATGAATTCAAATCAATTTAAAGAAATTGAAAACTTTTTTCAGACCATGCCAAAATTATCCCACACTGTGAAAGTTTATAATCCACAAACTAAAGTGGAAAGTGATGTATTACTTGAGGGTTTAGCGTCTTTTTTCGGTTAGCCATGGCTCATATGAATCTGGAAAACTATTTCAGATTAAACTTTGCCATGATGCAGTACCATAAATACAGTTTGACTGAGATTGAGAATATGATGCCTTGGGAACGAGACATCTACGTTGGATTATTGCAAGCACATCTTGAGGAAGAGAGACTAAAGGAACAGCAAAGAAGAGCCAATGGATGAAATGAGTCCAGCATATGAGAATTTTCTCAACAATATGACAAGACTTGGTGGATCTCCGAGAGAAACCACAAGAAGAATTTCTGCGTCAAGTTTTTTAGGAAGAGATAATGTAGCAGCGCAAGTTGAATTAAATTCAAGAAAAATAACAATATTAAAAAATGTAATTCAAGCACAGAGAGTGACAACTGGTGCGATTTTAGCAACCTTATCAACACCATCGGAAGGTATTGATCAAAGTATTATGGACATCAAAGAAACGATGTCATCTATTCTACAAACACTTGAAGCACAGGAGAAATTTGAATACGAAAAATTCCTTGCCATGCAAAGGAGATTAGAAAATGAGAAAAGAAAAAAAAGAGAGACAAATTTAGAAAAAGATAAACCAATATTTAATTTTTTTAAAAAACAAGTTGAAAAGACTGTAGCTCCAGTACGAAATGGATTCCTTCAATTCATTGGATTTTTTATAAATTTAATTGCTGGAAAATTTTTGATGGGTATACTTAATTTTTTAAGTAATCCAAGAAATCTTGGTATTGTTAATTTCATAGCAGATTTTATTAAAAACTTTTTCCCACTTATTCTTATTGGAATAACCTCTGCAATAGTGGGAGTTGCATTTTTGATTGGAAAGATGATAGGCCTCACAGGAATAATAAAAGCCGCTGCTGGTATTTTTGGATTTGCTTTGCCGGGAGGATCTCTCATATCTGGTGGTGCAAAGACATTAGGCAAATCAGTGAAAGGTGCTGCTCCAAAAATATTCAGTAAAATTGCACCATTCTTAATAAAAATGGAGCCAGGTGGTGCATTAGAAGGCCCCAGTCATAAGGATGGTGGAATACCGATTGAGGCAGAGGGTGGTGAATTTATTGTTAAAAAGAAAGAAGCACAAAAACCTGAAGTTGGTGCAGCGTTAGAATTGATAAATGCTGGAAAGTTTGATGAACTGGCAAAAATAATGTCAACATTGACTCCAGATGATAAAATAAGCATGCACAGATCAATTGAATCATATTTTACTGATCCAAAAAATCAAGTCTATACAGAGACGACCACAGATAGTGAGGGTAATACGACATATAAAGCAGATATGTCAGGACTGGAAAGATATAAAAATTTCATGACTGAAAGTTATGGTGGAATGAGTGGTTATATGCCAGATGTAGGTAAGTTTGCTGAAAGCACATTATCAGGAGATACAAGGAAACTCGCAACACAATTTTTTACTAACAGAGGCACCACTATGGCTGCTGAGATAAACAAATCTATTCCCGGCACTGATGAATTCTTTTTCAATGCTATATCAGAATCTATAAATCAAAACGCAAAGAGTAATGCAATTCAATCAGGACTTATTAAAGGAAACAACAATATTTCGATACCTTCACCACCAATCATTCCAAGTGATGGTTCAGGTTCGATATCTGATCTCTCTGGCATAAAGGTTCCAAGTGGTAATAAGGATGTTCCCACTAGAAATGAATTACCCACATGCACTCTAAATCCCTCTGATTCAAACAAGTGCGATACACTAGGATTCATGGCTCCATAATATGATTAACACACAAAAATTACTTACAAATAGATCGAATCGATCAACGTCTTTATCTAGAATATCTACGATAAATATTGGTCTGATTAGACAAGATGTAAAAAAAATAGATGGTATGTTGAAGAGTAGACTTGTTTTATCAAAAGTAAGAGAAGGTATTGAGAGGCAAAATCAGGAGAGGTTAAGAAGGAAAAGTAGAGAAGAAGAACTTGAGAGAGATGATGATCGAGATGATGACCCTGATAGGAGACAAAGAAAAACTCAAAAACGTGGTCGTGGTTTACTTGGATTTTTAGTTGGTGGAATCATTGCAATAGTTGGTGGACTCGTAATAAGATTTTTACCAACAATACTTAAAGTAATAAAATTTTTCAAAAAAATAGCAAAACCTTTTACTGCAATAATAGGAGGAGCTTTTGCCACTCTGTCTGGATTCATATCACAGTTTAATGAAAGAGCAAATGCTTTACAAGGTATTGATAAAGATGAAGTAAAACCAAGTAGAATAGAAAAAACATTTGATGATTTCAATGGTGCTTTAGATGCCTTGGTGACTTCATTGATAATTGGTGGAGCAATATCAATGGGTCTAAAGGGTCTAAAGGGTAGAAATGCAAAAACTGCTGTAAAAAATTTGAAAAAGGAGGCAGCTCCTAGAAAGATGAGAAAAAGAAGAAGTGATGCAAAATCTTACTCACAGATTAAGAGAGAGATAGATTTGAGAGAATATGATTCACTCACACCTGAAGCAAAGGCAAGAATAAGGAAGGAAAATATTAGTCGAACATTAAGGGAAGCAGAAGAAGTTATTCCTAATCGTAAACCTAGAGTTCAACGAGAAGATTTCTTAGGAATGAATAAACCTAGAAGACGTGTTCAAGTTCCAGACTCCCCAATAGATCTACTTCAAAGACAAAGGCAGAGATCAACAAGAAGGATAGTGACTCCGGTTGGTGATCAACTACTTAACGATATATTAAATTCAAAATCTTTCAAGAAAAAAGCATCAAAATTAAAGGAATTGAAAAAAGCTGGTGTAGAAATATATACTGAAACAAACCAAAACGTTTTTTCAAGAGTTGTAGACGGTAATGAAACATTTTACCTTAGAGGTAAAGGCGGTGAATTAACTGAACTAACAGAAGTAACAATTGATAATAAACGAAGACTTATTACAAAAAAATTTGGAACACAAGAACAAAAGATACAGCAACCTCAAGGAAAAATAAACAAAAATAATTTTAAATCTGCTGGTGCTATGGGCCGACAATCCTATCCACCCGGATTTGAATATGATATTATTAAACCCTCTATGTTTGAAAGAGGGAGAAGTGCCCTGTCTCAGACTGCTGATTTTTTATCACCATCAAACTTAAAAGGATTATTAAAACAAAGAGGAGGAATCGTAAAAGTTCTTTCAAATATTGGTGGCGATGCATTTGTACAAACTTTCAAACAAGGACTTAAAGGATCTATTGGAGTCATACCGATTCTTGGTGATGTATTTGGATTCTTACTTGATTACTATGTTTTTGGTGAGTCACCCGGAAGAGCAGCATTCAAGGCCATTGGAAGTTTTGCTCTCTCCTCCTTAATAGGTGCTGTTGGATTAGCACTGGGTGGGCCTGTTGGTGCCTTCATAGGTGGTATGCTTGGTGGTATCGGTGGAGATATACTTGGTGGAATCGCATATGATTTATTCTTTGGAACAGATGGAGGAGTATCTGCAAAATCATCAGCTACAAAAGGAGTTGTGAAGGGAGCAGCAACTCAAGCCTTTAAACAGGGTGGTTTTGTTGGCCCAGAACCATCAGCTCAACCATTGGTAAATAGTGTTGATAGATCTACTGATTTAAGGGTAACAGCGTCTTATGATAAACCAAGTGCAGGTAGAGTAAAATTTGTTCCTATTCCTCTTCCAATTCCAAAAAATGAACAACAAGAAGAACAGCAAATAGCCATGAATAAAACCACCACAAAAACAAGAACATTCGCGGGGTTATATCAAAGATAATGACAGAGAATAGATTAAAATATGAAAACTGTGCTATCAAGAAAGCAATCATATTCTCAAATGTGAGTGATCTTGATGTTAGTTTAACCGCGTCACCTGATGTTCAATATGCTGAAAGTATATTCAGTGATACGATAGAGGTTGATGTGACTTTTGCAAATACTGTTGGATCAGTAAATGGAAAAACAGTTATGGAGGGTTTGCCTTTGGTTGGAACTGAAGACTTTGAATTAGCAATCATAGATCCGAATGGGAATGATTTAAAAGTTAAATTAAACGTCAATAAAGTTACTGTTTTAAGAAAAGATACTCAACAAGAAGAACTCTCGTTGAGAATGACATCAGAGGAGTACATCCGAAATGAAGAACTTACATCTCGTGTTGTAAGAAGATATGATGGAAAAATATCAGAACACATTAGAAAAATATTAACAGACAATCTTGCGACTGAGAAGGATCTTTTTATTGATGAGACAAGCAATAATTATAATTTTATTGGAAACGTAAGAAAACCACTATATGTTATAAATTGGTTATCAAAAAAATCTATACCATCATCAGATGGAAAGAAAGGTAAAACAGCTGGATTCTTATTTTTTCAAACTTCAGATGGATTTCATTTTAAATCAATTGATTCTCTCTTTGGACAAGACCCTGTAAGAAAATATATCTTTGCCAACACTCCTGATGCATCTGAAAGAACTGAGCAATATGATGGTGAAGTAGTGAACATGCTCCCAAATAATAATATAGTAGCAAATCAAAAGTATAGTATGGGTGCTTACAATACAAAATTAATAGCTTTTAATCCTTTTAATTGTGAGTATAAAATCATAGAGCAAGATGCTTTTGAAGATGATGATGACGGCACGGTTCATGCAGGGAAAAATTTGCCAAAATTAAATGAAAAATTTAGTGCTACTCCAACAAGAACAACATATATTTTAAAAGACATTGGCAATCTACCGACCGGAAAAGATCCAAGAGAACAACTAAAGAAGAATGAGGAGGAAAATTTTGAGGTGGAGCAAATATTAAATCAGTCAATCAGAAGATATAATCAACTTTGCACTGGAACAATGGTGATCGATATAGCTCCTGATTTTGATCTACATGCTGGTGATTGTATTCATATTGATGTACCTGACACTGGTGGGGGAGAGAATGATAAACAAGTTAGCGGAAAATATGTCATTGCTTCATTAAAACATAGAATTGTAGAGGGTAAAAGAGGTGTGACAAAATTAGGTTTAGTAAGAGATTCATTTGGAAGAAAACCAATCAGTGGTGGCATGTTGACATAATCTAAGTTATAATGAATAAATACAAATGTAGGATCAAATTAAACAAATGAAATCAATCGAAGAACACATTCAAAAAGACAAGGAGATCCTTGCCGACCCAAACACTTCTGAACCAATGAGAAGACACACACTCGATGAGTTACATGAACTCGAAGAGTATGTTGATCATCATCACGATGAAATCGAAGCAGGAGATCATCATGATCCAAACTGTTTAGAATTATTCTGTGATATGCACCCTGACGAACCAGAGTGTTTAGTTTACGATGATTAATGGAACAAGTATCAGGTTTATATAATCCCGGATTTCTTGGGAGTCAGTTTCATTGGTGGTTAGGCCAAGTTGCTAACTCCGGAACGTGGCGTGATAATCAACCTAATTCTTTCTTTCTTTTTAGAAAAGACATTCCGGGATGGGGATACAGATATAAAGTAAGAATCATGGGAATCCATGATGCTGGTGAGGCAATCATACCCTCTGATCAATTACCGTGGGCACAAGTAATGTACCCGATCACCGCAGGTGGTGGTCATGGAGGATCGTTTCAAAGCCCCGGTATAAAGCAGGGTAATTTTGTCTTCGGATTTTTTCTTGATGGAGCAGATGAACAGATTCCGATTATTATGGGAGTTTTAGGAAATAATGCAAAGACTGTCATTGGTGAGATCTCTTCAAAAGAAAATGATGAAAAAGGTTTTGGGCCCAAAAGTGGTTATGATTCTGATACAACAATAGCAGCTGATGATCAGTTGATGACAGAGGAACCATCCTCCGTCGCTACGATTGAATCATCTGATGCAAATCAAAAAGAAACTGCCTCTGATAAAAATAAAAAAGAAGTCATGGATAAAGAGACACCATTAGAGTGTCCAAAACATGGAAACCCCATGACCTCGATGGCAACTCATATGAGTAATTTTCAAAAAGATTACCAGAAATTGATGAGTCAGTTAAACGATTATGGCACCGCTGCAGCCTCAAAAAATATCATCACTAATTTAGATAATGTAGATGAAGGACAGATACAATCAAAGATAGATGAATTAATTGATAAAACATCAAAGTTATCAGCAAAATCACTTACGGTTCCTCTTAATAACACTCAAAACTTTTTGAGTAATAAAATAAATGAAGTAACTAGGAATATAGATAAACTCGCAAATATTACAGATAGATTAGATAATCTCGAAGCAAATATAGAAGCACAAGGTAAACTTGGTTGTGTGTTTAATAAAATAAAAGGAGATCTTGCTCGATTGATAGCTGCTGGAATAAGAAAATCTCTCGCTAAAAAACAAAATAGGACTCCACAAAATAATAATCAAGTCAGACCAATTGGTAATAATTCTGGTTTGATTCCACCACTACCACCAGAGGGATTTTATACACCCTCAAATCCATGTGAGACTGAGGATCTCATTGCAGATGTTTTCTCAAATGTGATGGGTGATATCACTCAAGGTTATCAAAACGCTATCACTCCTCTTGCGACTGGATCAGGATCTTCATCAAAAGGTAGATTAGCGAGCATCTTATCACAGGAAAATGTGCTTGTAAATTTAGAGAATGGTAATTTATTTGGTGGATTAGCGTCTGCACTTGGTGCTGGTATTGGTATAAATGCGAATCAATCTGGTGCAATCACATCTGCACTAAAAGCCGGAAACTATGCAGCAGCGTTAACATCATTAGTTGATTTCTCTGGTAGAAGTGCTGCTATTGGTGGATTAGCAACAGCAATTCAGTCAATTGATAATGGTGATATTGTGGGTGCATTTCAAGGAATAGCAGGCCCATTAGGAATAGATTCAAAATTAATGGGTGCTGTTGGTGCTTCACTTGGTGCCATAACAAATGG
>VTLG01003307.1_pt1 | contig 10525 bp, 26 predicted proteins | sample 4694571 | NCBI WGS metagenome assembly VTLG01 (sample SAMN12604809, study PRJNA352737) | marine metagenome | biome: ENVO:00000447; feature: ENVO:00000209|ENVO:00000569|ENVO:01000036; material: ENVO:00002151; isolation source: viral sequences binned using virsorter ... | reverse complement strand
TGTGGAAGAGAGGAACACAAGAACGTTTTGATAAAGACTTATTTCGTAAAGATGAAGGTGACATAGTAGAGGCATACAAATATATACTACAGCAGCTAAGACAATTTGCTTAAGATCTAATGGAAGAAAATCCGTATTGGGGTGAACCTACTCCCACTGATGTCTGGGATGATATGCAAAAACTTGATCATTTATATGAAGAGTTGATGTGGGATCATAGAGACAAACTTGAGTTTGCAATTGAAGGAAATCATATTACAATTAGAAATAGATCACGGGAGGGTAGATAGATGCATTCTGACTTAGATGCACTTGATGATTTTCTTGATAGTAAAGAAGATGAAGTACAGGAAGGATCTCTTTCAGTAAGAGTTCCTATGGAGGACATGACTGTTATTTTAGTTCAGTTGTGGAAGTCTCGCCAAACTGAATCTCATATAGGGAAATTATATGAAAAGTACAAAGCACTAATCCCTACAGAATAATGAAAGAAGATCCATCAGAAAAAATAGAATGGGATCTTGAAGAATTAAAACAAGCATATATTAGGAATGCTGAAGAGTATGATAGACTAATGAAAAAGGAGGAGGAGGAAGATGTATGAGGTTTAATCCTATTGGCAAAGATAGATATGAACTTTGTTTTAGTACAGGAGTAACTGTTTTCTTTAGTTGTGGTGAACCTGTTGCTGGTTATGTTCCTACCTTGGGATATGTAAGGACTCCTCCTCAAAAAGGATTGTTTAATAAAACCAATCGTCATGTAAAGGATTGGTTAAAGGAAGAAGCTCAAGAAGTAAATGTAAAAGATCTTGAGGGACTTATAGAATCCTCAGGATTGTTTAAGGAATGGTATCCATTATCTAAAATTAAAGGAGGATGAACATGAATGAATATGTAGGAACAGCATTGTTTCTTGGTATAGGTATAGTAGTTACTTACTATCAGGCAAAGTGGTATGAATACGACCCTGATAAGGATTTTTAAATGAACCCAGACGATATTTTCATACGTAATGTTTCCTCTCAGTTTCAGTATGAGAAGATGGCACGGGAGGTTGATGCTTGTGATGATGTCGAAACACTTCAAGAGATGTGTAAATTTTTGATAAAGATGGAGATGAAAACTAGAGAAACATATAGTATAATTCTCCAAGATACTATGCCAGAAGTTAATGACTCAAAAAAAGAATGAACCCTTTGATCCAAAGAAGGTTACTTGTACGATTGACGATGTAGAAGTAGACTGTGAAACCTGGGGTGATCCTGTCTTAAAAGCAGAAGCAAATGAGATAGAATCTGAACTGGATTTTCTGTCGCACTTTGACAGTTAATAAATAAAATTTTTAAAAAACGCATGTCAGAACTCATGAATTTTACAGTATATTCTCGTGATGGTTGCCCTTATTGCACCAAGATTCAAGAAGTATTAAGACTCACAGAATTAAGGCACGTTATATATAAACTCGATAGAGACTTTGATCGACCTAGTTTTTATCAACAGTTCGGTGAAGGATCTACCTTCCCTCAAGTAGTTCTAAATGGTACTAATCTTGGGGGGTGTACCGAAACAGTACAATATCTCAAGGAAAACAATCTGGTCTGATGAAAGACGATTTTGAAAATGTATATGAATTGATTGAGCACGCGCTTGAACTTGCGTTTGAGGGTAAGATGCAATTGAAGTTCTATGAGTTTTTAAAGTATCGTAAGACAACAAAAGCAGAGATTGATGCATTCCTCCAAAGTTCTACTGCTAAGGAACTGGCTGATGAAGTAGTAGAACTTAGGGAATATATTAGAGGTGGTAAAGATAACGAACATAAACAATTGCGTGAGGCATATCATCATATTCCTAAACCTCAAGCAAGAAAGATAATGAATTATTTGGGAGGCATCCTTGAGGATGCAGTGAGGTATAGTTATGACAGACGGCCCGGAAGAAGAAAAAAAGGATCTAAATAATGACAAACCTCTGGAGATAAACAGAGGGGTGGAATTATTGTTACGTAATAGGAGGAAGAAACCCCAGTCCAAAACCTTTCAGGTACAGTTTTCTTTCTTCAAGAGACAGATTACTTTGTCCCTGGACATTCAAAAAAGTAATCCTCTGGAGGAATGACATGGAAACGACCATAGTAACACTAACTTTGACGACAGTAGTTTCATTTCTTGCATTATTGGTAGGAGGTATGATAGGATGGATGGCAAGACAGCATTCTTATGAAACAACACCTCAGATAGTTTATACACATCCAGAGATGTTTGATGAGAATGGACAATTAATTCCTGATGAAATTGTAGCAGTTCGATTTGAAAACAATTATGACAACACCGACGACGAAGAAGACGAGGGGTAGACCTAAAAGTACTGGACCTAAATTACCAGCAAAAACTAAGGCAAAACCAAGAGTAAAGGCAGCTCCAGCAGCAGTAGCACCGGCTACTAATTCTCTTCCCACAAATCCTTTTATCTTTGAGATATTAGAATTAGTATCTGCTCAGAAGACTAATGCAAAGAAGGTAGAAGTTCTTCAAAATTATGAACATGCGTCTGTTAAGACTATTTTTGTATGGAATTTTGATTCTTCAGTAATAAGTTTACTCCCTCCAGGACCTGTTCCATATGGCGAAACAAATGCACAGACTACATTTGCTGGCACACTATCAGAAAACATTGCTAAAGAGGCAGCAGGAGGGGAATCAGCAACTGGACAAGACTTAGATGGGAGGAATAAGACATCTATTAGACATGAGTATCAGAATTTCTATCATTTTGTTCAGGGTGGGAATCCTACTCTAACTACTACTCGTAGAGAAATGATTTTTATTAATATGCTTCAAGGACTTCATCCAAAAGAGGCAGAACTTCTTTGTCTTGTGAAGGATAAAGATCTTGAGAGTAAGTATAGTGTTTCACTTGATAATGTGAAGCAAGCATATCCAAATATGACATGGGGGAATCGTTCATGACGGTGAATGTTGGTGGTCAAACAAGAGGACGTGGAGCAGAAGCTGTGGCAGAAGAAGAAAAGAAAGAAGAACTAAGTAAAATTAATCCAAAAGATTATTCTTGTGAGGTTATTTTAGAAAAGACCACTAAGGATAAGGCAAACGATAGGAAACTTCCTTCGGATGCCTTTAATGTTTTTTATGTGGTAGATGGAGAGGAACGTTTAGATGTGACCCGTTCAGGTAAGATGGTAAATGTCTTTGATTTTTATCATGATAGGTATGGAAAAGGATCTCTTAAGAAAATTGATTATGGTCAGGGTACAGTAAATCCTAGTCAGTGGGGATATAAAGAACCACAGAAAAAGAAGAGGAGAAAGGGATGAAAAAAGATGAAGTTAGGGATCAGTTGAGAGATAAAATTAAGGATATTATCCATGATGAGATCCAAGAAGGTATTAATGATTATATTGATTCAGGTAATCCAGAGGGATTTGGTAAGGATGATAAATTAAATGTTAAGATCTCCAATGATGAAGTAGATAAGATTATCAGACAATATAAGAAGGAAACAAAACGCAGAAAGTCGAATCTTTTTCAAGCAAAAAAACTTGGATTGGTTGATAAACATGGAAGACCACTCGATGCTAAGTAAGGACAATAGATTAAGACTTGTAGAAATTTGTTGTAGGATGAAGCTAGGTAGAGAAGTTACACTAGCAGAAAGAATCTGGATGCATAAGTTAGTTAAGCATAATAATCATGCTAGGGGCCTTGTAGAATTACATTTGTGTCCTTATAAGATTGAAGATGTTTAATAGAAAAGATCATATTCTTCGTCAGAAAGGTGTACTATCTACAGAAGAGTGTAATGAGATAATTACTTTTTTTGAAACCCATCCAGAATTGCATCTGGAGGGTACGATTTCCGGTCGTGGATATACTGAGCATAATAAGAAAAAGGATACGGAAATAGTGTTTAATACAAATGCTGATCTTCTTGGTATTTCTAAATTTTTGAGTGGATGTATATCTCAATATAAAAAAGAATATCCGTACATAAATAAAGTTTATTTCTGGCACATGTCTGATACTTATAAAGTGCAAAGATATTATCCAGGTGAAGGATATTTTGATCTACATTGTGAGAATACTGGACAAGATTTTAGTGAAGAAGGGATGGGTAAGAGAATATTAGCATGGATGATTTATCTTAATGATGTAACTGATGGTGGCCACACAGCATTCCCTACTCAGAATAAAAAATTTCAACCGAGAAGAGGGGATGTTTTGATTTGGCCTGCTTATTTTACTCACCCTCATCGAGGGATTGTTAGTAAAACTCAGACAAAATATATTATTACTGGTTGGTATAATTTTAAAGAATGTTAAAATTGTATCAAGTGTTACAGTTGTGCTTGCATATATAGAATAACTGTGTTATTATTAACACAATCGTTCAACCCCACCAGGGGTCGCAAGTAAGTCGCGGAACGCATTATCGTTCATCCCATGATTCCTTTTTTACTAGCCACTTCTTTAACATGCTCTGAGGCTCAGGAACTTGTCGATAAGATGAGTAACTATAAAGTCGAAGACGAAACGAAAGCAGAAATGATTTCGATAGTTAAAGAGGAGACTCAAGGATGTTGGGACGGAAACGACTAAAGGAACGGGCCTTAAAATCCAACTACTTTAGGAGTACAACCATGGCACAAGTCACTTACAGAGGTATCAAATATGATACCAATGACAACAAGCGTTGTCAGAAGCAGGTCTCTGAATTAACTTACAGAGGCATTAAGCATACAGAATCTAAAACTGTATGTGCGCGGTGAAAGTCTTACTTGGACTAATAAGTAAAAGCACCCTTTACAGGGTGCTTTTTTTAATATATAATTGAACTACGACGAATTCAAATGTTACACATGCGCGACCAATTAATTGCAGCAGTCAAAGCCCATGCTCAGGGTGAGATTTCAAAGCATAGAGTGAATGTGAATGTTTATTTGGAACACCCCGTAGGTATTGGTGAACATTCAGACATCACAGAAGCAATCCAGGTAGAATTGGATAAGATTGCAAGGTATGAAGACCAGTTACAAGTAATTGATAAGTACTTTAAGACTTAAGATGGATCCTTCAAGAGAAAGATTGAAGTTGATTGTTAGAAACCTCAAACTCTTAGTTGATGCACTGGAGTCAGAGGTTTATTCTGATGTGGATGCTTACAGTAATTCAAAAGCATTCTCTTCCAAAATTACCGATTATGATGAGGTCTTTGATGATGACGACGGATACGCCGATTAAATTAGTAAGTGTTACTCCTGATGCGGAAAAGACGATGGCATATGTTGCCAGAGTTAGTAACCCTAAGAATCAGGACAATGAAAAGTTTGCGGGACTTTTGAAGTATTGTATTCAACATGGGCATTGGTCTGTATTTGAACAGGCACATATGACAGTGGAGATTAATACTACTAGAGGACTTGCTGCACAGATATTGAGACATAGATCATTTACATATCAAGAGTTCTCACAGAGGTATGCAGACAGTACTCAGTTGGGAATTATTCCTTTGCCTGCTTTACGTCGTCAGGATACAAAGAACAGACAGAATAGTACTGATGATTTAGAACCACCTCTAAAGACAAAGTATTATTCTAGAATGTTGAAGCATTTTGAGGAGGCAACAAATATATACGAAGAGATGTTAGCAGATGGTGTAGCAAAGGAGTGTGCACGATTTGTATTGCCTCTTGCTACACCTACAAGATTGTATATGACGGGTTCAGTAAGGTCATGGGTGCATTATATTGATTTAAGATCTGCTCATGGTACACAGAAAGAACATATGGATCTTGTAGAGAATGTTCGTTCTATTTTTAAGGAACAATTCCCTACCGTGTCAGAAGCACTTGGATGGGTCTAAATAAAATTACATAACTTTATATTGATATGCCAACATACCCTGTTATTAACAAAGAAACTGGTGAGAAAAAGGAACTCTCTATGTCAATGGTGGCATACGATGAGTGGCGAAAAGAGAATCCTGACTGGGACAAAGACTGGATGGCAGGGGTTGCCTCCGTTGGAGAAGTCGGAGAGATATATGATAGACTGAAGAAATCCCATCCCGGATGGAACGATGTCCTTCACAAAGCATCAAAAGCACCTGGATCTAAAGTAAAAGCAATTTAAGTATGCCACGTAAAAAGAAAGCAGAACAACCAGTAGGTGCCGGAATGACGGCCAAGCAGATGAAGAGAAAGAAACCTATCAATAATGATTTTCTGAGGGATATAGAACCCCTCACTCCTAATCAGCAGCTTTTATTTAATTCCTATGATACTGGGAAGAATATAGTTGCTTATGGTTGTGCTGGTACAGGTAAGACTTTTATCACACTTTACAACGCAATTAAAGATGTCTTGGACGAAAAGACTCCTTACGAAAAGGTATATGTTGTTAGGTCTCTTGTTGCTACTCGTGAAATTGGGTTTCTTCCTGGTGATCATGAAGACAAGTCCTGGCTTTATCAATTACCTTACAAGGCTATGGTAAAGTATATGTTTGAGATGCGTACAGATGCAGATTTTCAAATGCTCTATGCGAATCTTAAAGCACAGGATACTATAGACTTTTGGAGTACTTCATTTATAAGAGGTACTACTTTTGATAATGCTATTATTATTGTTGATGAATTTCAAAACTTGAATTATCATGAACTTGATAGTATAATGACTAGGGTAGGACAGGACTCAAAGATTATGTTCTGTGGTGATGCTACTCAGACTGACCTTACAAGAGAGAATGATAAGAATGGGATCGTTGATTTTATGAGGATTCTTAGATTGATGGCAAACTCAGTTGATATTATTGAGTTTGGTGTTGAGGACATAGTTCGTTCTGGTCTGTGTAAAGAGTATATTCTTGCTAAATTGGAACTTGGTTTATGACCTTTGAGCATTGTAATTACCTAGGTGAACTTGAATTAAAAAAGAAAGAAACACCAGGATGTAGGTTGTATGAACTCCCTGATGGACAGTGGGTGCCATCTATTACTTCAGTAACTTCCTTTTATAATAGACAGATCTTTATTGACTGGCGTAAGAGGATTGGTATAGAAGAAGCAAATAAAATTACTAAGAGAGCAACTGCCCGTGGCACAGATTTTCATGAAGCTGCTCAGGCATATTTGGAAAATAGAGATTTGGTGTGGGAGGATTACCTTCCTGCTACTAAGTTTATGTTTCATCATGCGGCACCATATCTGGATAAGATAAATAACATACACGCTATAGAAAGAACCCTTTACTCCGAGTACCTTGGTCTTGCTGGAAGAGTTGACTGTATAGCGGAGTATGATGGTGAATTAGCAGTCATAGACTTTAAAACGTCTGAGAAGATTAAACCTGAGAAGTGGTTGGAAAACTATTTCGTACAGGAAACCTTCTATGCTGCTGCTTACTACGAACTAACTGAAATCCCTGTGAAAAAATTGATCACCATTATGGTAACTCCTGGTGGTGAGGTGAAAATATTTGACAAAAGAAATAAAGGGGATTATATTAAGTTACTAGTGAGATATATTAAAGAATTTGTTAGTAACAATACTGGGTCAGAGAATGCCTGAAAATGAATTAGAAAAGGTATTAGAAAGTAAGTTCTTTTGTCCTACTCGTTTTGCACAGGAGATTGAACAACTTGTCTTAATTAATAAGGACATGAATTACATTGATGCAATTGTTCATTTTTGTGAGCAACATAGTTTGGATTTGGAATCAGTACCTAAACTTATATCTAAACCATTAAAAGAAAAGATTAAGTATGATGCACAGCAGTTGAACTTTATGAAGCGTACTACTCGCGCAAAACTTCCTGTTTGACAGGGAAAATCAACTTTTTTTTCCAAAAAAGGCGGAAAAATATCCCAGCAATTTTTTGACCCTATTACCTTTTGGCATGAACGAAGATATTTTAAAAATGGAAAAACTGGCTCCTGGTACGGTATGCCCTGTTATGGTGGCTACTTTACCTAAGGAGATTCGGAAAGAGATGGATCTTTGGATTAAAGAATGTAAAAAGGTTAAAGATAGTCCATTAGCAGAACTCAAAGCTCATGAGAATGTTGGATATCTTGATTTGGATGGAAAAAAGCATAATTCGTATCAAACTTCTATATCTCCTCGATTAGTTGAAGAATCGTTTTGGTTGGCATGGACTTTGAGATTGGCAGAAAAATATTGGCCAGTTCAGAAACCCCTAGGATCTCGCCCATATAGGATACGTAAGCATGATAGTCACTTTGATGGGTATGATATTTGGACTAACTTTGCATATAAAGGAGATGATAATCCCACACATAACCATGCAGGAATAATTTCAGGAGTGATATACTATAAAAATCATTTACATCCTACTTTATTTGATGAATATGATCTGGGGTGTAATGGAATAGATGGAACGATGGTAATGTTTCCTTCAACAGTTCTTCATCATGTACCGGAACAGATTCGTGATAAAGAACGTATTACATTGGCTTTTAATTTAGAATTATCAGGGGACCATAAACCTTATTGGGCATAATTAATGTTTACTATATCACAGAAAGCTAAAGTATATACTTATGATTATCCCTATGCGGAAAGTTTAAATCCTAAATTGCATAGAATTATTTTTGAAAAAGCGATTACTGAGGATTTGGGAGCCAAAATGACAGATTGGAATTGCTTTAATATAAAGGAATTTAAATTAATTTCTAATTATGTTTTAAATTTGCAAAAAGAATATGCTTTACTTTCTTCTCCATCCTGTAGGTGGTATCTGGAGTTGAAGGATCTGTGGGGTCAAGTATATAATGAAGGAGACTTTCAAGAGTCTCATGATCATGTGCCTAATCACTGGTCTTTTGTGTATTATGTAAATACTCCACGAGGGTCTTCTCCTCTTGTATTTGAGAGTTCTGGGAAGAAATTTCGCCTTAAGGCAGGACAAGTGATAATATTTCCTGCTTGGTTGAAGCATAATGTTCCACCTAATAAATGTGAAGGTCGGATGATAATTGGAGGAAATATGTTTTATAAAGTCGGTAGAAATGATTGGGGTGAAGATTCCAGTGGTTAGTTGTTCATAAAGATGATGCCTTTTGATGCCTACCGTTGTTATCTTTCTTTGAAGAATCACTTCACGAAGGACCATTATGACTATATTAAATATCGTGGTAAAACCAGAGCAACCCAAAAAGCCTTCTATAAGAGAAAGGACCGTTTTTGGTTTGAAAAGTTTGCAAGGCAAAAAAACGATAAAGAGGTAGAAGAGTTTTTTGTCTCTAATTTCGTATATACGACAGATCCAGGAACTATGTGGATTGGTGAAATGATCAAAGAAGGTGAAGGTCGGTATATTGATTGGAAAAAGAGAATTCAGTCACTTTCGTATATTTTCAAAGAAGAGGTAAATCTACTTTTTGAGCAAAATAAGGTAAATGAGGTATTTGACTGTTCTAAGGGTCATCCACCAATTTTGCGAAATTATCTAGGTGGGAAAACCTCCCTTGAAACTCTTGTAATTTGTGATATGATATTTGAGTACAGAAAGGATTTTGATAAAAAACTGAATGATCCCGTGTGGGAAACCGTAAGTCGAAAGATTAAAAAGTATACTCCTTTCCTAAATATAGATGTACCACATTATAAAAAGATTCTACAGAACGCAGTGCTAGTATGACTTTCTTTCAATCTGATGTTGTCCGTGCGGAGTTGGCTCAGATCCAAGAACTTCAAGAAGAAGTTTATGGAAATATGTTTAAATTCCAATCAATGTCTAAAGATGATAAGCAGTATCATATAGATTGTCTTGAACAACTTATTGAGAAACAAAAGGTTCTTTATACTCGTTTGAGTTTATCTGATGATCCTGAAGCACAAAAAATGAAAGAACAAGTTTTAAGAGGTGCTGCTGATTTAGGTCTTCCTACAAATGTTGATATGAATTTAGTGTTTGATGACATTTACAAAATGGTAGATGTTATGAAAAAAGCACTTGACGAAGACAATTTTAGAATGTAGAATATGCAAGGTACACACAAGCCAAATCTCAAAAAATCCGAGGTAATCCAATGTCATTTAAAGACTTAAAAAAACAATCCTCTCTAGGTTCGCTGACCCAGAAATTGGTAAAGGAAGTGGAGAAGATGAACAATACTGGTGGAGGCTCAGATGAGCGTCTCTGGAAACCAGAAGTAGACAAAACAGGTAATGGTTTTGCTGTTATTCGTTTTCTACCAGCACCAGAAAGTGAAGATATTCCCTGGGCAAAGATGTATTCACATGCATTTCAAGGACCTGGTGGATGGTATATTGAGAACTCCTTAACCACTACTGGTAAGAAGGATCCAGTTTCTGATTACAATAGAGAACTCTGGAATAGTGGTAATGAATCAGACAAGGATGTTGTTCGTAAGCAGAAGCGTAAGCTTTCTTACTATGCAAACATCTATGTTGTAAAAGATCCTACCAATCCTCAGAATGAGGGTGGAGTATTTCTCTACAAGTTTGGTAAGAAGATCTTTGA
>VTLG01001582.1_pt1 | contig 10525 bp, 16 predicted proteins | sample 4694571 | NCBI WGS metagenome assembly VTLG01 (sample SAMN12604809, study PRJNA352737) | marine metagenome | biome: ENVO:00000447; feature: ENVO:00000209|ENVO:00000569|ENVO:01000036; material: ENVO:00002151; isolation source: viral sequences binned using virsorter ... | reverse complement strand
TACATAAGTCTAAAACTTCTGTTACAGGTAATATATCTGCAGACAGAGGTGGCGACGAAAAAAAGAACCAAGCCTCTAGAAAGGGGCTAGAAAAAGACCTTAAGAAAAAAGGAATTGGTTACAAAAAAGGTGTTGGCAAATACAAGTATGACAGTGGTGAAACTGGCACAGAAGTATCCTATCAGACCTCAAAACCTGATAAAATGTCAAAACGTCGTTTTGGAAAAACTATGCGTCGTCTAGGTAGAAAACACGGACAAGAATCTGTAATCACTAAGGACAAATCAAAGCCTGCAAGATTGCATGATACCGAGAGTAAGAAACCTGGGAAATCTATAAATATAGGTAAATCCAAAGGAGGGTCTAACCCTTCTGGTATGGGTCAAACTTCTGGTGATAAAGTCAGAAGTGGTAAGTTACCTAGCAAATCTAAGAAAGGAGCGTATCATTATGGCTGAGCATAAGGTAGATGCTGAAGGTTATGGCATCTGGTATTGTGCGTATTGCGGACTCACTGCCCCACGTGGACATTGGAGACCTCGCACCTACATAGAAAAACACGAAGAGCATTGCCCTGAGAAACCATGAAAACCTTTTCCCAATTCATTGCTGAAGAAGCATGGCAAAAAAAGGAAGGCAAGAATAAGTCTGGTGGACTCAATGAAAAGGGTCGCAAGTCTTATGAGCGTGCTAACCCAGGTAGCGATTTAAAAGCACCTAGTAAAAAGGTTGGCAATCCACGACGTGCTAGTTTCTGTGCTAGAATGAAGGGAATGAAGAAGAAGTTGACTTCTAAAAAAACAGCGAGCGATCCTGATAGCAGGATAAATAAATCATTAAGAGCATGGAATTGTTAATTTTTGGAGTCGTTGGTGACCTTGCTAACGCATATAATACTATTGAATGGAAAGATGCTTTCCCATTTATACTTTGCCTTATTGGACTCTATTGGGTCAAGGTAAAAATTGATACCAGAGCAGGACTTGGTAAAAAGAAATCAAGAGAGTTGAAAAAAATCATCGTTGATGCTATAGTAGAAGGACATAAACAAGCACACAACAAGTAATGAGTGACGTCCATTTTAAAAAACATCGTGTGTTTCGAGAGACAGACGATGTTATTTTTTATGATATCTCTGTAGATGAATCAAATGCATCTGATTTAGTAGTCCATTCAGGTCCTGCTATATCACCACCTAATGATTCTGTAGGAGCAAAACAATTTTATATACATAGTTTTCAAGACGACTACAACAGAGTTGTATCAGGAGAGAGGACTTTCGAGTTGGTAAACTACAGTTGGAAATATCCATACCACATAGTGCATCTCAATGTGCATAGTGGTGCGTTAGTTATACCTCGTGGCACATTTCATAGGTCACAATCGGGAGACAAAGGTAGTATCGTAATAAATCAAGCAAAGAGATATGATGGGTTTGATTCAAATGCTGAATTTTATCCAGTCTCTTGTGCTACTAACATTGACTTATATAATGCACTTACTCAAGAAAAACCAGTAATCCACACACTAGGGGAATAATGTATACCTATCACATCTATTGGCACGACAAACCTATCTTTAGAAACCTATCAGAAGAGGAGTTTGAATTTATTTGGGATAGAATCCTGTCAACTTATAATGATAAAATTAATTATGTAAGACTAGCTCCCGACTACGTGTTGGAAGAAGCTTCATACTAATGGTTTTCAAATCACAATTTATCTTAGTTGCATGTTTTTTACCCCTAGTATTCATCTACATAGTTATGAAACTTGCTGTTTGGTTATCTGCTGTATCTGCGGAATCAGACTATGTTAAACAGGAACCCTTTAGAAAACGAGGACCCTATGTGGAAAATCCGTATGCAGACCTTGATGAGGAGGAAGAAGAGTATGGAGATAAAACAGATTATCGATGATGTCATTCTCAAATATTACTCAGCAAAAGGTTTACCAGTCCCTAACTGGAAAAGAAACACCAATCCAGATTGGTGGATACAATATTTACAATCTCTAGGACTCACAGAAAGAAATGAAACAATTTAACACTTGGGTATTAGATACCACAATATACATCCTTGACTTCCTCTATAGAGGTAGAGACTTCCAAAGGTTTTGGGTGTTAGAAGTTATTGCAAGAGCACCATACTTCTCATTTATAAGTGTGTTACATTTTCGTGAATCACTGGGACTTAGAGGAGAGGAACACATATATCTAATGAAGGAGCACTTCTATCAAGCATTAAATGAAACAGAACATTTGGAAGAAATGGAGCTCAGAGAAGGTAACAAGTATTGGGTTGACCGCTTCTTTGCCAAGCATCTTGTTTTGGTTTATTATTGGATTATGGTTGCTTACTATCTCATCGATCCTATGGACGCTTACGACATCAACATGAAGATAGAAAAGCATGCTTATGAAACTTATATTAAATACCTTGCATACCATCCAGAAGATAAGAAAATTGCAGAGATAGCAAAGGATGAGCTCAAGCATGCTCATGAATTGCATGATGCAATGGCGATGATTGTGTGAGTGAGTCCACATATTTCTGAGACCAGAATGTATGTGGTTCGGTAAATACTAATAGTATATGACGGAGAATCATGTCACATTACCTTGTAGGTTATCATGATACAACCAATCATACTCACGAGATTTGCGAGTATGCCGACGATGCATACAATGCTATTCGACAAGCAAAACTGGATTTGCCTGAGTTAATGGGACATCCACACGCAAGCGAATATGTAGTTAAACTAGATTGATTATATCCTTGACAAATAATATATCAGCATCTATAATGGTGTTGACTTACCTTATTATCTAAATAACCCTTAGTAGAGAAAGTCCATGTTATCAACAGCATATAGAGAGTTTCCAGTAACAACTGTTTTGAAGGATAAGAAACCATCCAAAGAAAAAACAATCACTGTAACTGAAGCACAAGTACAAGAAATGATAGACGATGCTATCCGTCAGCACAATAGAAATGCTGGCTTGATTAGTATGGTATTAGGTTTTGTTTTTCTAGCATTGTTTGCAGAAGGTTTCTTTAGAATGATTGGATTTATTCCACCATTTTTGGGTATAGATATCAATATCGTTGGCGAGATTGCAGATAAGGTAAAGGAGCAAATACTACCACTTATTACATAATGTCTGGTTATGGTCTTGAGATAGTTTTCTGGGTAACACTAGGACTATTTCTAATATACCAATACGAAGAGTCTAAAAAATGACTGTCGTCCACTCCGTGAATATTATGATACTTATATTAGTTATCTCGGTGTCTATCGTCATCGGATATATAATGAAGTATGCATACTCGGAGATGAATCATGGGAGCGATGAAACCCCCAAGTCGTAAAAGTTGTTATAACTTTCGCGTGACAGAAATTGTTAAAGTAGTTGATGGTGATACCATCGATGTTGTTATTGACTTAGGATTTGATATCTACAAACACGAGCGTGTTAGAATCGCGGGTATCGATACTCCAGAGAAAAGGACAAGAGACTTAGAGGAAAAGGCACTAGGAATAGATGCTACTAACTGGATGAAAGGCACACTGGAGGACACTATTAATGGAGAACATGAACTCACTATACGAACTGAACTTCAAGGTGGGGTTGGTAAGTATGGTAGGTTGCTTGGTTGGTTATACGTTGGCGATGATGATGTATCGCTCAACGAACAAATGATTGCTGAAGGTTATGCGTGGGAGTATGACGGAGGCACAAAAAATAAAAATTTTGAAGAGCTACGTGAGATTCGTAGGTCACAAGGCACACTAATTGAAGGTTAATTTATGGTCAACTTGCGTGACAACATTCTGAATAATCAAATCGTATACTACAATGGTTTGATTGCAAAGCATTCACAAAACGTAGAAATTTATCTCAACCAACCTGTAGGTATAGGTGAGCACTCAGATGTTATGGCAGCGATAGATAGCGAGATTGCTGCTATTGCTCAAGCACATGAGAAAATTGAAATCATTAATCATTATTTTTTAGGCAGATGATATTTGCATCTAACCCTTCGGTATATTCATTACCAGGTACGTGGGAGAAACAACCACTAATACAGCATGGAAACTGGGACCCTATTGTAACCTCTCCTCTAGTATTATTAGTGTTTGCTATATTATTCATTGGAATTGGTTATGCTCTTTCCAAGCGTACGTGATGACATTGCTAATCTAATTAGATGTAGTATCGCAGACTTTCCAGAGTTAGAGCAAATAATTACTCTGCATGACTTAATAAGACACGAGAAGGTTACTATTAAGAATGAAATGTGGAAGTCTAAAGGACTAAGAAGAATTCATTTAGAGACAGCAGAAACAGATAAAATACAAATCGTCCATTGTGTCTTTTGGCCAGACCCTGCATACTATCTACCTATATTTGGTGCAGATATAATACAAACTCATGCAGGGGTTACTGCTGCCATTGTGGACATATCATTTGTGGATGGTGTGGATTGGAGTGACAAGTTGTCACCTATCAGTAAACAAATACAATTTAAAGATAATCGTCAACTACCCGAATGGGGTGAGATATTCTCACCTTACTGTAAGTTTGCAAGACTAAAGACAGAAGAGGAGCAAGATAAATTCTATCAGGTAGTTCTCGAGTATCTCAGGATATACTGCACTGAAGTGCAGACAGCACAATGGTCTGATGACTGGGTTGGTATTATGAAAAGACTAGATGACCAGTGTTGGTATACTACTTCGCAAAGAAAGAATAAGAAAACAAAAGCAGTGCTTAGTCAATGGTTTAGTGAAGAGTGGGCAGATAAATATATAAACAACATACTATTTGATAAACCCTAGATGGCATCAAACGAAATATATCTAGGTAATCCGAATCTAAAACGTGCAAACATTGCACAAAATTTTACTGACAAACAAGTAGAAGAATTCGTAAAGTGTAGTCAAGACCCTGTATATTTCATTGTCAACTACATTAAGATTATCTCTCTAGACAAAGGTCTAGTTAACTTTGACTTGTATGACTTCCAAGCAGACATGGTTGAGAAGTTTCATGAGAATAGATTCAACATTGCTAAACTACCAAGACAGTCAGGTAAGTCTACAGTTGTTACTGCCTATCTGTTATGGTATACGCTGTTTAATGATAATGTAAACGTTGCAATCCTTGCTAACAAAGCAGCGACTGCAAGAGAAATGCTACAAAGATTACAACTGTCATATGAAAACCTCCCAAACTGGATGCAACAAGGAGTCGTCAACTGGAACAGAGGCTCTCTGGAACTTGAAAACGGCAGTAAAATCATGGCTGCTTCTACTTCCGCTTCTGCTGTCAGGGGTATGTCATTTAATATTATATTTCTTGATGAATTCGCCTTTATTCCGACTCATATCGCTGATGAGTTTTTTAGCTCTGTGTATCCTACTATATCCTCAGGTAAGTCAACTAAGGTTATAATCATCTCTACCCCTAAGGGTATGAATATGTTTTATAAACTATGGCATGATGCGGAGAAAGGTAAGAATGAATATACTACAACTGAGGTGCACTGGTCACAAGTACCTGGCCGAGATGCAGAGTGGAAAGAGCAGACTATAAAGAATACATCTGAGGAGCAATTCAACCAAGAGTTTGAATGTGAATTCTTAGGGTCTGTCAATACACTGATTACATCTAGTAAGTTAAAGATACTTGCATATGACGACCCACTTACATCTAGTGCAGGACTGGATATATTTGAAGAACCTATAGAAGGACATGATTATGTCTGCACAGTTGACGTAGCACGCGGTATTACTAAAGACTATTCCGCGTTTACTATCATTGACACTACAGAGATACCATATAAGTTAGTAGCAAAGTATAGAAACAATAAAATTAAACCATTACTATTCCCAAATATCATTCATCAGGTATGCACACAGTATAATCATGCCTATACATTAGTAGAGGTAAATGATATTGGTGGACAGGTAGCAGATATACTACAGTTTGATTTAGAGTATGACAATCTACTCATGTGCTCCATGAGAGGTAGAGCAGGACAGGTAGTAGGTCAAGGATTCTCTGGTAGTAAGGTGCAACTAGGTGTCAAGATGTCTACTACAGTCAAGAAGACTGGTTGCGCAAACATGAAACAGTTGATTGAAGATGATAAACTGGTCTTTACAGACTTTGATATTATTACAGAGTTAACTACTTTCATACAGAAAGGACAAGCATGGGAGGCAGAAGAAGGTTGTAATGATGACCTTGCTATGTGTCTGGTTATATTCTCATGGTTAGCAACTACAGATTATTTCAGAGAGTTACATGATAGTGATGTCCGTCTTCGTATGTATCAAGAGCAGAAGGAAGCAATAGAGGCAGACATGGCTCCGTTTGGATTTGTATCAGATGGTCTAGAGGACGAGAATGAATTTGTAGATAACGACGGAGATAGGTGGACATCTGATAGAGACTGGAATGTAGATGAATATGGTGACCGTAGTTATATGTGGGACTACCGATGAGTATAGAAGAGGAGTTTGAGTTAGACAATCTCCTGTTTGTAGATAGAAGATGTCGTATATGTGGTCAAGAGAAAAATTTGCGAAACGATTTCTATAAGACCAGAAAGGATAGAGGGTCTAACCCATCTGCATATGCATATGAATGTAAGACATGTACTATATGGAGAGTAAAACGTAAACGTAAACGTAAGATTCCTTACGGTGACTACCCTGATTGGTAATTCACGTCTTGTTTCCCCAGTGAAAACATGCCTTTCTATAAATAATTTCAGCATTGTAAATTGGAATCCCATAGGAGATTAATCTAATGGCATCAACACAACTTTCCCCAGGAGTTGTTGTTCTAGAAAGAGACCTCACTAACGTAGTAAATTCGACTGTTGATAACGTCGCTGCTGTCGTAGGTGCATTTGAGAAAGGTCCCATCGAAGACATCACAACTATCACAAGTGAGAAGGAACTTTTAGCAACCTTTGGTAAACCTAATAATCTAAACTACGAGTATTGGTTTACTGCAGCACAATTTTTATTGTATGGCGGGTCACTTCGCGTAGTGCGTGCAGATAACAGCGCACTTAAGAATGCGATTGATACAGCACAATTCACTATCACTTCATTCAGCGCAACAGATACAGTACTTACTGTTGAGTCAGCAACTGACTTTGACGTAAGCGATGTATTATTCATCGACGCTGAATTAATGATTGTCCAAGCAGTTTCTGGTAGCGACGTTACCGTAACAAGAGGACAGTTACAAACATCTGCTGCATCACACGCTGCAAAATCATCTATCACTCTTATTGAGCCTGCAGGCACATCTTCTACAATTAACGAAGGTTCTACATTTACATCATCTGACACTACACTTACAGTTACTTCTGCTACTGCTCTTGCAGGAAGCACAAACTCATACATCAGAATTGACGATGAGTTTCTAAGAATCTCTGGTGTAGCTGGGGACGACCTAACAGTTGAGCGCGGAGTATTAGGTTCTACTGCTGCTGCACACACTGATGGGTCAACTGTTACACTTCAAACTGTAACTGCTGCAAAGACAGAAATTAACGAGCAAACCTCAACTGGTATTACACCTCCAATCATCAAGTCGATGAGTGACTATGAGGCAAACGTTGAGACTGCTGCTAACAACTGGAAGTGGGCAGGAAGGACTGCAGGAAAATTTGCTAACTCACTACGTGTCGTAATGACAGACGCGGGTGCTGACCAAATTCTTTACCTAGCAGACCCAACATCTACTGAATGGGAATTCACAAATAACGCGGAAGTATCATTCTCTAACGCAAACATCTACGGTAAGGTTTACTCTTACACTGTGATTGTTACCTTCGATGCGGGTGCAACACTTGTAGGGTCATTTGAGAAAGATAACTTTATCACTGCTGTATCTGGTGGTGTTACTGGTCGCGTTGTTGCATGGGATGCTGAGGCTCGTAAGTTAGAATTAACTATCGACGACACTGCATCTGACATCATCGAGATAGGAGATACAATCACTGAATTGGCAAACAACTCTAACACACCTGGCTCTGCTACAGGAGACAGTGGTGTTGTATCAGGAGTTTCACGTCAGTTACGTGTTTCACTTAACCCACTATCACCTAACTTCCAAGCAAACCAGAGTGTTATAGACAAAAACGCTGCGACAATCGCTATCGCTAACGTAGAGTCAGACTACACAACACGCTCATACGGACTTAATGCAAGATGGACAAACCTTGCTGCTAGACCTACAACTTCTGCATGGGTAGAAGAAAGAGGCGGACACAATGACTTAATGCATGTCATAGTCATTGACGGAGACGGAGGACTAACAGGCACACCTGGCTCAGTTGTTGAGAAATTCCTTAACGTTTCTAAAGCATCTGATGCTAAGTCACCTCAAGGAGATAACATCTACTATAAAGATGTAATCAAATCACAGTCAAGATACATCCTCTGGGGTAGTCACGAAACAGGTGACGTCTATGATAAAGACGTTAACGCATCTGGTGGATTTGGTCTATCAGGTATCAACAGAGAGTTTGACCTTATCAAGTCTTCTTCATCAATCAATGATTTAGATGACCCAACAGGCACTAACCCATCTGCTAAACCATTAATAGGCACAAAAAATCAAGCAACAATTAGATACGCATTACAAGGTGGAGTCGACGGTTACTCTGTAGCACGTCCAGAAACACTCGCAGCGTTTAACTTGTTTGATGACGCTGAAACCATTGACATTGATTACATCCTAATGGGTCCTTCAATGACAACTGTAGGTGACAGTATTGCTAAGGCACAACATATAATCTCTATCGCTAACTCAAGAAAAGATTGTATGGCATTCATCTCTCCACACAGAGGTGATGTTATTGGACAACCAAGCACAAACGACATCGTAACTAAAACTATTGACTACTTCGATGCATTAGCATCTACAAGTTATGCAGTATTTGATAACAACTACAAATACATTTACGATAAGTATAATGATGTTTATCGTTACATTCCATGTAACGGTGACATGGCAGGACTTGTGTTAAGCACAACTCTTAACTCAGAAGCATGGTTCTCTCCTGCAGGATTCAATAGAGGCACAATCTTGAATGCAATTAAACTTGCATACTCACCTCTAAAAGACCACAGAGATAGATTATATGCTGCAAGAGTTAACCCAATAGTAGCATTCCCAGGTGAAGGAATTATCCTCTTCGGAGATAAGACTGCACTTGGATACTCCTCCGCATTTGACAGAATTAACGTTAGACGTTTATTCCTTGTCTTGGAAGAGTCAATCTCAGTCGCTGCTAAGAATCAACTATTTGAATTGAATGATGAGTTTACTCGTGCACAATTCAAAAACATAGTTGAGCCATTCCTCCGCTCCGTCCAGTCAAGGAGAGGTATTGTAGACTTCTTAGTAGTCTGCGATGCTACAAACAACCCAGCTGACGCTATAGATAGAGGGGAATTCTTCGCGGAGATATTCGTGAAGCCAGCAAGGTCGATTAACTTTATTACACTAACATTCACTGCAACTAGGACTGGTGCTAGTTTCTCTGAAATAGTAAGCTAATCCCAATCAATTAACAACAAGGAGACAATCTAATGTCAGAAGTACAAGTACCAATACTCCAATTCCGTGACTCGATTAGGGATTTAGCACGCCCTAATCTGTTTCAAGTTGAATTGTTTTTCCCTGAGGGAGGCACAATTAAATCAGGAGCAGATAGCGGAATTAACTCAACTGTCGCAGAAAACAGCTCAAAGTCAACAGTAGGTGGAGACACCCCTGGTGGTGGTAATGCACAGATGTCAACCATGCTAGTTAAAGCAGCGAATCTTCCTGCTTCTACAGTCGGTGTTGTTGACGTACCTTACAGAGGTAGGGTATTAAAAATTGCAGGAGACCGTACATTCGAGCCATGGACAGTTACAGTCCTAAACGATGAAGGTTTTGCATTAAGGTCTAAGTTTGAAGCATGGTCAAGTAGAATACAAGACATGCAGGAAAACTTACAGCACTTTGATGACATACAGGACTATCAAAAAGATGCATTTGTAAGACAGTATGACCGTCAAGGTAACATAACTAGGTCTTATAAGTTTGCTTCTATCTGGCCTTCCAACATCTCTGCTATTGATTTGGCATGGGATAGCAACGATACTCCTGAGGAGTATACAGTTGAATTCCAAGTACAATACTGGGAAGTTGTAAGCAAGGAAAACGCAGGAAACGCTAAACCACAAGGGTAGTAGATTTTATACCTAATCTGTGGTATAATAAATAAACATATAATAGTAGCGGAAAAAAGGAATGACGCAATTATTTGGTTATTCACTTGAGCGCAAAAAGAAGGAATCCCAGAAGGGTCCTTCTTTTGTGCATAAAGATAGTGATGATGCAGCGCAACCCATAGTAGCGGGTGGTTATTTTGGGCAGTACGTTGACCTAGGTGACTCCGCAAACAAGTCTAATGAAGTAGAATTAATCGGTAGATACCGTGAAA
>VTLG01016061.1_pt1 | contig 10526 bp, 6 predicted proteins | sample 4694571 | NCBI WGS metagenome assembly VTLG01 (sample SAMN12604809, study PRJNA352737) | marine metagenome | biome: ENVO:00000447; feature: ENVO:00000209|ENVO:00000569|ENVO:01000036; material: ENVO:00002151; isolation source: viral sequences binned using virsorter ... | reverse complement strand
AATGCTTTAGGTTTACAAGCTGAAAGAGATAGCAGATTAAATGCTGCTACAGATATGCAAAACCAAGCTTATGCAACTGCTAGGGCAAATACAAGTAGCATCTTTGACTTCTTAGGTGCTGGTGTCAGATCTTACACAAACTTAATAGGCAATCCAGCTTTTAGAACTATTGGAGAATAAATAACATATGACTTCTAGTTACCAAAGCACAGCCTTTCAATCTTCGGCAGGACCTGTTGATACCTTTGTTAGACAAAGCACTGTACCTCTTATAGAAGATGATGGGTTTACTCAGCTAACAAAAGCTTTATCAGCAGTAAATCCTCTTTTAGATATGAAAATGCAAGATGTAATTGAAGAAGACGTTGCTGATTTTAGTATAGAACTAGCACAAAAAGGATTTAAAAAAATTGTTGATGAACATAAGGAAAAATATGGAGATAAGGCTACAAGACAATTAATTGGTGGAAGCATTTTTACACAAGAAGTTTTTGATAAAACACAAGCACAAAATGTTGCTACAACTTTAAAACCTGAGTTATTAAATCTTTATCAAAATAAAACATATGCTTTTACGATGCCAGATGGACAAGAAGTAGAACTTCCAATTTCACATTTTTCTCTTGATACACCTCAATACCAAGAGTTTTTACAAGATGCAGCTAATTTAACTACTCAAAAAACTGAAGGTTTAAGAAGTAAATATATAGCAAGGTATCTTTTCCCTTACCAACAACAAGTTCTAGACAAGATCAATGAGTCTCATATAGAAATTCACAATGAATACAAAATTCAGAGACATAAAGAACAATTAGGAAAGACATTATTTAATGGTTGGGCTGATTATCAAGATGGCAATCAAGAACAAGCTTTGCAAAACTTTCAAAATTATATTGAAGATAGCGTTTCTTTAGGATTAAGTGAAGCTGTTACAACAAAAGAACTACTGAATATAGCTAAGAATCAAGCTGCAAGAGTTTTTGATATTGAACAACAATCAGGCGGTAATGGTTATAACGCAGCTTTAAGATATTTAGATTTTGTAGGTAAATTAAAACATGGACCTCAACAAAAACAAAAAGATGGAACTATTAGGCAACGTTTCTTAGCAGATTCTTTTGGTTTAGATATTTTAAAATTTAAAACACAGCTTGCAGATTCATACGAAAAAATTAAAAAGATAGAAATAGAAGCAGTGCAAGCTAATAAAGAAAAAAACTTTATTAAATTTGTTGAAGAATTTGGTGATGATAATGCGTCTTTAGCTGATTTAGTCAGGGCAAATCCAGAAGATAGAGAATTTATCTTTGATCAGATTGAAGTCTATTCTGGCAATAGAGATGATTTGTTTGATGATTTTAATTACAGAGTGGGAATAGGTTATTACGCAAATAATCGAACACAAATGTTTAAAGATCTTGCAAAAATAAAAGCAGATATTGGAGAAACTTTTACTGATGAAGATAGAGCAAACTATAAAAATTCTTTCAATATAGCAAGAGGCAGTGGTGCAAATAAGATTCGCAACTACGACACAAGAACCCAGCGTATGCACACTAATGCAAAACAACTGTTAGGTAATAGAGGTTTTGACTTAAATGAATTTAAACAAACAGATTATATTGAACCTTACATTGATCTAAAAGGAAGAATTGATAGACGTATTATTGATGAAGTTATCAATCCACCTGGTTTAACTGCAACAGAAAGAGAAAATATATTTAGAGAGATACAATCAGATTACTTTAGCAGTATAAATTCAATAAAAGCTGGTGAATACAAAGATACAGGAACATTTGATACTGAAGAAGAAAAAGCCAAAAGAACAAAAGACAAACTAAGAGATGATGCAATTCAAAAACTTTCTGAAGACTATGGAATAAGCATAGAAAACGCAACACAAATTTATGATGAAGATCAAGTAGAAAGATTCGCGGAAAATACAGTACCTCAAGGTTCTTTAAATATAACCCCAGAAGAAGAAGAGACAACACAAGTGCAGACTGAGAATGCAACAGATGCTACAACTACAGAACCAGGTTTTCTTGAGTTGTTAAGAGAAGGGATTGGTAATTTATTTAGTATGAATAATGATCAAAGAGAACAACTTACAACTCAATTAAGCAGCATAAGACAAAACTTAGATGAGACAAGTGCAGGGGTTGTTGACACTATATTAAATGCTTTATCAGGGCCACCAGCAATGGCAGGTGAAATGCCTAGTGTTCTTGACGAAATAGATATTACACAACCTTTAGTTTATAACTCTCTTGAAAGGCTTGCTGTAGAAGGTGGTTTTACACCAGAACAAGCTAAGATCATGGCTGCTATAGCGTTAGCTGAGTCTAGTGGTAGAGCAAATGCTTTAAATAATGATATTAGTACAGGAGATAATTCATACGGTTTATGGCAAATTAACATGATTGATTATCCAGATTACAAGCTTGGTGAGGAAAGGAGAGGTAAATTAAAATTAAAAGATAATAATGAATTATTTAACCCTGCTGTTAATGTAAGAGCAGCCAAAATGATCTTTGATGAGCAAGGCTATGATGCCTGGTCTGTTTACAAAACAGGAGCTTATAAAAAGTTTCTACCTAAAATTAATTAATCATGTCAACACCAACTGAAAGTCTTTTTGATTGGAATCAAACTATTAGCAAAGAGGATTCTATTAACAGATTTTATATGGATGACAGTCCTGTTGCTTTTGTAGATGAAGGTAATGAAAATGATGTAAATAATGCAGCTTTAAAACAAGCAGCAGGTATAGGGCTTGAAATAGGTGGAGGGATTGCTACTGACTATGTAACAGCACCTTTATTGCTAGGTGGTCCTTTTGGTATAGGTGCTTATGGTGTTTTAAATTTTGGATCAGGATTTGGTACAAATATAGCTGCACAAAAAACTAGAGGTAATGAAGATATTGATTATGGAGAAGCAATAGCAGCAGGTCTTATACAGATGATACCTTTTGGATCTACAGGTAAAGGTGTTAAAGGAGTTTTTGGTGCAGGTATTCAAGGTAGTGTTACAGCAATAGGTGATCAACAAATACAGACAGCTATTAATGAGCAAAGAGTATTAACACCAAAAGAACTAAGAGATTATGGTGCTTTTGGTGGAATCTTTGGTACTGGATTTAAAGGGTCAATAGATATTATTGGTAAGCTTTCTAATAGCTTTATTAAAAAATATTCTGGCAAAACAGCAGAAGAAATTAATCAACTTATTACACCTAATGAAATAAACAAACTTAAAAAACTTAATGTTGAAGTTGACAACGCTAATAGCAATATAAAAACTGAACAGTTATCAGGAACTCTTAAAGAAGAACAAGATCGTATTAATGCTTTAAAAAATAAAAAAACAGGTTCTAACGTCATAAGAAAAACAAAGAAAAAAGATCAAGATTTAGGTGATAAAACTATCACTCCAAACCAAGTAAATCCAGAGCAAGTTAGTAATACCAAAAAACAATTTGATTTAATATCTAAACGAATTGCTCAACTAAAAGATCAAGGTGCATTTTCTAATGTAAAAACAACTGAAGATACTATTGATGGTGGTATTGCAATGTTGGCTGATACAGATAAGTTAAAAAATCACGCAAAAATGTATGCAAAGATATATGGTCTTGTTCCTACTGATGAACTTAACTATGCACTAGCTGAAGCTGTAACACTAGCAACACAAAATACAGCAGATATCAATCAAAGACTTATTAACTCAATCAATATTACAAAAGACCCTGCTGCAATACAGACAGACATAGATGATTTGATTACGTCTATTGGTGAGATAGATGAATGGTTACGTCTTGGATTGCCTTTAAGAACTGAACAAGGTAGAGGTTTGAGATCAATGCAAATACCTACACAGGGAGTTCCCTATGAAGAGTTTGCAAAAATGACTCCTGCTGAAAAATATAAACTAAACAGAACAGGACAATCTGATATAAGTATCAAATCATCAGAACAAAGTTTGCAGTTACAAGATTTAAAAACAAAACTTACAGAAACTTTTGAAAAGGCACAACAAACAGGTGATTATACAGAATTAAATAAGTTTACAAATACAATCAAAAGATCACAGGGTAGTGTAGAAAAACTAACTGCTTTATATAGAACAAATTTACTTACTAGAACATTATCTCAATTTAATCAAGGTGTAAGAGTCTTCAATGAGATTGGTATAAATGCTTTGTTATCTGCTCCAACAACTAACGAAGTAAACTTTTTATCAGGTCTGTTAGAAACCTATACATCAGCTTTTGAACTTGCTTTAGGTGCTGGCAGTAAAACAGAATTTAATGCAGCGATAAAACATTTGACAGGTCTTCATTCTAACTTTAATTTTTCGTTAAAAGCATTTGATCAGTCATTTAAAACAAGTGACAATTTTATTAATAGAGGTGCAATAAAAACTGATTATAAGGAAAGATTTATTATTTCTTCTGATGATCCAGGTTTTGTCGGTAAGGGTATTAATACAACAGGAGAAATTATTAGATTTCCTAGTCAACTAATGACTGCTACTGACGCTTTAATACAAGCACCTAATCTTATTGGATCTATTCACTATCAAGGTTATATAGAAGGCATACAACAAGGTTTAAAAGGTGAAGAGTTAGGTCGTTTTGTAAAAGGACATTTAGATGCAATTATTGAATATTATGCTTCTAACAGTGGCAAAGGCATTAAAGATCCTATAACAGCAAGAATATTAAAACGATCACAAGAATTTGCAAAACGCAGTACGTTTACTGAAGACATTAGAACCGATGGATATAGTGGTTTTGGTAAAACAGCCCAAAAAATCAATGAAGCAGCTAATGAAGTTCCTTTAGTAAGAGCTTTAATGGCTTTTGTTAGAACTCCTACAAATATTTTAAAAAGACAATTAAGAAGAACTCCTGTTTTAAATAACCTTGTAGGTGAGTTAAGAAATGACCTTAACAGTGTTGATCCAATAGTAAGAAACCAAGCTAGAGGGCAAATGAGACTAGCTAACGGTTTAGGAACAATGATTGTTTCTTTAGTTGCTGTGAATGCTTTGAGAAAAGATGATCCCAACTACTACCCTCCAGTAATCTTGACAGGTGGTGGCCCTGATTTTACTACAAAAGAAGGTAGAGCAGTATATAGCAATATGAGAAAAAACGGATGGCAAGCATACAGCATTGGTAGTTTGCAAAAAGATAAAGATGGCAATGCAATTATTGGAGAGGATGGCAAGCCAGTATATAAATATCAGTCTTATGAAAGAATAGATCCTTTATCAACTTGGATTGGTTTGATGGTTGATTTTGTTAATGTAAGTGGTTTTTTAACTAATGACGAATATGATGAATTTATGGTCGGATGGATAGGAGCTTTTAGCAGAAACCTTATTGATAGAAGTTATACAAGACAAGTTTATGAAGCTAGTCGTGCTATCTATGATGAAAACAGAAGAGAAGATTTCTTTGCTAGACAGTTAGCGGCTAGAACACCTTATGCCAATTTTATAAGATACGCTAAAAGATTACCAAGTGATCTTTTAGATATGGTTGGTCAAGAAAAAGGAGAACGCTTTAGACAAAAACGTGATTTAAAAGTAAGAGCAGGGGATACAATTAATGAACAAGGTAAAGAAATTCAAGGGGCAAGCGAACTTAGAAAGTTATTGAATCAAGCATCAGAAACAATACCTGGCTATGGTGCTGGTCTTCCTTATATGAGAGAACACATAACTGATGAAGCAATTTTATATCCTGAGAAAGCAGGGCCAGACCTATTTAATTTTGTTAGAAAAAGCCAAAGTAAAAACCATCCTATATTTAGTGCTTTAGCTAAGATTGCAAAAACTTTAAGAGAACCATCTGATGTTATAACTGGTAGTGCTACTAACAATCAAATAGAACCTTATAAATTAACATCAAATGAATATGCTGAATTAAGAAAGGTTGTAAATAATTATATTCCAGCATCACAAAAATATGGCAACAATAATCTTAATGATGCTTTAAAGTTGTATTTAAAAAGTTCACATTACAAAAAGAATATTGCAATAGTTGAACGAAATGGTGTTGAAGATTCACCAATAGCAGTAGATGAGATATACGATAAGTTAAGAGATATAAACAACTATTACATTGAAGAAGGAGAAAATGAGTGGATAAGAAATTCTGGAACAGGTAGAATAGGAGAACAAGTACAAAAAAAACGTGATGTTCAACAAAACTACTTAAAAGAACTCCAATCATTTCCTTTTAACTAATCATGGCTACCAACACTACAACCACAAGTACAAGTCACACTGGTAATACTACGGCTGGTCCTTTTGCTATATCTTTTACTTATGTAAAAAATACTGACATAGATGTAACAGTAGCAGGTGTTTTAAAAACTTTAGGGACTCATTATACTTTTACCAGTGCTACTCAAATTAGCTTTACCAGTGGTAATGAACCTGCAAACGGTGTTGCTATTGTTTTTCGTAGAGATACAAATATAAGTACAAAAGCTGTTGATTTTCAAGATGGAAGCGTTCTTACAGAAACAGATTTAGATAGAAGTACAGATCAATTAATAAATGGAATACAAGAAATAACTGATGATTATGTCAAAAGAGATGGAACACAAACTATCACAGGTAATCTTGTATTTGAAGGTGCTACAGATGATGCAAATGAAACAACATTAGCAATTACAGATCCTACTGCTGATAGAACAATTACATTACCTGACACCACAGGAACAGTTGTAACAACAGGAGATACAGGAACTGTTAGTTCAACAATGATTACTAATGGAACTATCGTTAATGCTGATGTAAATGCAAGTGCAGCCATAGATGGAACTAAAATATCACCTAATTTTGGTAGTCAAAATATTGTTACCTCTGGAACTGTTGATGGTAGAGATGTATCAACTGATGGTACAAAATTAGATGGTATTGAAAGTGGAGCAACAGCAGATCAAACAGCAGCAGAAATAAGAACTCTTGTAGATAGTGCTACTGATAGCAACGTATTCACAGATGCAGATCTAAGTAAGTTAACTGGTATAGAAGCTAGTGCAACAGCAGATCAGACTGATGCAGAAATAAGAGCAGCAGTAAATGCAGCTACTGATAGTAATGTATTTACAGATGCAGATCTAAGTAAACTAAATGCAATAGAAGCTAATGCTGATGTTACGGATGCAACTAACGTAGATGCTGCTGGTGCAGTAATGAATAGTGATCTTGCTAGTAAAGGTGAGATCTTAGTTGGAGATGGTGCAGGTGATCCTACAGTGCTTCCTGTTGGTCAAAATAATTATGTTTTAATTGCAGATAGCGGTCAAGCTTCTGGTGTTAAGTGGGGGCCATCACCTTCTGCTGGTGGTTTAAATAATATTGTTGAAGATACAACTCCACAGCTAGGAGGTGATTTAGATGTACAATCCAACGAAATAACAAGTGGTACAACAAACGCAAATATAGTAGTACAACCAAATGGTACAGGTGTTTTAGAAGTAAAAGGAGATGGTACAAGTAGCGGTCAAAGTGGAACAATTCAACTAAATTGTTCTTTTAACACCCATGGGGTGAAGATTAAATCGCCAGCCCATAGTGCAGGTGCAAGTTATACATTAACCTTGCCTACTAATGTTGTTAACGGTCAGTTTTTAAAAACAGATACAAATGGAAATCTTAGTTGGGCTGCTGTTGATTTAACAGCTTTAAACGCATCTAATTTAACCTCTGGAACCGTTCCTGATGCTAGATTTCCAGCTACTTTACCAACAGTAAGCGGAACAAATCTTACAAATCTACCGTCTGCTAGTTTAACAGGAGCATTACCTGCAATCTCAGGAGCAGCGTTAACATCTTTAGATGCCACTAATCTAGGTAGCGGAACAATACCTGATGCCAGGTTCCCTGCAACACTACCAGCAGCGTCAGCAACTAATTTAACATCCATACCTGCTGCTAATATCACTGGTACATTGCCAGCTATAAATGGTGGAAGTTTAACAGATTTAAATGCTAGTAATTTAGGTAGTGGAACAATACCCGATGCTAGATTTCCAGCAACCTTACCTGCTGTTAGTGCAACTAATTTAACAGCAATACCAGCAGCAAACATAACAGGAACTTTACCAGCTATTGATGGATCAAACCTTACTGGTATTACGGCTGGAGCGCAAGGTGGTGGCGGTGAGTCTATATTTTTTGAGAGTGAAAACGAAATGAATAATAGTTATACAATTTCAACAAATCACAACGCACTTGTTGCAGGGCCGTTGACTATTGCAAGCGGTGCTACACTAACAATAAATAGTCCTTCAGTTTTAACAATTCCATAATGACAATAAAAATTAACGGGACAAATACAGCAGCCAATCCTTCAATTACTGGAACTGATACTGATACTGGTATTGTTTACGGAAGTGATCAAATAGATTTTTCTACAGGTGGTTCAAGTAAAGTAACCTTAAATGGATCAAATTTTGGTATTGGCACACAAAGTCCTGACGTAGATTTTCATGTAAGTGGTGGATCAAGTGTAGGGAAAATAGAATCAACAACCGCATCAACTTCTGCAAGATTAATAATAAAATCAGCAAATGATACATATACAGGTCTGCATTTCGGAGATGATGCCGATGATGATGTAGGAAGAATTAGGTACTATCACAACACCGATAATATGCTGTTCTATACAGGTGCTTCAGAACGTATGCGTATTCTTGCTGGTGGAGGACTAACCTTTAACGGAGATACGGCTGCTGCAAATGCGTTAAATGACTACGAAGAAGGTTATTGGAGTCCTACTGCTATGGATGGAATACCTATAACTACAAATAATACAGGAAATCATCCTAGTAGAAGGTATGTAAAAATAGGTAAAATAGTTTTTGCTTATTTTGATTTTACTTTTGGAAATCAGTTCAATGCTTTTGGAGCTAGATTTGGTGGATTACCTATCACTGTAGCTGCTGGTGGTGGTCATGGTGCTAATGCTTCTACTAACGGATATACTAATTTACAACAAGAATATTTTCTTCATGTAAGTGGCACTAATCCAGCTATTTTTAAAAGTAATGGAGCGCAATTTACCCATAATGAAGTATCTAGCAAAAGATTTGCTGGATGTATTATTTATTCAACAGATTAATTAACATGGCACTCACAGAAACAACTGAATACGACAAAATAGAGATTGTTACACCTTACAAGCATGTACAGGTAAGAAAAGCAAATGTCATTAAAAAAGATGGTGTTGAACTAACAAGATCTTTTGAAAGATATGTATTACACGCTGGTATATTAGATGCTTCAGACAACTTAGTCGATACTGACATCTCAAGCGAACCAGCAGATATTCAAGCAGTATGCAATGCTGTTTGGACTAATGATGTAAAAGCTGCATGGAAGGCTAAACTAATAGCAGATAAACCAAGTAGCTGATGTCATCAATCAAACTAAAACATGCTTCTGGTAACGGTGTAAGCATAACAGCACCTAGTTCTAACCCTGCTGCTGATCGTACCCTTGAATTACCTAGTGATGCTGATGGCATAATTGCAAAGACGGATGCCTCTGGTAACTTAGCTGTTACTGGAGATTTAACTGTTGATACAGATACTTTAAAAGTAGATTCATCTAATAATCGGGTTGGGATAGGAGATAGCTCGCCAACAAAGCCACTTACAGTTGGCACAACTACACCCTCAATTTTATTAGATGACCAAAGCGGTAGACTTGTAGAGCTTATAGGTGGTAGTAGTTCAACAGGGCCAGAACTTCGTACAGCATATGCAGAAGATTTACGTTTTGGTACAAATTCTACTGAACGTATGCGTATTGCATCGAATGGAAAAATATTAATAAACAGAACTAATGAAGATGGTAGTGGCGTAATAAATTTAGCTGTTAATTCTGCGGGATTCGGAATAAGTTTTCGTAGTGGTAGTACTGGTTCTCAAACTCATTGTGATTTTGGAAATCCTAATGGTATTGTTGGAAAAATTCAGACTTCTGGTACAAGCACATCTTACGAAACATCTTCAGATTATAGATTAAAAGAAAACGCTACTGCTATCTCTGATGGAATAACAAGATTAAAAACACTTAAGCCTTACAGATTCAATTTTAAAGCTGATGCAACTACAACGGTTGATGGATTCTTTGCACATGAAGTAACAGCAGTACCAGAGGCTATATCAGGAACAAAAGATGAAGTTGATGAAGATAATAACCCTGTTTATCAAGGAATTGACCAAAGTAAACTTGTACCTTTACTTGTAGCTGCATTACAAGAATTAAATACTAAAGTTGAGACATTGGAAACAGAAAAAACTAAACTACAAACAGATTTAACAGCCCTTACAGCTAGAGTTACTTCATTGGAGGCTTCATGAGTTCAATTAGATTAAAACACGCTTCTGGAAATGCTGTAATAATAGCAGCACCAAGTTCAAACCCCTCGTCAAATAAGACAATTAACTTGCCTGATGAGGCTGGTGTATTTGCAACTAAAGATTCCGCAAATA